>ERZ795059.1813-NODE-1813-length-23174-cov-6.344695_pt1 | contig 23174 bp, 22 predicted proteins | sample MGYA00375143_ERZ795059 | MGnify/ENA primary metagenome ERZ795059 (study PRJEB30188, sample SAMN05720168) | activated sludge metagenome | isolation source: Anaerobic digester | place: USA | collected 2015-01-07 ... | reverse complement strand
CCAGCCGATTGGTTTTGTCCGTGGAATGCCAGAAACCCAAGTCGGTCACCGTTGCTCACTGTAGTCGGACTGGAAATTGTGCCACGACTATGGGTGAAACTGATATAGGATCCATAGGCGGAAGACCTATAGTCAACAATCTCTAAACCCGATTGTCCTCCGTTTGATATCATGCGGGCAAACGCATGTGTCGTCGGGTTATATAAATATAAAGTTCTTGCTATATCTGGAGTGTCAGTTCCGATGTATAAATTCCCACTATCAATCACCACATTGCCAGATTTTTCACGCAGCAGCGAATCCTCTATCTCTCCCGTCGCCCCGGTGGCAAATTTAACTATATTTCCCGTGGTCCCCTGGCCGTGATCATGCGTCGCCGCCGCAAAATCCGTCGCCAGACTGAGAGCCGCACTGCCCAGCCCTAGGCTGTTACGCCCCGTGGCTGCGTCCAGGCCGGTGGCCCCGCCGTCCCAGCGGTAGCGCTCGCTGTACGCAGTCTGCCAGTTCGAGGCATACTGGATTATGTTGTTGTAGGCTGTGTCCCAGCCCTTGTGGTTGTCCGGCGTAATTAAAAACACCCCGCTGGCCGACCGCACCATCAGGCCCGCCCCAAGAGGACCAAACAGCACCTCCAGCTCGCTGGCGTCCACACTATCGTTTGGATTAGATATGAATCCCCGGCCATTGATATAGTTGATCACCGCCGCGCCATCCGGCAGCGCCTCATCGTTTCCTACAGTATCAGCGGCCGCGCGAGTCGCCGCGCTGCCCAGGCCTAGCGACTGCCGGCCGAGAACCGCGTCCAGCCCCGCCGCTCCGCCGTCCCAGCGGTAGCGTTGGTTGTAGGCGATGCCCGTTTTGTACCACAACTCGGAGAGGATATACTCCAAATCGTCCTGCGGGATCTGATTGCTCGCATCCTCGATCGTCGCATCGCCAACCATCCCAAATACTCCTCCAACATATAAATCCCCGAAGATCCAACGATCCCCATGAAGAATATTTGGAGGAGACGGTTGAGCCAACTGCAACGTCAGGAAACTAAACGTAAGAAGCCATTGCATGATATCGCACCCAACATCTAGATCCTTGTGTGATCTGGTACGTAAGATTTAGTTTCGTCCATTTGTTCGACGCGTCTTGTCCTTCAGTATAGTAATCGTTCAGCAACCACTCCATTCCGTCGACTATCAGAATGGTCGACGTAGGAATAAACTCAGGCACAGTCACGCTCATCGATCCATCGTGTACCCATGAGTAGACCGACGGGATGATCGACGCTTGTGGCATCGACACCAAACCATCTATGATGACCGAATACGCTCTGGTTACCATGATTATGGATAATCGTACAACGTCCCAGTTTGTGTGGTTGCTCCAACGGTCGATTTGATTTTCAAGTCCCCGTTGGAATCCAACCAGATGATCGCTTTACCAGCTGCCGGATCAGCAGGGGTATCTGTCGCATCGAACACCAACCCATGCTTTAGATTCACATCGTGCGTAAAATAACTCTCCCGCCAGGAACTGATGCGGGTGCTCTCTATGAAGGATCGATTGCTCATCCTCATTTCCAATTCATGATATACTTCCGGTCCCTGACCTCCCTCTACATTCCGAGAGAACTCCAGTTCCATATTCCATACAGATGGAGCCAGGGGCACGGGGTCGTAAATCCGAAATGGACTATCCTGTCCAGTCAAAGCGTTGCCATCGTAGATCTTAACTTGGGATGCACTGGAGATGATGAAGGCACTCTCAGTGGCTTGAATCTGTGGGATCACTTGGGTCTCTGTCCATTCCGAACCATCGTACCACACTTCACCAGAGAACGTCGGCTTATAGAGATGCCACCCTATAGCAGGAGTGTAAAACTCCCAAGATGCATTTCGATATTGTGCGACCTTGCCATCTTGATTCAACCAAGATCCGGTGGCGCCAGTCGGGACGATGTAAACATCCCCTTCTGATGGACTGGCTGGAGGAGTTGTATCTGCTGGATATCCAGTCAGTCGAGGATACACAAATGCGTCCAAGAACCACGCCAAATCGTTGAACGTCAAGTGTGGTTGTGCTTCATTGAACGTCATCTGATCCAGATTATTTCGAGGGGTGTACTCAGATGATACCGCCGCGTTAACGTCCTCCACTCTCCAAGCAGTACGACCACAATCGGTAATGAAAACGATCAACAAAGCGAGAACCAAAAAAAACAAACCCAACAAATCTTGTGCACGAACGCTTTTCATATTCGCCTCCTTCATACTGTGAACGTACCCTCTATGGGATACCCACGCCCCACGGCTTCTGACATCTGATAGACCCGTACGCGAATTGCATCGGCCGGGCCTCCGTAGATATCATTTTGTCCTGGCTGATACTTAGGTCGCCCATCCCAAGTATAATATGTAAAACCTGAAATTTTCAACTCAAAAAACGGCTTGGTGTCATGTTCGGCACTCAACACCGTAACCGTTTGGACGTGCTTCACAACTCCGGTGGCCACAACCAAAAACTCAACCTCGTACACTTCGCCCTTCTCATTCAAAGGCACGATAGTTGTCTGTCCAGTCCAACCACTAATTCCACGGGTCCGGCGCATCCACTCTATGTGCCAGGTGCCATCACTCAACCTTTCGGCTGTCAGATGCGCAGGAGAATACGGCTTCTTGCCGATGGCGTAGCCCGTGAAGGACACGACCTCATACGCATCGCCGCTCCGATAGAAAGGCACGGCCCGGTAGTTGATGGCCTTGCCCATGGCCTGCAAATCCCACTTGATCCGATTCATCTTGGCGCGATCCAGGATGATAAACGTCTCGCCGGCCGCATGGCCGGCCATGGCCCACTCCGTACCGAATCGCCCGCGCAGGAGGTTGGTGAGTTTGTACTTGCCGTTGCCGAGGTCTTCCACGTCCTTGAATTGAATGATCTCCTCATCCAGCCGGGCCAGATTGGCTCCGTTGCGGACTTCCTCCTCGCTGGCCGCCGCCACGGGTGCGCCGATCTTCATGGTGACCGTGAGGGAATGAGCCCGATCCCACAGGTTGGGATCCGCATTGGCCAGGGCGTCATCCGCCTTGCCATGGGCGATGGCCTGGCCGAGACTCGCCATTTGAATCCACTGCCCGTCGATGTTTTGGGCCTCCACCCAAACACCGTGCCAATCGTCTTCTTCCTCCACGTTTTTTGGAGCCGCCGCCACGTACAGGCCGTGATCATCGTCCCCTGGATTGATGATAGCCATGTCCAGGATGAACAAATCACTCTCCAGATTTTCCATGTCACTTTTTGATGGATCGACGGGATTCGAGACACCGATCTGCGGCATTTCGTAAATCAACATGTCTTCCCGCACCGCCTGGACCTTGACGAGGCCCGGCCGGCCTTCCTCGATTTGCACGATCCGCAGGGTGTAGGATTCCAGGCCATTGGTTACAGTGATGACGTCCGAGGGCGTGAGCCACATATACTTCCGGGAGAGGGAGAGGTTGAGAGTATCCGACTCCAGCCACGCCGTATGCAGGAGGATATGGGCCATCTGGGCGGCTTTGTTGGGGGACATGCCGATGGTGGTTGTTACCGTCACCGTCCGTTGGGACGTGGCGTTCATCCGGACGGCGATCTGGATGTTCTTCTCGCCATAACGTTCCGGATCGGGATACACGACTTCCACCCGGTTGGGTAATCCCTTTTCATGCTTGCGGTTCAACTCCAGCAACTCGGGAACCCGGGAGGCGTCGCTGGCTCCTTCCTGGCCTTCGTGAGCACCCAGATCCACGTACGTGATGGCCGCCGCCGGGGATTGGCCTCGCTTGACCGCCTTGATCAGGCCGTCGATCTCGACTACGTCGAACGCGCCGAATTGCCGAAGCATCTCCACGGCCGACCGGGCGGTATCCCGGTCAAACACGAAACTCAGGACCGTTTCGTTGATCTCGGATACGTCAAATTGGGTGGGACTGAGTTTGGATTGCACGAAGAGATCCCGGAGGATGTCGCTGACCATCGCCTCTTGGGCTTGCGTGGCCGCCGCCCAGGCCTCGTAGATCTGGACATAGCCGGCCGCGTCCTGGCCGCCGAAGAGGACGAGCGAGCCTTGGATGGGCGTCAGGCTGACCGACTGGGGAATATAATCATCACCCTGGAGGACCACGCCTTGGAGTTTATCCAGGTAGAACGTGCCTTCCGGCAGGGGGCTCGCACTCCCCACCAGGATCTCCGTCTGGAGGAAAACGGGATCATACACGGCATCGGAAACGATCTCGCGCCGGATTTCCGTGGTTCCCATCACCGTGGCGGTTAAATACCAGCCTTCAATCCGGACGGCCTGACCCTCTTCCTCATCTTGCAATTGGGTGCCACCGTCCACGCCGATATAAGCCCCATCGCTGGCTATGGCGTTAATCCGATGCCGCCCGTTGTTCCATTCCTCCGCGAAGCCCGTGACATCGATCCATTGGCCGACTTTGAAAATGCCAAGGCCCTTGGCACTGTCGTAATATCTCTGAGTGGAGAGACTGGTGGATAAAGAGCTCTTCGTGCCCGTGGTCACTAGTTTGAACGTCAAGGCTTCCTTGATTTCCTTCACCTTGTCGCCCTGCACCATATACTTGTAATTGGCACGGTCGATGATCTTGTACTTGTGCAAGTTCATCAGATCCCAATGGGCAAGATCCTCACTATCGAAGAAATACAAGGTGGGTGCCGAGACGTTGTATTTGGAGACCATGGCCACAACCTTGCCCCGGAACTCCACCAACTGACTGATGTAATAATCTTCCTTGCTCGGCCAGCCGATCTCGGAGAGGATGTCATTGCATACCACACCCGTGAACCGGGGCGATCCCACAAATACCAGATAGTGGATATCACGTTTGGGAGTCAACTGGGCATCTGGTTCGACATACATCCCCCCGCCGGCATACAATTTCCCGTTAAACGAAAGCATGGCGGGATGTTCCCGGTAGCCAAGACCGCCATCATCGCTTTTGCCGCTATCACCAATGGCCGTTTCCAAGAACCACGTGTCACCGTTGAAAAACCACAAATCCTTGAAGGCATCTCCGGGGCCTTCATGCCCTTGACGATGATCAGGATTGTTGTTACGGCCGCCAATCAGAAAAATGCCATGCGAGTATAACTCCGGCCCATCATCGAAATAACAAACACCGAAGGAATCCCGAGGGAACGGTACTCGGCCTTCAGTAGGCCAACCATCCCCACCGATAACGGGATCGGCTGTCCACGTGTCGTTGGTTCCATGCAACTCCATGACCATATCGCCATCGTGTGGATCCGCCCAATAGGTACGGCTTGCACTGCCAACATAACTATACCCACCCATCATAAACAGCCGTTCTATGCTGCCGGGAAGGAACTTCTTGAACGTGACGAGGCCCAATTCCTCCCGAGGTTGCGGCAAGGGTTGGCCGATCTCCCAGGTCAAGAAACCGTCACTGTCCATCGTGCCCATCAGTACGGAGTTAGTTGTTCCTTCGGCCAGAGTCCACAAGAAGCCGCCGGCAATCCACAACTTGTCGAACGCCACGGCCGCTCCGTGGTTCCGCCTTCCTGCATTGGCGATAGTCAGGCCCTTGGAGACGTCTACCCATGAATCCGCCTCGGCGACTCGCCGGGAACACACCACTTCGGCCGTAATTTGGGGCACCTGGTTGCCGAACTGTTCAAGATCATAATTGTTGAAGAGGATGTAGCACCGTCCCCGGTAGGCGGGCACGTAAGCGGCGTCCAACTTCCGCTTCTGGTGATAGGCCAGCATCAGGGGTTCTTGTGCTTCCATATCCGTTCCGAGATGGATCCGGATGCCATTGATCATGAGGCTCAACCGTCCGATACTATCGGATCGGATTTTCTGGGAATCGTCGGGATGGGTGCTATAGATCAGGACACCATTCGCCCAAATGCGGCGCACTTCGTCCACCGGACCTTTGCACAACATCACCGCCCACGTGCCCCGGTACCGGGGCACCTCGTACACCTGATCGGCAATTCCAAAAATATCCCACCACTGATGCCCAGTGCGCACCCTCCGGGGATCCGGGATGAGTTCAAAGTCCTTCGGCCAGAAAATGACGCCGGAGATGATTGGCGCTCCCCACACTTGATGGATGGGCTGGCCGTAGGACGAAGTCTGTACCCGGATTTTTTCCAGCGGGGTTTTCTGACCCTTGGGGGCGAAGAGGGCGGCCGCCAGCAGGGAACCGGCCAATGCCCCGACCGGCCCGAACATCATGCCGCCGCCAAACGTGAAGAGCAGTTGCAAAAATGGAAACATCAGCTCGGTTTGACCATCTTGAATTTATCTTCGCCGGGTAGTTCCGGCTCGCCGTCGAAATTCAAGATGTTGACGAATTTGACGGCGCAGGTATCCCGGGCCTTGTCGCAGCCCGCCGTCACCCGGAACTTGTCGCCCACCTTGATCTCGTAGGGCATGTTTTGAGCCAGGGTCAACGTCGTCAGGCCATCGACCGCAACGTATTCCTCGTCCAAGACCTCTTCTCCCAAGCCCGAGTTGAGTTGATCGCCGTCATCGGCGTGATTGAATCCCCACGTGATGTCCGTATCCCACTCCAGCCAGCCGTACACGAACCAATGGGATGTCGGGACTTTCCATCCATTCGCATGATCGCTGCCGATATGGCGCTCGCAGATTTCCGCTTGGAACTGTTTCCGGTTGGTCACCTTGGTCACCACGCCATATTCCGTGAAATAATCCGTGCTCGCCTGGCACACCGTGTCGCCGAAGGACGCCCGGCAGCCGGGGGAGGTGAGATCGCCGATCTCGTACTGCAAGTGCTCCATCAGGCCGAGGATTTCGATCTCGATGTCATGATCACCGAGTTTGATGTCCCCGATCACCGCCTGCCGTTCGATGGCGTACTGCGCGAGATCCTTGTAATTGACGGTGTACACCCATACCGTCGCGCCCCGGAATCGCTGAGCCAGGATGTCATCCCGGGGGAATCCGTCCTCGTGCAACACCGTCTGGATGGAGAGATTGTCCGTGTTGAGATCCGCGTCGGAACGCATGATGGACGCGACCGCTCCCGGAACGCTCTTGTAAACGAGTCCGCCGAACGTGATGTCCTGATCGTGATTCGTCACGCCGAAGGTGACGCCATCCGTCCGCACTACCTTGATGAGCGTGGCCAGGGTATGGACATCGCCCGCCAGATGATTCTTGAAGGCCTGGGTCACCGTCTTCATTCCTTCACCTCAACGAGAGCGATTTCCGCATAGTCGTAGTGTTGGTAGAAGGAAAACGTGTATTGGATTTCATCCGTGTCGAAATAACAATGCAGGTCGAACTCACACGTGACCTTGATCACGTCTTCGCCCGTCGGCTCTTTCCCTTCGTTGAAGGTCACGACGCCCGTGGCGTAGTTCACCGTGAAATCACCCGCTTCCCCTTCGCTCTTGGCCGCGCCGTTGACCTTGAGGGTCAAAGTGCCCGAGATCGGCTTCGTGATTTTCTTCACCAGGGTTTGGGATCCGGACGTGTACGTCTTGCGGAGATAGAATGCGCGTTCGGTCAGGATGGCCGCCGTGCCCTGGGTCTCGTCCGTCATCGAGTAATCCGACCAATCCTTGTACCGGAAACTGTGGAGACGGCCCGCCCGGCCCATGTGGAAATTCCGGATCTCGTCAAGCTGCGCCTGGGACTTGATGTTGTGCGCCACGTCGAAGCGCCGGAGAGGTTGAGTCCAATTGGCGTTGGCGGCCGCCCGTTGGCCGCCGGCGGTCATCACGACATCCGTATTCCACTCCAGGCTGCCCTTGGAACCGTAGGAGATTTCGACCGGGAACCGCACATCGTGAAAGGCCATGTCAAATACCTCCCGCCGTAAGCATGCTCACGAGATCCTGGACGACCTGCCGCCGGTTCGGTGATGCCTGCCGGCTTGGCGGCGCGGGTTTCCGGTTGCCATTCACATACGTGTTGTGCACCTCGATTTTGTCAATGCGGGTCTCGTTCTTCTCCTGGATGGAGGACGCGGCCGGACGCCAGCGGGCCATGTCGTCCATCCGGTTGCCGAGCATCCCCAAGGCCCGGGTCAAGTTGTTGGGCAACACCGTTCCCGGCTGATTGGGGATGAGGATCTCCGGCCCCTTCTCGCCCGTCAGATAAACGTTCCCCGGTTGGAGAGCGCCTCCAGTCTCTCGATGAAGCGGATTCATCACCGAACCGAACCGCTGGATGGCTTGCTGGATCGGATTAGACATCACTGAGGGCATATCTCGCATGGCCGGGAACGCTACGCCCGACAACCCCAAAAAAGCCCCGCTCATGGCCGTCATGGTTTGGAAAATCGGGGACTGACGAAGGGCCGCCCCACCGGAATACGCTGGCCGTCCCGGCTGTCCCAAACGCTCTAGCAGTTGAAGGATGAAATTCGGGAGTACCGTCCCCGCTTGCTTGGGGACGATGATCTCCGGACCTTTCTCGCCCGTCAGGTAAACATTGCCCGGGAGGACAGGACCGCCGGCTTGCCGGGGAATGATGGGGACTGGCGGGACGATCACGTTGACTGCACTATCCCTGCCAACGACAGACGTTGTGTTATTGATCTGCTTCTCAACATATCGATCAACTGTGTTATTATTCTCAACTGTCCGGCTGGCTGAATTATTATTCTCGACGTATCGATCTGTTGAAATCCGTTCCAAATTGTTTTTCTCAACCGTCCGATCTTTCTCAAAGTACTCACGTAGAGAGGTATTCCGAAATACGGTTTGCAATTCCTTGCTTTCCTTAATCTTCTGAATGGGGATGTGCAACTCATCTACTTCAGTCGATATCCAACCCTTACCCCTCGATACGCCACCCTGATCAAAGTTCCCAAGAAACGAACCAAAGAAGTTGCTCAGTGAACTGATACCTGACTGAACCATGGGAAGAAAATTCTGAATCATTCCACTGCCCATCCCGGCACCAAACGAACCTCCCAACGGATTCGCATTCGGAGCCGCGTAAATCTGCATCGATTGCATCAGAGGGCCCGTGACCGTCGAAAACGACTCAAGAAAACTGCGGATGTCCATCAGAGAGGTATTCCGAAATACGGTTTGCAATTTCTTGCTTTCCTTAATCTTCTGAATGGGGATGTGCAACTCATCTACTTCAGTCGATATCCAACCCTTACCCCTCGATACGCCACCCTGATCAAAGTTCCCAAGAAACGAACCAAAGAAGTTGCTCAGTGAACTGATACCTGACTGAACCATGGGAAGAAAATTCTGAATCATTCCACTGCCCATCCCGGCACCAAACGAACCTCCCAACGGATTCGCATTCGGAGCCGCGTAAATCTGCATCGATTGCATCAGAGGGCCCGTGATGTTCTGGCGCACTGCAGCCCGCAAAACGTCCGTCGAAAACGACTCAAGAAAACTGCGGATGTCCATCTTGCCCGTCTTGAATAGCTCGACAAACATGTCCTCCAGCTTCCGAATCGCATTCACCCACACCTGGTAAAACGTTTCCGACGCGTCCTTGGCAGCCTGCACATATTCCATCATGGCTGCCTTGGCTCCACTCCATGCATCGCCGGATTGACGAAGTATCTGAACCTGTGCACGGATCCTCTGATCTTCAATGACTTTCAAAGCGCGATCGTATACCTGAGATGAAATCAACCCTTTCTGATATACGTCCTGAACCTTCCTGACCTGTTCAGACGCCGCGAAGTCGGGATCAAGTTGGCTCTTGTAATACTCAGCTTCCCGCTTTGCATTCTCCAACTGTTCGGCAGCAGCTGACTTACGAATTTCAGCAATTCTCGCAGCGCCCTCTTTCTCAATCAGAGCCAACGAACCCTGCATTTTCTCAGCCAATTCTTTTCTCTGATCACTGTACAAGGTCTCATCGGCCTCGATGTCCTTGATCCGATAGTTGACTTCCCGAATGCGGCGGGTCGTTTCGATCTCCTCCTGACGAATTCTCTTGTCAACTCCGTCCAAATGAATTGCGCTCAACGACATCTGAAGGTCGAATTCCATGTCCTCCAAATCTTTTGCGTACTGTGCATACTTTTGTTTGGCCTTGATCTCTTCCAAATCCGGACCAACGACTGGAGGAGTTACGGGCTGCACACCACGCACCATCTCCTCAATACTGAGTGCGGTCGGACGTATCGATTCGATCCGCTGTTCGGTCGACATCCCGGTCTCGTAAAACAGCTTGAGTTCGTTGATGGCCTTCAAATATGCCATCCGGGCATTGGACTGTTGAATGCGTTCTTTCAACACCTCTGGCGGCATATCGCCAAACATTTTCTTCAGCGTTGCTGTGGCGGCTGAGTATTCCTTCCCAGTCACTGCAACAATCTCTTGCAGCCTTGTCTCGGTATCTTCAAAGGTTCGCATTTTCCGAGTCGATTCGTACATCTCTTCCAACGAGCCTTTGACTTTGTAGATCGCTGCAGCATCAGCATTCCATGCTTCAATCTGTTTCTGTATGGGGGCGAACATCGCTTCGATTTCATCTTTATATCCAACCACCGCCCCAATACCCAGGGCAGCTACTCCCAGTGCCACACCCCATGGTCCCAACGCCTGACCAATCATCACAATGCCATGTAGTGTAGCCGCACCTGATATCAGCAATAACGCTGTGCCAAGGGTCTCAACGGCGTTAGCCATGGCTTTGAATTTCTCGGTCGTCTTATCCAGTGGATCGTTCATGCTAATCCACACCCTGACGACTCCGGTTGCGGTATCAATCAAATCGCGCAGTGCCTTGGATAAACCTGCGTCCCCGATTACCAACATCAACTCATCGACGGCCGATGACAGCGTCTTCGCCGCGCCTGGAATACTGTCCTGCATGATGGTGGCGATGTGTTTGGCAGTGCCCTCGAAGTCAGCCGTTTTCTTTACAAACTCTTCATAGGAATATGCCCCTTCAATCAAAATCTTCGCTGCTCCAGCAGCCCGCTTCTCAAAGAAGGTAAAGATCGTCTCGATATCGACGCCCAATCCCTTCAGCATCTTGAATATCTCAGCCAACGACATCGACGATATCTTGACATCATCGAAGTCTTTCCCAACGTTCTTGAACGCCTGCTTGAGTGCTTTACTCGGTTCAATCAATTCCAACATGATATTCCGAAGCGCTGTACCAGCCATGTCAGCTTGGATGGAACGATTACTAAGGAATGCAATGGCAGCTGCGGTCTCATGCAAGTCCCGTCCCAATGCATCGGCAATCGGAGCGGCGAACTTCATGGCATCGGCCAACTGATTGACATCCGTAGTAGCGTTGACGGCCATCTTCAGAAATACATCTCCGACCTGATTGACGTCTTCCATGTTCATACCGAAAGCCATGATCTGATTGACGCTGATCTCTGCCGCCCGGGCCATGTCCACCAAACCAGCGATAGATAAATCAAGCACTCCAGGAAGGGCTACCAAGATGTCCTTGGTTTTCAGACCGGCCATCCCCAACTTATACATGGCATCGGCAACTTCGCCCGGCGTCTTCGGAGTAACTGCAGCCAGGTTCCGTGCAAATCTCTCCAACTTGGCAATCTCTTCGGCTGTCGCCCCAGTGACAGCGCGCACAGACGCCATACTCTTCTGAAAGTCGCCAACGGTTTCATTGAACTGGGAGAAGAATCTGCCTGCAGTCATTCCAGCCATGATTGTGTTCAGTGCTTGAAATGCTACAGTCAGTCCAGATATCGAGGACTTGGCCGTCCCGGATGCACGATCCACCTCATGCAATTCCCGACGCACTCGTGAGGCCCCGGCCTCCGCTTGCCTAGTGTCGAGAACTATTCGTATGATCTTGTCGACCATTCGATTTCTCCTGGTCAGAGAATATCAAATCCAGATAGTACGAATCCATTCTTCGAATGATTTCTTCAAATTCTTCGAAGTCAAAAACGTTGTGAAAACCGGCATACTCAGCGATAGCGGTCCAGGGAATTGGACCAACGGACATACCAAAGTTTCGGCAGGAACTCAACGCATGGAATGCGCTCCAGAAGAACGCCAAATCGTGTCGTACCTCCGGTGCTTCAAGAATGCTCTGTGGGATTGAATCGCCTCTGGCTAACGCTGCATTCACGATCTTCTCCTCATACCTTCCAAGAGTCATTGAATACCGGAGGCACTCAGTCAGTTTTTTACTGCATCATCAATATCCTGTTCCCGAAATGTGGTCACGGAATTCGCCAGTTCCTGAATATCCCTGAAGAAGTCTGGCAGATCCGTGAACACCTTGATGATGTTCTGTTTATTGCAAGGGATGGGAGAACCATCCTGATCCAGAATGTTCTCCCATCCCAATACGACCGTCTCTGCATAGACCTCGATCAACAGCTTGCGATCGGTTTCAGGAGGCAATGTTCCGTTGCTGGCCGCACGACGATACGGCTGTAGTTTCTTGGATAGGGTTTCGGCGAAACGATGATTCCGTCCACCTGCACGGGCCAACGTGATCTTGGCGTCCCCATACTCTACAACCGTGCCATTGACCTCTTTGTCAACACTGGTTCCGCACATCTCGTAAATCTTAACCATGATAATTCCTCCATCGAGAAATGTATGCCAGATTATTCCACGTAATGAAATTCCTGGAAGCAAATCGTATAGCCCAACGTTTCATGGCGATAAGCTTGAAATCCCAGCCGTAATGGAACGTCTTGGTTTTTGCCAGGCACTTCAGGATATCCACTCGACAATTTCATCCTGGGAATGTCGATGAGGATCGTTTTGTTACTGAACGTACTGTCAAAGAATCGAAGATCGAAACTGGACGCAGTGTTATTCAACAGTGCATCCAACAGTGCTTTACTGCCGAAATAAGTATCCAACCCACCTGATACGCTACACTCACCAGCTCCGATGCTGACTGCTCCCAGATTGCCAATCGCTGTACGAGCCCGGAGGTTATTGTTAATCTCGATGCGTGCTTCCAACACGTAGTTGGGAGAGGCTACGATTGATCCTCCCTGCGCAATCCTGCCCACGTCAGACGTTGTGTTTAACACGTCGTACGTAGGAGCCGCCGAGTAGGTGCCAGCTGAAGCAGTGCCAACGGCAGCGGCCTTGCCCATGAATGAAACCGTTCCATTCACGATGTCAGCTGACCGAGCTGTAATACCCAACCGATTGACTTGCATGCCCGTGAACAACTGATATGTCGGGGTATCCTGTGCCTCGAATACTTCTTCGATGGAAAACGACTTGGGTTTGGTCGAGTTGCGAATCCGATCACCAATCCAACACTTGATGGTCTTCCCTGCCCCGTCGTCTGCATCCCATCCACTGGGCACGATGTCCAACGTCAACGTCGTTGCCGAAATGGCTGAAATGCGCACCCAATCGTTATTGGCCGTCTTGGTGGCAAACTTGTCTCCCGCAGCAGAGCCGCCGATCTTGATCCAATCTCCAACGACCAAACCAAGCGTTGTAAAATCGATCCCGGAACTGGTCAATCGATTTGGTGAAACTGCGGCAGCAATCACTCCAGATGCCCCGACGAATCCGACCACACGTAAACGGGCAGCCAACGGAGGGGCAGCTTCATCAACCATGGTGGACTCTTCCATCACGATGGTATTGGCCGCTGAAGATTTGACCGTCCAAATCGCGTTATTCCCAGAGTTGGTAAATCCACTGCCCAACACCAACATACCGGCCTTGAAGTCGACCGCTTTGAAATCTCCGGTATCCACGACCGTAATCGTCGAATCCCCACTGGGTGAATCTCCGGCTACGTCCGAGATTTCAGTATCGGCAGTCGCATTGACTATCGTCGGCATTCTGGTCCACGTGTTGAACAATGCCCCAGTCAGGATCGTGTCCAACGAACCAAACGACAACTCAAAGCCAATATCCCCTCCAGCTTCGGCCCCAACCAACACCAAATCTGAAACCTGACGATCGGACCGAAGTTCGTTGGACACGATCGTACGAGGAGCGTATGCTAGATTGGGCGCCTGGGTAATGCGAAGGGTTTCGAACACGGGAGTCGTCGGAGTCACACCCCAAGTAGCTTCAGTGATGATCCCGATTTTTGTTCTATTCGCATCGGTCATCGTACATCTCCTTTCCTACAAGATTGCGTCGTACCAGAACTCGGCCCGAACGTTTTGTTGATACCAACCAAATCCGTCACTCCCAATCGTCTCAACCCCAACGTTCTGGAAAGTGACCCCACTTAATTTCTTGCCCTCGAATATGCCACGAGCCTTATCTGCATAAGTGTCGTTATTGTAAGTTGCGTCCCCATCTTTCGTAAACACCTGGACGACCACGACTCCTCGCCTGCGAAATCTGCGATCACCAACGCCTCCCAACGATGCTTGCGAAGATATGATGTGAATGACGTTCAATCGCACCCATGCACTGCCATCACTGGGAGGAGTATAGTTCACGTTCTGATATGCAATAGCGGTGGTGCTACCCCAATCAGTAGCAAACTGTTTATAGATCACATCGCGGGCCTGGCTCTCGTTCATGTGCCTTTGTTCTCGATTTCCTCAATGCCCCAACGGACTTCTTCGCCCATACCAAATGCCAACTCAGCGGCGATTTCGATGGCTTCGTCGACGAATCCCGATGGACTTTGTTGTGAATGGCCATTGTTGAGGGCTTGAATGTATGGCACGTTGTTCACGATGAAAATTTGACCATCTCCCAACTGCCACATCATGAGGGCAGCTATTCCAGCACCACCAGCCAGCTGATCGACATTCTCCTTACTACCAACTGTCGCACGATCTGCTTTCCCAACCGAAGGAATCCAGTTGGAGCTGGCCCATCCCGTGTCAACAGGAGTGCCCTCGGGAGGATTGCCCCGCAAGCGTTCATGAATCTTGAGCGCCATCTTTTGGATGTCTAACGTAACAGCGTTTTCGATGGCCCGCAAAACCTTCGCAGTCTGAATTTTGTCACTTAAATCGATGAACGCCATGGCTCACTTCCTCAGATGCAGTATGCTGGTCACTGCTACTCCAGCGATCTCTGGAGTTTCTACGTTCAGGATTTCCCACGTGACGGAACCATCAATCAGTTGATCCGCCACTGCCGGAGTTGCTCCCAAACCAGACAACGAAACGATGGCTTGTTTGTCTCCACGTTTGACGATGTCCCCATCGATTTGTTTCTCTTTGAAATCGACGATGATTGCCGTAGCTGTCTTGTCCGAATACGTCCGGACCTTGCCCTTGGATGGAACGGCAGCATCAATCCAATTCGCCGTCTCAGTCCATATCCGCAGAGTGACTGACTTACCGAGCTCAGCTGCGGCGTCGGATATTCCGGCCAATACGTCCGTGGCAATAACAGTGTCGCCCATTAGTCATCCAGGTCCGTTTCATCCGTCATGTAGTCGTGCATTCCACGAGTGATTAACGGCTTTACCCTATCCGTGTCTTCTTCGACGGTGTCCATATCCGATATGGACACCCCTCCAACCTTGGGTTCGGTGTACAGAGCGTTGACTCCACCGTACTCTCCGTACCCCGAATCGGCCAGCCCTTTGTAAAACTCACCCAGACTGATGTAGTGTTCAAACTTCTGCTGCATGTCGATGGCGATAGATCCAGCGGAAATCTTCATCTTCTGCGCATATCTGGCTGCCAACTTCTGACACGCCAACAAAGCGGCCCGATACAAATTCGACTCTATAGCCAGAATCGCAGTGTAATCATTGTCCGACAACAACGTCGGAGTCGGATCATCCATCAATAGCTTCAGCTGAGATATCGTCCAGGCCATGTTCTTCAAGCTCCACTGACTTATCGCCGGCGCTAGCTACAACCACGTCAGCCTCGATGATCTTCGTATCGGGACTAACCACCCTAGACTTGGGTGGTTTTGATTTCTTGAGAGGTTTGACGAACGCTTTCTGATACTCTTCCTCGGTGATGAGATATCCTGCTTCCCGCAACTTGAGTATGCTTCTCCAAGACATGCTCAACTGAAGATATTCAAACTTTGCTTTCGCCGTATACGTCACTCCACCAAACCGAAACGGTTTACGAACGTACAGCACTTCTCCTCGAATGATGTTTCGACTTGTTAGATCCACGTAACGTTCCTCCTTTCTTCACGGGAGCTTTGACACGGGCGGGATGGGAGGCTGTGACTGAATGCTCATCCGAGGACCCAGAAGTTGTCGGCGTGGGCGATATGAAGCGACAACGGAGCAACTTCAGCACAGCCTCCCATCCAATGCCTAGTTCCGCATACGGAAACTCAGATCCCAATGAAATCTTATGTCCTCGATAAACAAACGGCCTGGTGGCTACGAATACCGTTTTGCCTTCTCGTATGTCGAGCATGACCCGCACACCTCCATCAGGATATTACTGATCCATGCCGAGAATGACGACCTGCGTAGCCGCTCCCAATCCAGTGCCAGCCACGCGCACGTAAGCTAATCCTTCGACATAATACTGCCAAGTGCCGTAATGGAACACGGCCGCTGACGTATCGGCAATGGTTCCTCCAGAGGGAGGGCCAACCATGGGAGTCAACGTACTAAACAATACCGTAGCGGATGCGGCCGTACTGGTTCCGGGCTTGCCTTCCAACCAGAATCCACCAGTGGCATATCCCGTTACAGCGCCAGACACAGCGCTGGCACCGTTGATGCCACGTGCGATTTGCATCTGCACGACCTTGGCATTGTAAACGGGAATTGCGACGGTCTCGGTAGCCGCATGATTATCGCCGGCCCCGGCTGAAAGATTCTTATACGGGCTGAATGTAAACGGGCCATAGGACACCCGCTTCCCTAGGGTATACGGCCCCTCGATGGCGATTTGCGCATAGGCCAAAGTCGTCAATACGAGTAGGGCGAAAACCAATGCGAGAACTTTTGTTTTGATAGAATTCATGGCCTTCGAACTCCTTTCGTAAATTGCCAAAGATTATACGCCTTGGCCACTGGTCGAAGCGATGATCTGATCGAAGTACACACCCAAATCGGCCCCAACCAACTTCTGCGCCAATGCCAATTCGATCTCCTGGCGATCTGAATTGATATTCTCCATCCGGAACGATTTCATCCGCACCCCATTGTTCGAGCCGATGTATCCAGTCCAGACGAAGGTGTATCCAGCAGACGGAACCAACATCCCGGGCGTAGGGGTGACATATCCCAACCAAGCCATGTCACCACCGATGAAATTGAAGTCATCATCGGCCCCTTCCTTGCCCGCGTTGTAGATAGCCTTCATGATGTGGATATTCGGGATCTCAAACAAACGACGAAGCGAATCGATCCCGGCCTGTGCGGGCGCTCCAGGCGTCTGGCCGTACTTAATCCGATCGATGATGTCCGGGTGATTGATCAACTTGTCATACACCCGCTTACTTATGATCAACGTGTTTGGCTCGTATCCAGTCAATCCCAGCACGTTGGTACGATATGATTGCACGTCCTCAATGGGAGTGCTCGCCGCATCGCTCCACTGAAGGACTTCGTTTGTTCCTGGATTTGCGGCCACTCCAGTCACGTCCGTAGTCCACACGCCCGTTTTCAGATAGGCGTTTTTGAACAGGAATTCCTTCTTGAGCAGGGCCTTCTGAGTCAGGAAACGGGTGGCTTGATCGTCCAGATTGAACACGCTGTCCGCGTTGCTGCGAAGCATGTCATCGATGTCCTTGTGCAGGGCATATACTTCGCAGAAGTACGTATCCGAGCCCGTCTCATACCCAGAACCTTTCGATTCCGTAGACGGAGCTCGCTTCTGCATCTCATCCCGGAAGAAGGCCCCTCGTTCGAACGTCACGTAATAATCGGAACGCTTGGCAACCGGGATACTCGGAAAGACTCGATCCGCAATAAAGTTGGTGTCATCTTGCATGTAGGCCACAGCGATGTTGGTCAGCAATGCGTTGACGTGCAGATCACCCAAAGTGGGGTTGTCTTTCAGAACCATGAATTGATTTCCACTCGGTTTCTTCGGCATGTTATCATCCTCCTTATCGTTCGTGTTGACTATTAAGCACTGGCTTCAGCTGCCGGCAAAAGCACCATGGAAATGATATCTCCAGCCGCGTCGGCAGCCTCTAGCGCCTTGCCCAGAATCTTGTAAGTTGAAGCTGCCGTGACCGCCCGACCATCAGCGGCGGACGAAACGTCAGCTCCCGCTGCAATGGCCGCTGAGGCTACGATTTTTGTAATACCAATCAGAGCAACCGTACCCGCACGACCAGCCGCGTCCGGCTTGTTCTGCAATACTCCAATCGCAGATCCGCCAGCCGATTGGACGTAATCGACCTGCCCATCCGAATCAACCTGGACGAACCGATATTGATAGTTGGACAAATCCCGGGCAGCGTTTAGGGAAATGCTGTGAAGAGCCTCTGAATAAGCCATGGTTTATTGCCTCCTTCGTCTTTGTGTAACGCCGATTACTGATTGGACTCGGCGAGATGTTCCTTGTACAACTCATTGCCCTCTTCCGAGTTCGCGATGGCTTTCCACGCTTCAGAGATGGACACCTTGTGTTCTTGCGCGTAATCCTTCGCCATCTTCTCCAGCTTCGCTTGCGCACTCGAACCAGACTGTGAGCCACCCGCCGAAGCACCTGCGGGAACGAAGAACTTCTGAAAAGCCGCGTTGGCCGACTTCAGCAACTCCATGAATCCCTTACGAAGGGTTTCGTCCTGAATGCAGTTGATGTGACGAAGGATCTTCGCCTTAAGCAACACCTCGCCAGGCAGGTTGCCATATTCTTTCTCGACCAGTTGAATGGCTTCCTGCTCCAACCGTTTCTCCAGCTCTAACTCCGCTTGAGCCTTGGCGCTTTGGATGAGAGTGTTCTGGACCTTCAAGATTTCAAACAGTGACGAACCAACTTCCGATTTCCGAATGACACGTCCATCAACATTCAGAACCTCGTCGTCCAGTTCACTCTTCTGCACGATCTTCATCCGTGCATCAGGGGCCATCTTGAGGAACTCCGCTTTCCCGGCTTCGTCCAACTTCTCGAAGTAGACCTTCTCCTTGTCCGACATCTTGGCTACAATCTCCAGCCGTTGGATCTTCATTACGCTATCGGCCAGAGCCTTCTCAACCGCTTCCTTGACCAACGCATCTACGGCAGCCTGATCGAAGGACTTCACTTCTTCTTTCTCTTTCTTGACTTCGTTGTTCGGCATGTTACTGTCCTCCTTGCTCGTGGTTTTGATGTCATCGAGCTTTCCCGTAATATAATCGGCAAACTGACGCACACTCTGCTTAAGTGCCTCGCGTTTGTCCTTGATGCCCTTATCCTCCAGGATCGTTTTGAAGGAGGTGCGCAACAGCTCGGACACTTCCCACATGGGTCGCATGACATCCTGAAGTTTTTGTTCCAGTTCAGCCGCTTCCAGAACTTCATCGAAGGTGGCCTTGAGGGTATCGCTCTCCACGTCGTCTGATTTGAACACCACCACCTGAGCCCCTGGATTGGCTGGATTGGCGACCAAACTGACTTCGAAGATTTTCAAATTCTTCAACAGGTTGGGCATCTCAATCCACCTCCATTCGTTGTCCACGGCCACCTATACTGAATGCTAAATAGTTTCCACTCTTGATCGCATTCCAAACGTCGTCATCGTCAATCTTGAATCCACCAAACCACCCGACCTTTCCCAGATTAATACCCAACAGACCTTGCATCTCTTTCGTAAACACAATGGAAGATACCAACCGACCAATCCCCTTCCTGACGTGACGATCGCCAGCGATGCGGGCGTTCAGGACAAAGTCGTAAGCGGCTTTCTCCAACTCGGATTCCTCGATGATGTCGTCCTGCTTGTCTACGATTGGGATGCCATCCTGTTCGATGACTGAGAACCATCCAAACACCAACCGCTGTTCTTCGTCCAACTTCAAGATGTTGGACGATGGTATATCAAACCCTTCGGCTGACTTGGAGCTGGCTGCTTCAAGGGTGGTCTTGTAATCGTGTTCCTTCAACCAGGCCTTTGCTTGTTGTGGAGTGAACTTCTTGGAGTCAAAACGAATAGCTTGAATTTCGGCCTTGCCATCGTCTGTTATGCCAAAGATAGCATCAATCCCAGATCCGAACTTATCATTCTGCCTACGAAACTTTTTGTACTTCCCGGGATCGTTTTGTCTCGATGCATGTTCGTTTGGATAGGGCATGATCATTGCTCCTTCGGCGCGTACCGAATTCCATGATCTCCAGGATATGGACCGAGGTGTAGATTGTCCCCATATGCAATCGTGGCAGGAATCCCTCTGGGAAAGGCCTGACAAAAAGGCACCTCAGAAGACTCTTCGCGGCCCAGCCACTTGACGCCTTTGAAGTACTTACAATTCCTGGTATAGCACTTAGGTTCATCCAACATATCGATAGCTCCTTTCTAGGATTCTTTTTTGTTTTCGTAGATTTTCAAGACCTTCTTCAAAACTTTTTCATCAGCGCTCACATCGTCCCAATATCCCCTGGCCAGAATGGACTGGATTGGCAGCGATGGATAGACCATTTCATCGGGCAGATGTACGATGTTTCCTTTCCCATACGTCATATCTCCAGACTCAGATACTAGAAAATCATTTGGCCCTCTTTGAGCGATCACCCGGGCTGTCATTGTGTCCTCCTATTTGTTAAGTATCCCACTTACAGAAAAGTCTCTTATCAGATCGGAATGTGCCCTATTCGTTCCTGGTGAGAAGACTTCCCATTCGATACCATTCTCTTGTAGTATCCTCTTCACATTATCGGATGGTTCAGACCCCTGACGAAAAATAACTTTCTCAATATCTTTCAACTCAGGTCGCTTCCCATATATCTGTGCTTCGTAATACGACGTATCCGGGCGCTCATACTGTAGGAAGTCGTTTGATCCAGCGAACCGATAATCTGGTGCATCGGCTTTGACTGCTATGTAGTCAACCTTGTTAATCTCTTTCCCGATTTGTATGTTGAAGGAGTCGTTGAAAGTCACACTGGAGCGTTCTTTGATTGAACTCTTGAACCGTATGGAAACTTCTCCATATCCGTTTGCGGGAGCGATCCGCATCTCGGCCTCCCCTAGTTTCGAGCGAGACAAATAACCATAGATAGGACGATCGGCTCCAGCGGCATTCTTTCCTATGCCGAAGACATTACTCTCTACCTCCGAACGAAATGCCTGGTCGAGAAGTCCTCTTGATGTTCCCGTTTCGAATTGGTTCTTCAAGCCCGTATTCAGTATTTCTTCCAAACTAGAGTTAGGCACATTGACGTGGATCTGGAGTTTACTTGTGATTTGTTTGACTCGCTCGTCGAGCAAATTGATGTAATCGTCTACAGAGAGGCCCCACTTCTCTGCATTGGTTTTCAAATTCTCCAGGTATAGCGTATTGCTTTTCTGCAAGTCTGCCATTTCCTGAACGACGTTGAAACTATTGGGCGATGGGGATTCTCCCAACGAAAGACGAATGGCTCTCCTTTCTTTGAGAGCGTCCAGATACGCTTTCTTGACCTCGTCCGTTTCCCGGAGCATATTGTGGTTCGTCCCCGCCCATCTCTCTATCCGCTCATCGATTGCCTTAATCTTCTTCAACATCTGGGCCCTGGTTGGTGCCAGTGGTGCGGCCGGCACCTTGACATTCACGGCTCCGGCAGCCACCCTCTTGCCGATCAACTTCTCCAACATGTTCTCGACCATACGAGGCAGGGTCTTCGCCTTGACCGTGCCGTACTCTGGCGACATGTATGCTGTGAAAGATTCGGCAAACGCCTCCATATCATTCGTCGACGAGTAGGTCGACACATTCTTGCTCCACCACGATTTCGATCTGGATTCAAAGAGGTCTGTCCACTCCCGTCGCTGTTCACGCGACAATGAGAGATGTGCATGATGTCCCACCTCATGCCGTAGTGTCGTCACATAGGATGTCTTCTCCGTCATCCGGACTTCAAAGTGTCCCAGATTCTTCATGGACGCATTGAAAGCGGTGACGTCGGAGATTTTCTCAATATCCTTCACGATGAAGTAGACCTTCTTCTCTGTCCCGTTGTACCATGCGTTGCATCCACCTCCGGCCCCGGTCCGATCGATCAACCACTGGGGCGGCGCCCCATGAATTTTCAACCTGTTTTCCCCTTGAAGGAATCGGGCATTGAATCCAGGTACAGTTTCGTCCATCCGTTCCAATTCCTGTACCCAGGATCCGATGACCTTCTCCCTTCTCGCCCACTGGGCCGGCTCCATCACGATATCGGCTCCCAGTTGGGACAACCGTTGTTCTGATGTCATCGCTGATGTGGGTGTCGGAAGTTTGGGTGTTGTCGCCGGTACCCGGGTTGCTGGAGTTGTCCGGGCCGGGACAGGGGATGTGGGTGTACGTGCGGGTGGTCGGATTGCTGGAAGCGCCACCTTTCTCTTCCCTATCCCCAGCATCTTCTCCATCATACTTTCCAATTCCCTGGGCAACATCTTGATCGGGGATGTCCCATAATCATTGGACGTTATCGCTGCAAACGTTTCAGCGAATGCTTCCCCGAAATTGGTCCCTGCATACTTCGATAAGGTATTCTCAAAGTACTTCTTCCCCTTGGATTCGAAAAACCGAATCCACTCCTGCAGATTCTTCCAGGATAGTCCGGCCTGGACGTGATGCCCCATCTCATGCGCAAACGAACCTGGATAGGAGAAGTTCACGACGTAGTCCTTACCCAGGTGCCCCATGTGGTCCCGCATATTCTCCGGGATACTGTCCAGCAACTTCGTATTTATAGTAATCGTCTTCTTGTTGTGTGAATACACCCCACCCCATCGTCCGTCTGGATATCGTTCATCATACTCCGGATTGAGTTGGATCTTCAGTTTCCGTTTGCCCTGGAAGAATTTCTTGTTGAGTCCTGGGAACCATTGTTCCATATCATCCAGTTTTTTGCCTAACGCATCCAGGACATCCTGTGTGTGAACTTCACTCCAATTGGCCGGAGTCAGGGGTCGACGTCCATCTGGAGCGATAGTCACGCCCCGGCTCTTCAGATCATCCAGATCCCAATGTTCCTTCATCGGTACGGGTCTTGCCGGAGTCGGAGTCGGAGGTACTTCAGTGATAGGCGTCGGCGGAATTCCGGGTGTTGTCGGCGGAATTTCAGGAGTCGGAATCGCCGGTGGGATGCGAGGGGTTGTCGGTACCGTGGGAGTCGTTGGCGATACTCCAGGCGTCGTTG
>ERZ795059.1812-NODE-1812-length-23181-cov-12.232812_pt1 | contig 23181 bp, 17 predicted proteins | sample MGYA00375143_ERZ795059 | MGnify/ENA primary metagenome ERZ795059 (study PRJEB30188, sample SAMN05720168) | activated sludge metagenome | isolation source: Anaerobic digester | place: USA | collected 2015-01-07 ... | reverse complement strand
AAAAGGTAAAACCGTTAGCAAGTTTTTTATATTTTTAATTGGACACTAGTGAAAAAAAATAATTAATATGTTTGAAACCGATATTAAGAATAACGAATCGGACTCGATAAAATTATTCGATAAATTAACCTGCGGCGAGGATTACAAAAAATTATACGGAGCTTTGAAAACGCTGGTTCCAAACCATATTTTGCAGATTTTAATTGCGAAACCTTTTAACTATGAATTTGATATTCGCAAAGTCAGATATACATTTATGTTTGCGGATATCAGCGGATTTACGGCGTTATCAAACGAGCTTGACAAATACGGTTCGGAAGGCGTCGAATTATTAACAAAAACAATAAGCGAAATATTTGAAAATTTTATTGCGATAATAAAAAAATTTAAAGGGTCAATTCTTAAATTCGGCGGCGACGCGCTGCTTGTTATGTTTTTGGAAAATCTGAATAATCCCGCAGAAGCTAAACTCAACGCCGTTTATACCGCTAAAAAACTTATCGATTTTATAAAAGAATACAGCGTTGACATTTTTAAAAAAAAATATTCTTTTAGAATTCATATCGGATTAAACTCCGGAGAAATTTTTTCAACGGTTTTAGATTTTCAAAAAAGGCGGAAAGAATATTACATATTCGGAAAAACATTGGAACTGCTTTCGAGGGCAGAAGCGTGCGCTTCTGACAATGAAATAGTCGCCACCTCCGAATTTATAAAATCTTTAAATTCTTCTGACGAAGCGTGCGCTTCTGACAATGAAATAGTCGCCACCTCCGAATTTATAAAATCTTTAAATTCTTCTGACGAAGCGTGCGCTTCTGACAATGAAATAGTCGCCACCTCCGAATTTATAAAATCTTTAAATTCTAATATCCAAATTAAGAAAGCCGATGAAAACGGCGGATTCTATAAAATATTAAACGAATCAATTATTGTTAATAATAAATTTGTTGAATCCGGCGATGCGAATGTTGATGAAAACTTGCCTTTGTCTAAATACAAAGAATTATGTATGAAAATTTATCAGTATATTCCTCATCCGGTTCTTAAATCTTTCATAAATTTGAATTACAGATTCGATTTGACTTCGGCAAACAGAGATGCTGTCGTGGTGTTTATAAATATCATAGGTTTTTCAAAAATATTCGGAAATTTAAACGAACATTCATGCGGAAATTTCAGCAATATACTCAATAATTCTTATAATGACTTTATGCGCCTTGTCCAATTCCATAAAGGTTTTTTTTTAAGGAGCGATTTATTTTTAGAAGGAGAAAAACTTCTCGTAGTGTTCGGGGCGCCGGTATGTTACGAAAACTATATTGATAGCGCGTTAAATTTCGCGTCTGAATTTGTCGAATCCATAAAACATTTAAATAACGGTTTAGCGGATAAATGCCCTCGGAAAAAATGTATTTGTAAAATTTCGGCAAAAGTCGGCATAAACTACGGAAAAACTTTTATCGGACTTGTAGGTTCGGAAGACCGGAAAGAATATACGGTTATGGGAAATACTGTAAATATCGCGGCTCGATTAATGTCGATTGCGCCTGAAAATTCAATATACTGCTGTTCGGAACTGTTTCCAAACATTAAAAATTTATTTCATTATAAAAACCAATCGGCGTTTTTAAAAGGAATATCCGGCGAATACGAATTTTATCAAATTCTTAATAAAAAAAATATTCAGCCGTCTGCGGGTCAAACCGCCGGAATTTTTCACGGAAGAATAAAAGAACTAAAAATCATCGAGAATATTATTAACGATGTTTCCCGTTCAACGCATATCGCGCATATAATAGGCGCGGCTGGTTCAGGCAAATCCGCTTTTGTTAGAAAATGCCGGAAAATGTTCATAGAAGGCGGATATAAAATATATCTGTCTCAATTTTCTCAGAATATATCCGCTAAACCGCTGCATATATGGATTCAGACTATAAAAAATTTTCTGGGCGAAACCTCCGTTGAAAAAATCAAATCCAAATTATTGGAGATTTATAAAAAATTCAATTTCCAAACTATTCCGCTAATAGCGGATTTGTTAAATATTCAAATTGAAGATAATGAAATTACATCTTCGCTTAAAGGAGAAAAAAGAAAAAAAGCGTTATTCAAATCAATCTATGATTTGATTATGATTTTATGTTCTGAAAAAACTCTTATTATATTAGAAGATTTGCATTGGATTGACGAATTATCATTTGAACTCCTCGATTATTTTATAAATAAAAACGGATTCAAGGATTCAAATAAAAAAATTTGTCTAATGATGGCTCAACGTCCTAACTCGATAATAATTGAAGTTAAAGATTCTATCGATGGTTTTTATAATAAGATTGAAATAAATTCTTTCACTTTTTTAGAACTAAAACAATATCTCCAAACCGTTTTTCCCGACAGGAAAATTTCAAATAAATTCGCATATTCGCTTTTTGAAAAAACCGGAGGCAATCCTTTTTTTATTTCTCAAGTATTGACAAACTCCGGAGTTTCCGAAGATTTTCAGAACATACCGGCTTCGGTAAACGCGGTAATTTTAAGTCAATTTGACAAATTTGAAGAAACTCAAAAATTATTGCTCCTGTTCGCGGCTGTCTGCGGGAGAGAATTTAAAACAGAAGTTGTCGATTATTTTGCCAAAAAGATGAGATTTAAAATCAACGCTCAACTCGCATTAAAATTATTTCGCGATAATAATTTTCTTATGGATATGGAATCTGACGAAAAATGCGGCGTTTATATATTTATTCACGATTTGATGCGCGACGCATTACTCGAAACTATCGCGGTTTCTCAAAAAAAAAATTATCACAATATAAACGGCGATTGGCTTGAGAAATTCGAATCTAAAGACAACGCGGAGCTTTTAGCGTATCATTATTTTCAGGCGGATAACCCTAAAAAAGCCCATAAATATTTGATTGAGTCGGCTGAAAACGCTGAAAAAAGATATTCAAACAAACAGGCGATAGAATATTATTCGCAATTAATTGAATTGTTTGAACGCGGATATGCTCGATTTCCGAAAAAAATAAAATCTGCGTTTATCGCTTGTTTTAATAGACGCGGTTTGTTATTCCGGCTTATAGGCGAATACGATAAAGCTCTTTCAAATTTTTACCAAATGCGGGAGTGGTCGAAAAAAGCCAAAGACCGGCGCAATATTATTTTATCAAATAACCACATAGGCAGCGTCTACAGATGGCGCGGAGACCAGACTAAAGCTCTTGAATTTTGCAAGGAAGCGCTTGATAACGCCGAAAAACTCGGCGACTTAAAATTAGTAGCTTCGTGCGCGAATTCATTATCCGTAGTTTACTGGTATCTCGGAAAATATTCTTACGCGATTATGCTGGGAGTAAAATCAGTGTCTATAAGACGCGCTCATAACGACCCGGCGTCCGTTGCTCACGGATTATTCTCGCTTGGCAACTGTTATACAAAAATCGGAAATTTCAGCGAGGCGCGAAAATGTTTTTCCGAATTGCTTGAAACTTCCAAAATAATGGATAACAAAATCGGCCTTGCATATGCGTTTGACGGAATTGGATATTGCGACAAGGAAGAAACTTTTTACAGCCGAGCTTTGGAAAATCATACGCAAGCTTTTAACATCAGAAATCAAACCGGCGATTTGCGCGGACTCGGTTATTCGTATATAAGTTTCGGCGAAATAATGGAAATAATAGGCGATAAAAAAAAATGCGAAGAATATTTCGTCAAAGCTCATTCGGTCATTAAATCGATTCAGGATGAAAATCTGCTTAGCGACGTTTTACGGTGTCTCGCAATAAATAAAATCAATAGCGGCGATTTATCGGAAGCGGAGAAATTAATTAACGATTCTCTTGAAATATGCAGAAGAATTAATTTTACGGAATCTATAATTAAATCAGGCGTCGTCGCTTCAAATATTATGCTTTTAAAAGGAAATTACGCCGAATCCATGAAACTTGCCGGAGACATTCTCAAAGAAAGTTTAAACAGCGAAATGCCCGAATCATTTATAAAATCTCACATTCTAAAGGCAAAAGCCCGAATAAAATTAAACGATTCCAAAACTGAAGTTTTCGATGAATTAAAAAAAGCTTCGGGTTATTCGCAAAGAATGAATTATAAATATTTAAAACTTTTGAGCGATAAAACGATTATTGAGAACGCGTTTTTTTTTGATATGCCGGATTGCGTATTAAAGAATTATATTGAAGATTACGAAAATCTGTTATACGATATATCCGGAAGAATAATAGACGGGAAAGATAAAAAAATATTTTTGGAAAAATATGGATATAATTAATTTACTTTTAGAAAATGAAATTTTTAAAAATATAAAACTCGAACATTTAAAAAAAATAGGGACTATATTTTATAAAATTCATTTTAAAAAAAATTTTGTTTTTTTCAATGAGGGAGAAGTTGCGGATTCAATGTTTATCATCGAGTCTGGCAGAGCGTCTATACAAAGCGGAAACATATGCGTTTTTGAACGAACAAAAAACGATTGCATAGGCGAAATGGCGTTATTCGATAATACTCCGCGCAGCGCGACTGTAATTGCTTTAACAAGCGGGACAGCGTTAAAATTAAACGCGGCTGATTTTAATATGCTTTTGGAAAAACATCCGGAGATTTATTCGGGATTCATCGCCGTTTTATTAAAAAAAATAAGGGCGGATTTTATTGTCGAACGGAAAAATCTTATTGAAAGAGAAAAACAACGCGAACTTATATTTCAAAATGAAAAATTATCCGCTATGGGCGAAATGATTGGCGCGATAGCTCATCAATGGAGGCAGCCGCTTAACTCTTTATCGATTCTTGTTCAGGAAATAAAGTATCTGAACCTAAAAAAAAAACTTAGTTCATCCGCTATAAATAAAATTGTCGACGGTTCTTTCAAACAAATTCAGTTTATGTCCGATACCATAGACGATTTCAGAAATTATTTAAAAAAAGACAGGGAAAAGCAGGATTTCAATACTGTGTCCGCCGTTATTGAAACAGTTAAACTCATTTATCCGCAACTTAAATCGCGCAACATATTTATTAAAATTAATGAAAAAATTTTTTCGTCGAACAACAAGTCGGAATTCGACGGTTTATTGAACTGCGCTTCTTATTCGATACTCAGTTATAAAAATGAGTTTAAACAAGTTATTCTGAATCTTATTACCAACTCGCGCGATTCTATTCTTGAAAAGCGAAACACAAACAATTTGTTTAAAGGCGAAATAAAATTCGGATTTGAATTAAACAAAAATAAAATTATTATCAAAATAGAAGATAATGGAGTCGGCATATCCAAAAATTCGTCTAAAAGAATTTTTGAACCTTATTTTTCAACCAAACTCGAAAACAAAGGAATTGGACTCGGGTTATATTTGTCCAAAATGATTATTGAAAAAAATATGGGCGGCGCATTGAAATTATCTTCGGCCAAACCGTCGGCAATATTTATTATAGAATTGAAACCGGATATTAGATAAAAAAATGAAGAATTCAAAAAACGTTTATCTTAAAAAGATTTCTCTATTATACGTTGAAGATAACGACGAAGCCCGCCGGCTTCTTTCTAAAATACTAATCGACGAATGCGCCCGATTATTTTCCGCGTCAAACGGCAGGGAAGCGCTGCGCATAGTCAAAGAAAATAAAATAGACGTTATTTTATCGGATATAAGCATGCCTGATATGGACGGCATAACAATGACTGAAAATCTAAAAAAATCAAAACGGAATATTCCGGTTATTTTTATCACGGCTTACAGCGATGAAGAAAGTCTTCTTAAAGCCATTGAGCTCGGAGTTCAAAAATATATTAAAAAACCTGTCAACATTGATATGCTGCTCGAACTTCTTGAGGAGACGGCGAAAAATTTTATTCAGGACTCGGAGCTTCAAATTAAAAACAATATAATTGATTCAATCGAAGAAGGAGTGATAACTTCCGATGCGAATTTAACCGTTAATTTCTGCAATCATTCCGCGTTAAACATATTGAAATTAAAAAAAAGCGAAGAGCTGATTGGAAAAAAAATTCAGGAACTTTTCGAGAATCCGGACGATAAGATTGCGTCGATTAATAAAGCGCTAAATAACGCTAAATCCGTATATAATATCAGAACTCGAATGGCGGTAAATAATTGCGCAGCAGACGTTTCAATGAATATAAGTCCTTTGAACCTTATTGAAGGACAAACCGGGGGAATTATAATTGCTTTTAGAGACGTCAGCGAATTAATTCGTCTTCAAAACGAATTGATTGAAAAATTCAGTTTTCAGAATATCATAGCCAAATCAAAAAAAATGATCGGCGTTATGACTTATCTGAAAGATTACGCGGAATCGGACGCGACTGTCTTGATTACAGGCGAAAACGGTTCCGGCAAAGAACTTATAGCGGACGCTCTCCATAATCTGAGCCGGAGAAAAAATAAACCGTATGTTAAAATCAATTGCGCGGCTATACCGGAAACCTTATTGGAATCGGAACTATTCGGTTATAAAAAAGGAGCGTTCACTGATGCGAAAACTGATAAGCCGGGCAAATTTAAATTGGCGGAAGGCGGAACAATGCTTCTTGACGAAATAGGAGAGCTTTCTCTTAAACTTCAAAGCAAAATACTCCGTATGATTCAAAACAAAGAATACGATATGCTCGGCGATTCAAAAACATGTAAGGCGGACGTCAGGATTATCGCGGCGACTAATAAAAATTTGAAACGGCTTATTTCTGAAAAAACTTTCAGAGAAGATTTATTTTACAGATTGTCGGTCATTAATATTCATATTCCTCCTTTGCGCGAACGACTTGAAGACATACCTCTGCTTGTAAGACATATTATTAACGTTATGTCGGCTAAATATAATAAAATAATTTCAGGCGCGGATTATAAATATTTGAAAATCCTATTAAACTATAATTATCCGGGAAATATACGCGAACTTCAAAATATTATAGAACATTCCGTAATTCTTTGCAGAAAAAACAGATTGTCGCCGGATTTGCTGCCGGAATATTTGAACGAGCCAAAACCTTTTATTTTAAATAATCAACAGAATGAAAAGGAAAATTTCCGATTATTGAATCAGGAGCAAAAACGAATTATAGAAATTTTACAAAAAAATAAATACAATAAAATTGCCGCCGCCGCGGAACTGCAAATCGATAGAACTACGCTTTGGCGCAGATTAAAAAAAATCGAAACTATTACAGGCGAAAATTTTTAAAACAATACGTTGCAGTTCCGCAACATATTGTTTCAAAAAATATACAATATCGGTTTAAAAATATATCGGTTAAAAGTTAATATTTTGTAAAATATAACGTTAAATATTTTTTTTTTTTCGTATCTGAAATTTGCTTTTTCTTATCTCTGGATGTTTCTTCGGTTATGTGAAATCAAGCTTTATCAGAGTCATAGCATAACAGAATAAACTCGATAATTTTGGAGGTCGCAGATTTATATCTGCCGAAGGTTTTGATTAAATCCGGATAATGATATGAATATTTTTATTCTTGACGACGAAATCGATATTGTTGAGTTGATGAAAGACGTTCTTAAACTTGAAAACCATAATGTCCGGGGTTTTATTAGATTTGAAGATATGATTAACAACTTAACCGGAGATATTGATTTAGTAATATCGGATATAAATATGCCGGATATAAACGGTTATGAAGCGGCGGAAAAAATTGGAAAAATACTGGGAAATTGTCCGCCGAAGACTTTGCTTATGTCTGCGTCTTCGGTTAATAGAACCGAATATTCGGAATTTGGAAATTCAATACTCGGCGTAATTTGCAAACCGTTTGATTTGGAAAAATTTTTGGAGTTAATCAATAAATTCGAAAGTTTAATTAAACGTTCGGACGATGAAGTCGGCGAGATATATTTCAACGAGTTTCAGTTTGAAATTTCTCATTTTGGGTGAAAAAAATTTATTATAGGAGAGTTTTTATGAAAAAAATTTTATTTGCTTTATTGATTGCGGCGGGAGTTTTGAGTTCGGCTCTTTCTGCGGCTGATAACGGAAGTTATGTAATCGGTCCATACTTGGGTTATCATGAATTTATGAACAGAACCGATTATAAAGACAAAGTAGAATTCGGAGCGAAATTCGAAAAAAACATATCCGGACCTTGGAGTTATGAAATAGGCGCCGGATATATTCCGACAAAAGTAAAATCTACGGGTTCGAAAAAAAGTTGTTTTTTAGGCGGAATTAACGGCGTTTATAATTTTAATTTATCGAACTCGACCATAACCCCGTATTTGGCGGCCGGAGTATCATCGGTGTTCGGTTCTGTGAAGGATATGAGCGGAATCGACGGAGCGCTTGGTTTAAAATATAGAATTAATGAAGACTTAATTTTAAAACCGGAAATTAAGTATATCAGATTCTTTAAAAGCAACCGCGACGATTTTATAGTATCGGCTATGTTAGGATTTGTCTTTGGGAAAAAAACAGTAGCGGCAAATGAGGTTATTGAAAAGAAAGTTGAAACAATTATTCAGCCCGAAATAAAAAAATTCGAAAACGCAAAATACGACGTTTCAGGAAATCTTGAATCAGTCACATTGAAAATAAATTTCGCGACTGCAAAATCCGATATTCAAGACGAATATATGAATGAAATTAAAAATTTCGCGGAATTTCTCAAAAAGAACGAAAACCTTAAAGTTGAAATTCAAGGGCATACGGATAATGTCGGCGAAACCGAATATAACAAAACTTTATCTGAGAGCAGAGCAAATTCAGTCAGAGAAATTTTAATTTCAAAATATAATATCGCCGAAGGACGTATAACTGCAAAAGGTTACGGTCCTGAATTTCCCGTAGCTTCAAATGAAACGGAAGAAGGCAGATTAAAAAACAGGAGAATCGAAGCGGTAATAGTAAAATAAAATTTTTATATTGCTCGGAACATAAAAAAAACGCATTTCAATCTTGACTTGCGATTAACGTCAATGACCTTATATATACAAGCGCGCATATATGTTTTAGAAAAGGTTAAGCGATTCCAATTGGAATCTAATTGGAATCGCTACTTCACTTTATATTTAATGCATTATCCGTGTTAAGAGCATTGTTTTATAGGAGGTATTTTATTTTATGAAAAAATTTTTATTGGCGATATTAATTTTACAATTAACATTACTAAACGCTTTTGCCGAAAAAAGCGAATGGAGCAAATCGCTGAACGTAGCCGCCACATTAAGCCAATCGAAAATTAAATCAGGTTCGTTCGGAGGAATGTCTGAAAATTCAAGTTTGAATTACGGATTGCTGATTAACTGCGAATTAACAAAAGACAATGCCGCTATTAATTGGAAGAACACTTTGAAATTCGAATATGCGCGGAACAGAAACATAATAAAAAATTCAGCAGGCGCTTATGTCTTTAAACCCGTTTGGACTGAAGATATAGATAAACTTGTTCTTGATTCGGTCTACAGATGGAAAATATATCCAAAATTCAATCCATATGCGGCTTTAAATTTTCAAACGACTGTTCTCGACGCTAATTTCGCCGGCGAACAAAAAGCGTTCAGACCTATGCAATTGCGCGAGAGCGCAGGAGCGAGTTCTCCTTTAATAGATAAAGAAAAACAAAAACTTGTAGGCTGAGCCGGATTATACGTCGAACATTTTATAAACGAACCGAGTTATGCGGATTATCCGAGCAACAACGGAATCGAATTAGTGTTTGATTATAAAAACGAATTTAAACAGGATATGGTTTTTCTGTCAAAACTCGGTTTCTATTCAAGTTTTAAGAAAACGATAGATCCTTGGAATATAACCGAAAAATCAACTAAAATTAAAATCGAATGGGACAACACGCTTCTTATAAAACTGACTAAATATCTTAATATGAATTTTAGCTTGAATATTGATAATATCGATATTACCGAAAGCAGAACTCATTACGAATGGGAACAGAAATTAAATCTTGCTTTCAATTATAAAGTTTTTTAAAACCATCAATCAAATTAATCTTAAAATGATTTCAATTTTATTGAAATCATTTTAAGATTAAATACGGATTTGGTATCTTATCAATAAATTTCTTGCATTTACGGCAAGAATATTTTTTGAAGCTCTTTGAAACCTAAATAAATTACAGTGTCTTTTTAAGGGGCAATTTTTCAATCTTCAACTTTTAAAAAGTTGAGGAAAGAGTGAAACGATTTTCGAATATTATATTAAGCCGAATTTACGAAAAGGATTAATCGCAAATTTTACGGTTATTCTTTTCCGATAAAATTCGGCTTAGGGTTAAAGACACAATGCAATTTTTGTATTTATATTCTTTCTTTAATTTTTTTTGCCGGAGTTCCGGCATAGACGCAATAAGGTTCCGTCGACTTGTTAACGACCGAGCCCGCGCCTATTACGCAGCCGGTTCCGATTTCGACGCCGTCCATAATAACGCAATGCGCTCCTATCCAAACGTCGCTGCCGATTATTATTCCTTTAGAAGTTTCAAGTTGCTCGATTATTAATTCTTTTTTGGAAATGTAATTATGACTTGAAGGAATAATCATCGTATGGCCGGCAATCAAAACATTATCCCCGATTTTAACGCCTCCATGTCCGTATATTATTGTAAATGGATTTATATAAACGTTGCTTCCGGTTTCAATAAAACCTCCGTAAAGACGCATAAAAACATTCGGATGAATGTGACAGTTATCCCCGAACTTAATATATTTTCCGTCCGCCCAAATAATCGAATTATATCCGGCGCTGAATTTTTTACCGAACGATACGGCTCCGGAATTAATTATTTTCGAAGATACTGCTATATTTTTTCTGAATATAAATGAATTAGAAATCTTAAAATTAAAATCTTTTATCGAATTAATTATTTTGTTAAACGTATTCATAGCCGGGACTTCTCCCTATAATAAAATTATTTTTCAAATTCAGGAATTTTGATATGTAAGCTATTGTCAAAATTCTGAACCACGTTGGAAACATCGCGCTTTCATTAATTTTCGACGACATATTAAGATGTCCGTATATTAAAGGTTCTTCGCGCCGAAATACAAAACCTCCATCATTGTTCATATTGGCAAACTGCCATATCAAAGCGTTTCTGATTAGTTCGGCGGTTTCAGTTTTTTTATAATCGGACATTTTTGAAAATCTTATCAACGGGTCAATTGAATCGATATCTTCGCAAGCGCTTGAGTTTAACTTGACTCCAAACCCGAAAAATTTATTTTGCGACAGAAGAATAGAATCGATTATTTTTTTGTAAGAACTAATTTTAATACCGTCGTATAATAAAACAACCAAAAAATGATATGCCGCCTGTATCAAAACAGAAATTTCTTCCGGCGTTTGAGGAATAAAATCACCCCAGAATCCCGTAGCGATGTTTATTTTTTTTAATAGCCAGTTATGAATGTATTCGATTGATTTTCCGGCGTTTGTATCGTTAAAAAAATCCCGGCTATACTGAAGAATACAGCAATAATTCATTACGGTATTGCTCGTATAATGAACGCGTTTGCCCCAATCGAGCGAATCCAGTTTTTTATTTATGAAATCAAAACTATACCAATCTTCAATGAATGAGAATTTATATTTGGGTTTAAATTTTAAAGCCGCATAACAGCTTAAAAGATGAACCGCGAGATGACGCGCCCCCCAATAATCTTCGCTATTGTATTTTTCCGAATTAACAGCTTCGTCGTAAAACAATCCGTCGTCTTGATTTTGATGCGAGTTAAAATAATCCGCCCATTCTCGGCGCTCCGTTTCTGAAAGATTTTGGATTTCTCCGAATAAAGATTTTATCATGCAGGCGTAGACCGAAGAGTAAAGAGTCGGCGTATTGCCGCTTGCCGAATATTTATACAAAAATTTTTTTTCTCCGCTCATAGAATCAACATACGACAATGTTTTCCGTTTAAGATTTTCATATTCGAAGCTGTTCAGATTTTTTATTCCGTTTTTAAACCAAATAAATAGTTTGTCTTCAAAATTTCTTTGTTGAGAAAACCGGTAAAAAAATTTATTATCGGCATAAACAAAAATTTTTTCCAGTTTTCTGATTATAAAATTATTTTTCATATTTATTCAGCGTTATCAGTTTTCCAAAAAATAAAATTCTGTTTTCAGCAGTTTCGCCTTCAAATATAATATCGAAATATTTTGATAATTCGGCTCTGAACCAATCTATATTATACCATTCCGGAAGAGGGGGTTTTTCAGAATTTTTTTTTCGCGATTCTGAGGGATTATATCTGCCAAAAGGCATAAACTCAATAAAAATATATTTTTTGGTGTAAGACATTATTTTTTTTAAAATATAAACAATAGGATAATTCTGACCGAGTAGCAGGTGATGCATAAGAGCCATTGCTATAACGCAATCGGTTTTCATCCTGACGTCGGGACTTTCAGCTCCATGAACAATATGAGGGCTTAACGGATTTAACAAAACAGGAGTTAAATTAAAATTATCGTTTTTAGAACGGTTATACATAAAATCTATGGCGTATTCGTCGTAATCTGAACAAAAATATTTCTCAGGACTACAATTTTTATTAACCATAACCGCGAATAATCCGCAGTTTCCGCCGAACTCTGTGAACGATTGAATATTAAATTTTTTAATGTATTCAATTATTTTAGCGAATCGCGGCAGGGTTTCAAGTTCGGATATTTTATTAAAATAATTTTCATTGTAATCAGACCAGTCTGTTTTAATTTTTCTTAAATTTAGTTTTTGGAGTTTGGATTCTAATCGGCTCATTTCAGGTTTTAAAAAATAGTATGGAATTGTTTTAAAAATAAACAAGAATATTCTAAATAATAAATTTTTCGATAATTTATGAGCAGACTGATTACTATCGGGAAATACGCAATATTGAATAAATTGATAATATTTTTTTATAATGCGGTTTAAAGAATCAGGATTCAATAGCCGTAACGCTGGAAATTTAAAGTATAAAAATTCAGAATATCGCGGTTGTAAAAAAGTATGGAGCAGACTTCTTGCCATAATATTATTGCCTGCCGCCCAAAGTTTTAAAACATCTATATATTGATTTTTAAAACTTTGATAAGAAAATAAAGATTTCAAATCATCATTATCTTTTACTTTTATGAATCCTCCCAAATCTATGTATTTGGGAACGCAGTTTTCAAAAACGATATTATATGAATGGCAGTCTTTTATTTGATACCTGTATTTTACCGCAATTTTATTGATTTTAATAATCGTTAACGCGGCGTCTTTAAGCATTGAGAAAGACCATTCAAAAGGAAGCGTAAGCGTTTCAATTTTTTTATGTTCCACCACAATAGAATATTTTTCGGTATAAAAATCCGTTATAAAACTTTCAGGAAACAATTTTTCAGAAATAAGATTTGAAATCAATCCCGATGAAAAAAGGTTTTCAATATGATTTATATGGGAAAGATTTATGCCTCGAAACATTTTGTTATTCCAGAGGAAAACTCTGCCTGTCGAATCGACTAAAGACGAACTTATATAATTAATTTCATTTTCAGGTATAAACTTTTTATTATTCGGGTTATCCATTATCATTTTTTGAATCTAAATAAAAATATTTTTTTTAACGTATTTTTCAAATAAACCAATCTAAAAATATTATGCCATAATTTTTGAGATACCGGAATTTTTTTTTTAAGCGGATAAATGAATTCAACAAACTTAAGGGATTTTATTATTTTTTTTCCGCGTCCGATTTTTTGATTAGCGTAATAATTTTTTTTGTTGAAATTTTCCGCGTCGATATTTTGAAGAATTATATTTCCGCCGCCGATATTCGCTAATATCTTATATCCGGCGGACAAAGCCAAGCGTTTAATTGTGTAAGAATCGAATAAATAATTATGCGCGTTTTGCAGCGTCCCGAGCAAATCGCTTCCGGTGCCGCCTCCGCCGAATAATAATAAATTTCTTGAAGGAATATTTATATTTATAACAGCTTTAGATTTCAAAATCTGTTTTATATCTGTTAGAAATTTTAATGGGTTATCAGTGTGTTCAAGGATATGCGACAAAAGCAGATAATCTGTTTTAACATTCATTTTAACCGCGGTTTCAAGCCCGCCTTTATAGAGATTTAAATTTTTTTTCTTTCCGTATTCAATATAATCCTCGTCATAATCAAATCCGTAATGATCAATATTTTCTCTCATAAAAGGCATAAGATTCCAGCCGCCGCCGCATCCGAGTTCTGCCGCAGTTTTGGTTTTATTTATAAAAGATATTAATTTTACGTTATCGTAATGAAACTTATATTTTTTTTCAAGTTCCTGAAAATTGATATTATCTTTTCCGTCATAAATTTTTCTGTAGTATTCGGAATAGAAAATAACGAGACTTTTTTGAGTCATTTGATCAAGAGAAAAAATTATTCCGCAATTATCGCATACCGCCGTATTCAATGGAATTCCGTATCGGTCTTTTTCGGAGATAAGAGTAAAATTAGTTTCGCCGCATAAAACGCACGATGGAATTTTTTTTAATACTATTCTGATATCGTTTGAAAAATCAACTATGCTTTGTTTCTGAACGCCGTTTATGTTAATCAGCGGCATTCCGTCGTTTTTATATCTTTCAGAAATTAATTTTTTGGTAATCATACCGTTTAATTGCCCCGTAGTTTTTGTCTTATCGGCATTTCGCTTTGCGTAATAATTTTTTCAGCCGTTCCCCAAATTTTATTGGCGTTTCTTAACCTTTTTGCGAGCATATCCATTCCCATCACCTCGACGCTTGCCGATTGATCGGTTCCCCACATTTCGTGATCAATCGTAATATGCCGTTCAATTACTACCGCGCCGAATGCTACCGCGAACAAAGTCGGTTCAAGACCGTATTCGTGCCCGCTATATCCGATAGGACATTCATATCTTTTTTTTAATGTTTCAATTACTCTGAGATTCAATTCGTCAATTGGCGTCGGATAACTTGAATTAGTATGCATTAAAACATAATTTTTAGCGTATTTTTTAAGCGTTTCAACCGCGCCGTCAATTTCCTCAATGGAACTCATTCCGGTTGATAAAAGTATTGTCAATCCGCTTTTAGCCGATTCAATAATCAGCTCGTTATTTGTCAGATGAGCGGACGGAATTTTTAAAAAAGGAACTTCGTAATCTAAAATAAATTCAAGACTTGGAATATCCCAAACCGATGCGCTCCAGTTAATTGGTTTCTCTCTGCAATAAGAATCAATATAATTAAATTCTTTTTTTTCAAACTCAATTTTTTTTCTGTAATCAATATAAGAAATTTTTCCCCACGGCGTATCTCTTAGAATATTTTTTTGGGCTTCCGGAACGCATAAATCCGGCGTTCGTTTCTGGAATTTTACGCAATCCCATCCGCAGGCAAACGTCGCGTCAATAAGTTTTTTAGCTATCTGCATATCGCCGTTATGGTTAATTCCTATTTCTCCGATAAGATACGGTTTATCAAGATTTTTAAAATCTATATGTTTCATTTTACGCTCCGTAAATCATATTGTTAAAATTATAATATAATTCTTCCAATTTTGTTTTTGATAATTGCGGCATATTTAATATTGAACTGTAATTGACCGAAATATTTTCGTTATATGATTTGTCAATATAATTGCGTTCAACGCATAAATCGAATAATTCTGTTCCATGATAAGGAGCGAAGATTGAGAGAGCTATGCTGTCGGCTCCAATTTTTTTCGCAAATTCCGCGGATAAAATAATGTCCGATTCTGTTTCGTCAGGCAGTCCCATCATAAAATATGCGGTAGTTCTGATTTTATATTTTCTGCAGTTTTCAAAAGCTTTTAATATTGTTTCATCAGAGGTTTTTTTGTTTAATATTTTTTTGCGTATATCCGGATTGCCTGATTCAACCCCGATTCCGATTGTTGAGCATCCGGTATTTTTCAAGGTTTCAACCTTTTTTTCATCAAGCAAAGTGTCGGCTCTCGTTTGAATAAAAAAAGGCAGATTTATGAATTTTTGGTAATCGCCGCAAAATTTTTGAAATCGTTCAGCTCCCATCATAAGCCAGTTTTCATCGTTAAAAAAAATTAGTTCGAGCGAATACTTATTTTTAAAATATTCGATTTCGCGAATAACATAATCGATTGGTTTTTCCCTGTGATAATGTCCGTTTGATTTAAATAATTTTTGAAACGTATGATTTGCGCAATACGAACAGTTAAACGGACAGCCTCGAGAAGTTTCAAAAAATCCTGTTTTCCAAACTTTTCCCATAAACGGTTTAAATAAATGCCTGCCGTCAAATATATCCCAGTCCTGTAAAGCGAAGGGTTCCCAATCATAATACCCGCTTAAAGTTAATTCTCCTATTTCTTTTGTTTTTCTTAATTTAATTATTAAATTGGAAATGTCTTTTATTTCCAAACCGTTTTGAACCGAGTCTGCAAGTTTTAACAATGCGCGTTCGCCTTCGCCAATGCAAACAACATCGACATTATCGTCATTAATAAAAAATTCAGGCGATACAGTCGGAAAAATTCCGCCGGCAATTATTACCGCATCAGAATTGGCTCGAGCGGTCTTGAATAATTCCCGAGCCGCGCCATAATTGTTTTCCACTATGGAAAACCCTATTATTTCAGGATTGAACGTTTTAATTTTTTTTGTAAATTCCGCGTTTATATCCAAAGGTTTTGACTCGCCCCAATATCCGCTCATATCAACTTTTTTCACAACGCCGGTTTTTTCTCTTGCATTATGATCCAATTTATCAGGCGCCATAAATGTTATATCAAACAAATCAGTTATATGTCCGCAGGATTTTAAGACGCCGGATAATACGGAAATGCCAAGCGGGATAATCGGATAACCTTCGCGGTTAGGATAAACAAATAATACTCTGGTCATATAATTGTTTTTGATAATATAATATTTTTTACTTCAAGAAGCCATTTTCTTCGCAATTCATCATCGCTGTCAGCTATTACGCGAAATATTTTTCTGAAATATTTTTCTATTCCGCAAAAACCGAATACGCATTTTTTCCATATATTTTCGAGCGGGTCGTTGAAATAAGTATTTTCTCTAAGCTCTGGCGTATTGGAAGTGTTGAAAACAATACCGCATTTGCATTTTAATTTTTTCACAGGCAATCCCCCGCCATTATCGTCCGGAAGAAAATCATATGCGTAAGGAGGTCTGATAATTCTATCTATGTATCCTTTTAGTATCGCCGGCGGCTGTCCCCACCAGTTTGGATGTATAAAAACAATACAGTCGGTATCAATTAATTCGTCCGCGTATTTTTTTACAAGCAAATCAACCGATTTATCCGAACTTAATTCTTCAACGGATAACACGGGATTAAATCGTTCTTCATATAAATCGTGTTTATATATTTCAATTTTATTTTCGAAAAACGTAGAGCAAACCTCGTTATAAATTGCGTGATTAAAACTATTTTTATAGGGATGCGCAAGTATAACGCTCGCTTTCATAAGTATTCGCCTATTAATTTCATATCGCATCGTTCAGAACATTTTATCCCGGGAGTTTTATAAAAATGATCGTTGCGTAATTTTTCGTATGCTTCGGAATTCCATATTTCGTATAGCGATTTTGTTTTACAGTTTCCTAATATAATCTCGTTGTTATAATCTTCTACGCATTCGACTGATTCGCCGTTTGATTTTATTGTCATTGAAGACCAAGGAAACTGACAAAATTCAGTCCAGTGAATTGATTGGGTTCCAATATTTTTTTGCTGATACCATTGCTGGTCCTGACTTTTAAGATAAATATAAACGTCATAATTTTTAAACGCTTTTTTTAACTCTTCGAATTCTTCTGAAAAATCGGAAGAATTATTCAGGTTCAACATAGTTATTACTATAGTAGTTTGATAATTATTCTTTTTTTTTAATTCAAGAAGCTTTTCGATTTTTTTGAAGCTTTGAGTAAAATTCGATTGCGAACCCCTGATTTGCTTATGTTTCGCGTCATCGACGCTTTCTATCGAATACTTAACGTATCCAAGCCCGTTTTCAAACATCTCTATTGTTTTATCAATATCAATATTAGCCGGATTGCAACTGAAATACGAGGGAATTCCTTTTTTTCTTAGATAAGCTATTCGATTCGGCATATCTTTATCAAGCAGCGGATCGCCGTATCCGTGCAATACTAAAACTTTTGGAATAATGAAAAGAAAAAAATGATTTTCGCTCATTGACTCTTTTTTTATATTATAATTTGTTTGAACGAAATTTTCCCATTGATTTAATTCCGATTCCGAAAAAGGTTTTAATTGATCCGCGATTTTTTGAAACAAATCTAAACTTATTGTTTCGACTTTTCGCGTCATCATTGTTGTGCGCGGACACATTACGCAACGCATATTGCAGGCGTTGGTGGTTTCAATATTATAAATAACCGGCTCTTTAGACCTGAACTCGTTAAATTTATTTTTAACAAATTCTAAATCAAATCTTTCTCCGGCTTGCAGTCTTTTTTTTAAATCGAATATTTTCTGATAAAAAAAAATGTCGAACATTATTTCATCTCCATATAATAATAAACTTCTTTGAGCGCAGTCAGAAATTGTTCCAATATTTTCAAAAACTTTTCGCGTGTCATTTCAGTTATTTATGTGAAAAGTAAATTATAAATTTACGACGCTGAAAGTTGCAACAAGTTGCAAAGAGCGTCGAATTTTACATAGCCGTTGATGAAATCAACGGTTAATAAAAAATATGAAAACGACCCTGAATAGGGGTCGAATTTCAAATTATCTTCAATTTCAACCCTTATTCAGGGTTGGATACGCAAGTAGTTTTATACCAAATCGAATTTCTTCAAAAAACTAAAAGATTTCCTTTCTGTATATTCATTATAAAAAAAGCGGAACTTCCGGGAAGCTCGCTCAGTCTCTTTTAATCTTCTTTGGTTAATTCCCCGAAGCTTGCTTCGGAAAATATAAAGTTATAAAATCTTTTTGATACCTCGCAGCTTGCTGCGAGGTAGTTCATTTCCCCCCGAATTTTTTTATTGTTTTATACAATATATCGGCTTTTAATTCCGCAAGATTCAAATCTCTGTAATTAGTTTTAAACTGCATTATTTTTGGCTGAATAGATTCCGCAACGGGACACAAGCCTTTTTCATATTTGATGTTTTTATAAATTTCAGGATACCTTGAAATAAATTTTCTATCTGCAATAACCGGTTCCAGATATGGAACAGACCAAGCTCCGTAGACGCCGTCTCCGCCCGCTTCAATATAAGATTTTCTGAAGTCTTCCCAGCTTACTTCGATGCTTGCGTCGCCGTTATAAACAACGCCGAGCGTATAATAAGAATTTGTTCTATCCTGAGCGGTATATTGAGGAATAAGATAATCGCAGCTTTTCATAACGTCAATAAAAAGTTTTGCGGATTTCACTCTTAAATCCACAAGCTCTTCAATGCGTTCAAGCTGAGCAAGCGCGACTGCCGCGTTAAATTCGGGAAGCCGGTAATTCCAGCCGATAGTATCGTGTCGTTTGTATTGCGGATTTTGAAACGCGTCTTTTCTTAGTCTTACTCTGCCTTCTACCGCTGACAAATGCTTGAATCCGTGTCCGCCTATTTTTCTGCTTCTTTCCGCAAGTTGTTCGTTGTCCGTAATTAAAATCCCGCCTTCGCCGCACGAAATATGTTTTGTGTTTTCAAAACTATAACTTGCCATATCTCCAAAAGTTCCGGCTAATTTATTTTTGTATCTGCTTAAAAAACACTGGGCGTTGTCTTCAATGACCGCTATATTATTTTGCTTTGCAATTGAGATAATTTTATCCATTTCAGGCGGAAGCCCGTAAATTGAAACCGTCATTACGGCTTTAGTTTTTGGAGTGATTTTTCTTTTAAAATCTTCCGGATCAATAGTAAAATCTTTAGGATTTATATCGCAATAAACAGGAATCGCGTTTGTATGAATTGTTGCCGTAGTATTCATAATAACGGATAAAGCCGGAGATATAACTTCGTCTCCGGGTAAAACTCCGCATGCTTCAAGCGCCGAGTGAAGCGTCGACGTTCCGGAATTCATTGCTACAGCGTATTTAACGCCGAATTTTTCAGCGAACTTTTCTTCAAGAATATGATTCCAGCTTCCCGCGGTCGCAGACCAATTTTCGGATTCGAGAACTTTTTTTAAGTATTCGTATTCGTTTCCAAGATATTTAGAAGGATTTTTGATTTCTTCGTTAGATAAAGATATAGACATATATTTGCTCCGCTATTTATTAACGCAAAAAAATTTTTTGTGAGGTTTTAGTTTTTTGAATTAGCGCATTAAATCAATTTTTAAGAAAATTCAACAACCGCGAAAGCGGTTGAATTTTACATAACCGCAGGAAGACTGCGCAAAGCGCATGAAAACCTGCGGCGCAAAAAAACTAAACTCGCCAACCATGAAAGGGTTGAATTTTACTACAATTTTACATTTGACCCGTTCAGTGTAGATATTTTAATTTTTTAATGAACGCTATTTCAAACTAAAATGTTACAATTTTTTTTTATTCATTAAGAATTATTTTAATATTAATTTTGTTTTCTTTTTCTGGTTTTCTAAAAATCTTTCCTGCAAATATTGATTTATTTTTATTATATCCGGATTTTCGTTTAAAAAATCCATTATATCCCGCAAACTAAAATCTTTTTTTTCTATTTTATAAAAATGTTCGATTATTGTTTTGAAGAATTTGAAATCGTCCTCATAATCTAAAGTCATTCTTATTTCAGGTCTTCTAAAAATTTCAGGAACGTCTTCCAATATCTGAGTTTTAAATTTTCCGGTTTGCGTAAAATAAACCCACATCATTTCAGTGTCCTCTGTGTTTTTTATCCGGCATACTTCGTTCAGCGCTTCGGTTTTTATCGCGTATGTGAATGAACCGCAAATTAAATCCTTTCCCTCGATGAAATCAGGGTTTGACGCTTCATACTGTTTAAAACCCAAATCAATAAGTTCAGGTTCGCAAAACAAATCATCTCCGTCGGCAGTAACAAAAAATTCAACGCCGAATTTTTCAGCGGCGTTTTTCCAGCGCATTAATTTATCCTCGATTGCTCCCTGATAAAAATTTATGCCGTTCCGTTCCGCTATCTCGCATAATTTTTTATCTGCTTCAAGATGCGTAGTGCATAAAATTATCTTTTTGGCATACTTTGATTTTTTTACCCTTGTTATCAAATGTTCAATTGTAGATTTATCTTTTATTTTCAAAAAACATTTTTCCGGAAGCCGCGTCGACCCCGATCTAACAGTTATAAAAATCGCTTTAACCATATTTTACCGCCTTGAAATTATTTTACAAAATAATTATAAAGAACTTTTTACCGCGTCGGTCAAATCGCGGACTCCGAGCTGTCCCGCCCCGTTGTTTCCAAAAAACCGGACCGAGCTATCGCTTTTCAATGTCGCGGAATGATAAAAACCGATTGGTACCGCTTTGGTAACACCGACGGACTTGTGTAATTATCGTCTCTGCAATTTGTCTGAAACGCCGCAACCAAAAAAACAAAAATAGTTTTAATAAAATTTTTTTCGATCATAATAAATAATTACTCAATATCATCATCTTCTTATAAATCTTTTCACGAAAACATAAGCCGGATAAACCGGAAAAGCCGTTTTAATTATAAAAAATATTTTTGCTATACATATTAAGAACATTTATTATAATGGCATATAAGTGTATAATTTAATAAATCAGAAGTCAAATGAAATTTATTGACTAATTTTTACTGAGCGCAGTCGGAAATTGTTCCAATATATTTAATAAACTTTTTGTAAGTCATTTCAATTGTTTATGTGAAAAGTAATTTTTAATTTAACGTTACTATTCAGGTCTATTTATAAAAATAATACAAAAACTAAAACCGTTTTAACGGTTTAAAAAAGTAGCTGAATAATAATCATCTTTTTGTGTTATTCTTTATTCGCGGGGATTCGCGACAATTCGCCGGAAAAATTTTTCCCGCGAATCTACGCCAATCTACGCGAATAAAAGAAATCTTTTTAAACTGCAAATTTTCTTTATAATTTTAAAATATTAATCTTTTTTTTTATTATTTAAATTATTTCCTGAATATTTTATTTAAGGGTTTAGTTTATTATATTATATTAATTATATTATATTATATTATTTATTATATTTCTTTTATTCATTCTATTCGTGTTATTCGTGGAAAAAAATTTCTTTCGCGGATTTAATTGAATAATACAATTCCAATTTCAAATAGTTAAAAAAAAACCCCGTATTCTAAAACTAAAACACGGGGTTTTTATTTTTTCTCTATTCGTTTTTATATATTCGCTTTATTTGCGGTTTCTTATTCCGCAGATTTTACGAATACTATTTCAATTAAAACCAGAATCCAAGCGAGAATCTATGGTTGTCTTTATCAAAATCTCCCAGACCTTTTTCAAATGCATAATCCAAAGACAATCTGTCTTTTATAACAATGCCAAAACCTGTGGTAAAATCTCCGTCGTTCAAACCTAATCTTAAAAATAATGTGTTGTTATAATTATATTCGGCGCCGAGATTTACTCTTATTTTATCAGACAAATCTTCATTATCTCTATCCAAATCTAATCCTGCTGCAAACAGGAAATCATCGTAGATTTTTGTCGATAACCCTAATTTATATGAAGGGTCGACATTTTCGCCGCTTAAATCTGTGGCAAGGTTTCTAACCATAAAACCGAGACTTGTTTCAGTTATTGGCGAATTCTCGTTTTTAACAAGATTTGTCATAAGTATTGAAACGTCGAATCCGGTTCCCGACGTTCCTACATTATCAGCATTTGTTCTATCTGTTTTAACTTTAAATCTTTTAACGCTTAATCCGGCATATAAATCTTTTTTAGCTTTAATTCCGGCGGCTAAAGTATACATATCGTCAACCCAGCTGTTAGTTTTTTTAGTAGCTCCAAATCCTTCTTCCAAATCAGCCGAATGTCTTAACCAGCTTGCGCCTAATCCTAACGCGTCGAGCGGTTGAGCATACGACAAATAACTCTGATTAATTCCTTCGTTATAAACGTCTGAATACATAAAACTTACATTGCTTTTTTTGGTTAATGCGAGAGCCGCAGGATTCCAATATACCGCGTCAGCATCTCTTGCCACTGAAACAAACGAACTGCCC
>ERZ795059.1808-NODE-1808-length-23217-cov-6.500389_pt1 | contig 23217 bp, 22 predicted proteins | sample MGYA00375143_ERZ795059 | MGnify/ENA primary metagenome ERZ795059 (study PRJEB30188, sample SAMN05720168) | activated sludge metagenome | isolation source: Anaerobic digester | place: USA | collected 2015-01-07 ... | reverse complement strand
CCCGCATTTAGCAACGAAACAAAATCTGCTGCTTTATATAGACAAACTGTGTTGCCTTCTAGAGGAATCATAGTAGACAGAAATGGTGAATTACTAGTTGCAAATGCTCCTACCTATGACATCATGGTCACCTATCGCAATATTGACCCTAAAATGGATACCCTTTCTTTTTGCAATTTATTGGGTATTCAAAAAGAAGATTTTAAAGCATACTTGACGAAGGATTGGAAGTCAGGGCTATTCAGCAAGTCTGTGCCATTTGTTTTTATGTCGAAAGTGAGTCCAGAACGCTTTGCTTATTTTAAAGAACATATGTACAAGTATCCAGGGTTTTTTCCTGAATTGCGCAGTACCAGAGCCTATCCACACCAAAATGCAGCCCACGTTCTGGGATATTTGGGTGAGGTAGATAAAAAAATCATCAAACAATCAAATGGCCTGTACAGTATGGGCGATTACATTGGCAAGACAGGTTTGGAAAAAATGTATGAGCGCGAATTGGGAGGGGTAAAGGGTGTTTCATATGTGCTCAAAGACAACCTTGGAAGAAAAGTGGGATCTTTTGACAATGGAAGACTGGACTCTGCATCCATCGCCGGGCTCGATATCGAAAGTACATTGGATTTGAAATTACAAGAATACGCAGAAAAACTATTTGCAAATAAGAGAGGATCTTTGGTTGCCATAGAACCAAGTACAGGCGAAATATTGGCCATGGTAAGTTCACCAACCTATGACCCCAATGTTGTAGGGACCAGTATTTTTGATTCCATTATTCGAGATAATGTAAATAAACCAATCTTCGACCGATCTGTAAAAGCAGAATATCCACCTGGATCCATTTTTAAATGCATTTTCAGTTTGATTGCTATGCAAAAAGGCGTATCAAATCCGAATAGAAGTATTGGTTGTAGCGGAGCTTATTATATTGGAGGTGGTAAATTTCAAAAATGCCACTCACACCCCACAGCTCAAAATATATCGATGGCCATCCAGTATTCCTGCAATTCATACTATTATCAGTTGATGCGCGATATGGTCAATTTCTACAATCCTAAAAAGCCAGGAATAGGACTTGACACATTGGTAGCTTATTTAAATGAATTTGGATTGGGTCATCCTCTTGGTACGGATAATGTCTATGAAAATGATGGCTTTATTCCGGATTCAAAATTTTATGATCACTTATATCGGAGAGAAGCAACTGGATGGAAAGCAACCTACATGTTGTCTTTGGGTATAGGACAGGGTGAGCTCCAATTGACTACTGTACAAATGGCCAATATTGCTGCTGCTATATCAAACAGAGGGTATTACATCACACCACACCTCATCAGAAAGTTTCGAAACTCCAACGAGCCTATTCCTGCAAAATTTAAGGAAAAGAAGATCATGAGGATCGACCAGAAATATTATGACCCTGTTGTTGATGGTATGCAGATGGCGGTCAAGGCAGGAACAGCTACCCGCGCATATTTGGAAGATATCGAAGTATGTGGTAAAACCGGAACATCGGAAAACCCTTTTGGGGATGACCACTCTGTATTTTTTGGATTTGCTCCAAAGAATAATCCAAAAATTGCTATTGCTGTTTTTGTGGAGAACGCTGGTTTTGGGGCTCGATACGCAGTACCTATTGGAGGTTTGGTCATTGAAAAATACCTCACAGATACCATAAGGCCGGCCAGAAAATATCTGGAAGACGACATGTTTAGTAAGAGTTTACTACTTAGTCCTGATCTGCTCACAGAAGAATAAATAAATACCCAAATTACAAAACTCGCTTATGATCATTTCTTGTATTGTGGCAAAAGCCAAAAACAACGTCATTGGTATGAACAATGAAATTCCTTGGTATCTTCCTGCTGATTTAAAGTATTTCAAAAAAACAACCATCAACCACCCAGTAATCATGGGCAGGAATTGTTATGTGTCTATAGGAAAACCATTGCCAAACCGCACAAACATCATCATTACTCGAGATCCATTTTTCATTTCTTCCAATTGTATCATCGTCCATTCAATCAAAGAGGCATTAGTCAGCGCGCACAATACTGGTGCAGAAGAAGTATTTATCATTGGTGGCGGACAGATTTATGAACTCACTCAATCTCTCTGGCACAAACTTTATGTTACCGAAGTTGACATAGAGCCTGAAGGTGATGTCTTTTTTCCAGAAGTAAACCTGACAGATTGGTCTTTGGTCAGTGAAGAGCAACATCTAGCAGACGACAAAAATGAATTCAACTACAATTTTAAGTTATACGAAAGGGTAGATTAATTATTCAGAAGAGTTAAATGCTTTGTATTTTTTGAATATTTTGGATTGGATATTTTTAGTAAAACAAAAATAGACCTTATCTTTACTTCTATTCAAAGCTAAGTTTTTATGAGCTTTGGTATTCTTTTATGAAAAATTTACTCCAGCCATGATCAAAGAAGACCTGTTATATTATCTCTGGCAAACAAAACGCATTCATAACCCAAGAACAACTGACGGTAGATTGGTTGAAATTTTGGAATATGGTTACCGCAATGAAGGCTCGGGACCAGACTTTCACAACGCCAAAATCAAAATAGACGGCATCATTTGGGCTGGAAATGTGGAAATGCATGTTTATTCAGGTGATTGGCACAAACACAACCACCATTGGGATGGCGCCTACCAAAATGTCATTTTGCACGTCGTTTATGAAAACAACAAAGACGTGATGTTTTCCACCAAGCAAGATCTCCAAATTCCCACCATAGAAGTGAAATCGTGGATTGATCCCACACTCCTGCACACTTATGAATCTCTCCAAAATCATACTGCGTGGATTCCATGTGCCAACCACTTGGATGCTGACTTGACAGAAAGGCTTTCATTTTCTTATCCTGCATTGGTTGCTCAAAAATGGCAAATTAAAATGGGGACAATGAGTCAATCGATTCAGAATGTAAATGAGAATCTTGAACAATTACTTTTTACTTTCATTGCTAGGGCTTTTGGTGGACCTACCAATGGAGATGCTTTCGAACGATTGGCGAGCACTTTGCCTTACCAAATAATCCAAAAAAACAGCTTTGACCCTCTCAGAGTTGAAAGTATCCTCTTTGGAAATGCTGGTTTACTGCTCAATGACGTAAAACTTGACGAATACAACTTTTCACTTTTAAAAGAATATAAAATCCAAAAGGCTAAATACCAATTTACAGAAATGGATCCAGTCTTCTGGAAATTTGGAAAATTATTGCCTGCTGGATTTCCGACCATCAGACTGGCGCAAATGAGTGCCTTCTTCGTAAAAAATACCAATCTTGTCAGTAGGGTCGTGCATGCTGAAGCATTGGCTGATTTTGCCCCATTATTTGAAGTTGAACCAAATGAATATTGGAAAACTCATTATGTTTTTGGAAAACCAGTACCACTTAAAAATGCGCTGATTACTTCTGATTTACGAGAACGCATACTCATCAATGCGATTTTACCATTCATATTTTTATACGGCAATTTACACGGTGAAGAATCGCTCAAGGATCGGGCAATGGAACTATTGGATAAAATGCCAGCTGAAAAAAACATGGTGATTCAATCTTGGAAAAAACTTGGAACACCGGTCAGAACGGCTCTTGATTCTCAGGCTTTATTATTCTTGAAGAAAGATTATTGCAGCAAGATCAAATGTTTATCATGCAGCGTCGGGACCAGATTACTTACTCATTCAAAAACAAATTGATATAATCCGATCTTCTAGAGCGTAAGCTTTCTTACAAAATCCTCCAAGTAAAAGTCTATCTGTTTCGCCTTGTATTGCATGATGTATCTGGGATGTTCCAGTGGTACAATTTCACCAAAGAAATGAAATTCCTGATTGAGTTGGTTGAGGAATTTAAAATTCTTTCCTGTACCTAAACAAAAGGCCTTTTCTCTTCTACAGCCCATTGCAATCAACTTATTGATATTCTCGACGATAAAAGGTAAAACTGCTTGCTGCAAATCTTTTCTATCGTAATAGTTGTAATTGATTTCTTTGCCCGCTTCATTGGTGATGGTAAAGCCAAGTGGACAGACAGAATTGATGTAATAATCTTGATAAAAAGCCTGCACACCTCCGTAGGCATGGATGAGGTGGTAAACAAAAACAGATGATGGTTCGTGGGTTTTAATATCATCGATTTCCATATTGCAAAACTCACTCAGCCGTTTCGTATCTGTAAACGGTATGCCCGTTGACCCTGCTCCTAGTCGACCTGGATTAATTCCCAAAATCAAGTTTCTAGGCTGTTGGTCATTGTAATATTTGAAATAAAAAGCTTTGGCAATGTCACTGATCAAGGTTGATTCCTTGTACGGATTCATCATGGTGATTTTATCTGGCAACAATCCTTTGAACTCCAGTTGCTCATGATAAGCAATTACCTTTTCTCCAAAAGTCATTTATTTCAGAATTTTAATCTTGGCGGCTTGATCAATATTACCGGTGGTTGCGTCAGCAATCGCAACAACTATTTCCATATTTTCTGGTTTGAATGTTTCGGGAATGGTATAGTTGAAACTCTTTAGCAGTGGACTAGCCTTGATTAATGGTTCTTGAATATCGTCGCCGGCCACATTGGTCAACATAGCTCTCAAAATATTTTCGTGTTTGTACTCTGCAATGATTGATCCAATGGTTTCTTGAGCATCAATGATTTCTCCTTCAGTAATGAATACAGAAATTTTCATCTGTTTGGAAATGGTATTTTTGGGAAGCAGCGAGGCTTGGAGCGTGACTACCCTGGTAGTTGGATCGTATTGTGTCGAAAGTAGGATGTCAATCAGGTATTCCTGTCTGAGGATTTCTTCAATATAAGATGGCCATAAATCTACCAGATCCACCGGTTTGAATGGTTCATCTATAAACTTATTTCGATTGAGCAAAGCTGCTGGTTTTCCCAAGAAAGGACTGTGAAAGTTCTCGAGTTGTGTGGCAATAGGTGTCCTGAAATCAAATTTGCTTTCCTTCAAAGGTTCCGTTTGCAATCTACCATGAATGGCAACAACCGCTGTTTTGCCCGGAAAAGTACTTTCTATGTTTTTTAAGACAGCTGTTGCTTTGGGACAATTAGGGCATTTTACTCCTGTCAGGTATTCTATCAAAACTACTCGATCGGTATTTGGGAGTTCAAATTCTGGAATAGGAACGGGTGTTTCTGTGCATCCCAGAAAAAAGAGCAAACTAAACAAGCCATAAATAAATTGTATCTTTTTGTTTCCTTTCATGGTTCTATAATTGTGAACTTAAAGTAAAACGCACACCGCTGAAAGCAGGCTCTAATCTGCAAATACCTCCACTACAAACAATGCCCTCAACCTGTTTTACATATTTTATTTGTAAGCGATTGACATCTTTACTGTAGGTAACACCAAGTGTAGGATAAAGTATTTTTTCTGGTTTTATTGCACCAACAAGGGTCCTTTTTGGGTCAACGTTGTACATAATAGAGGTCTCAAAAATCCAGCTGGGCGCCAAACCTACCTCGATAAGGCTATAAAGCCAGCTTCCAAAATCTTGCTGCGTACTCATGTATTGTGCTTCCCATCGGATAGATTTCTTGTTACTAATCTTATACAAAATGTCTGTAAAAGGAACAATGGTTTTTACAATACCAGCATCGGGCTTCTGCTCATAAATGTTTTGGTTGTACTGCACATTTTGTACACCAAAAGTAAAGTTCCAGTTGGTGTTTGGTTTGAAGGTGTTTTCAAAGTAGATTTCTCGATAGAGTTTTACATTTTGGAGCGTATTGATGGCAGAAACATTTAAGTTGGTTTGGAATTTTTTACTCCAACGGTACTTTGCATCAATCTGGAAAGCTTGCTCAGAAAGTTCTTGTGTAAATGGTGCATAACGAGCAGGAAGTCTATAGGTATTCTGCCTATTCATCGGTGGGATATAGGAAATGTATCCTCTGAGTAGTCGCAGGTTGGGGTCGATTCTGAAACTGAAGTTTTCTGTGCGTTTTCCTTCCAGGGTCATGGATAAATTACCCAAAGAAAAACTCAAACTAGAGTATAAAACACTCCCTCTTTTAAATTCATACTTCCCAAAAGTTGAAGCTCCACTTGGTTCTAGTTTCTGCGCATCTGGATTGTAAAAAATATCTCGCGATTTGAGTGCACCTTCGACATACCAAGTCACCGCTTTATAACTCAACGTGTTGTATAACGAATAAGCATAACTATTGTAAACTGGACCAAACCTATCGACAGGTAAATAAGATTTCAAACTATTTACTACCCGTTCCATGGCATCATCTGAGATCGTCTTGTGGATGAATCCAATACCTGTAAGCAAAGTGAGGGGATTCTCTTCTCCAAATGAATTGTATAATTCAGAGTTGAGCCCTTTTATGGTGCCTTGGTAAATGTCAAAGGCATCTTTTTGTTTGCCCGCAAATCCTTTGATGTTGAAACGATCTGAGAATTTGTAATTTACACTTGCTCCGAGCAAACTGTTGTCAATGAACAGAGGTCTGGTTTCATAAGACCGATAAATGATGCCTGAACCGATCTGATCATAAATGTATCCAGCTTGGATGTCCAATTTATCAAAACTCTTTTTCATATACCATCTGCCAATACCTTGATCAGAATAAGAATCGTTTGGATTTCTCAAGTTTGAATTGATAAACATATCATACCTGATGCCCGCAGTCAATGTCCCAATATTGTATTGTAAGTTGAGCCATGATTCACCTCCAAAAAATTGCCTTTCATATTGGGGTAAACCAAAGGCATTGATAGAAGAATCTTTGATGAATACATTGGCATTCACATCGAGGCTGCCTGTGAGATAACCTCTATCTTTTTCTTGACTATATAAGTTTTGTGCCAATAAGAAAACCAAAAGCAACCAAAAACTGGCTTTATACTTTCTTTTATCAAATGCTTTTACCTTCATTTTATCCTGTCGCATTTTTACTTTCTGAGTTACGCATTTACCGAAGACCTTATTACTGACCTTATAATCAACCATATAAAAAAGTCCGCAGATTTACATTTGCACCATACAAAGATGGGAAAATTACCCTCAATCACACACCTTGCAAACGTATTATAATTTTTGGCAAGGTGTTTGACCATATTGTTGTGATGCAATCGGTATAAATCCCTTTCGTCATGCTAAGAAAGTCTTAATTGATCACAAAAGTGTTACAAAAGGATATTTGTGTCGTCTTAAATACAAAACGCGGAAAGATTTCCGTTAATCTTATTCAAACAAGTAAAATGAAACAATTTGCTTTTGGGCTTTTTTTCACTTTCATGCTTTTATCCTTTACAGGAGCAGATAGGGTCTTCCCCGACGCTACACTCAAACAATTGGATGGAAAATCGATCAGTGTAAAATCAGAATTTGCAAAAAACAAACTCACCTTTGTCAGTTTTTGGGCTACTTGGTGCGCTCCATGTAAAAGAGAACTCGACGCGATGGCTGAGCTTTATCCTGGTTGGAAAACCAAATATGGCGTGGAGATCATGGCCATCAGTGTGGATGACGCAAGAGGATTTGCAAAAGTACCCGCTTTGGTGAAATCAAAAGGATGGGAATATAATATTTTGGTAGATTCTAATCAATCATTGCAACAAGCGCTTAATTTTCAATCCATTCCTCAATCATTTTTAGTGGACCAAGAAGGTAATATTCTCTACGCTCACACGGGATATAGCCCCGGAGATGAATTTGAATTGGAAGATTTATTTAAGAAATTTACGAAAGAATAAAACCTCAGGGTTTTCAAAATATCGCATAATTTTCAAGTATGGCGAAAGGTTGGTAGGAATCTTTCGCTATTTTTTTGCCCTTATCTCATTCCAGAACTTAAACTTTCGTTTATTGTTGTGAATTAAACTTTTGATTATTTATGGGGTATTGTATGCTAGCAAGACATGGTCAGGCACAATTTGGAAAACCGATTTATGACCATTTATCACCTTTAGGTTTTGAGCAAAGCATGCGATTGGGTCATGGCCTGAAAAAAGACAACTGGATTCCTGACGTCATTATATGTGGTAATTTATTGCGCCACAGACAAACTGCGGAGACCTTGTTATCAGCTATGGGCGTCTATAAAGAGATAGTAATTGATGCTGCATTTGACGAACATTTAGGGCCCGCCGTAGTCAAAGAACATTGGACAAACCACGTCAACCCCGATCAAACAATAAAAGAGTGGCTCCAAGAAGATGCATCTTTATTTGATGAACGAAAAATGGCCTATTTAAAATTTTATGAAGAAACTACTCTGGCTTGGGCCAAGGGTGAATTACATTCAGAACTTCAAAACTGGGCCGAATATGTTGACCAAGTGGTATCTGGCCTCGAAACCATTTATCAACAATCCAAAAATCAAAATGTACTCATAGTAACATCGGGTGGACCTGTGAGTATTGCCACTGGACTTGTCAGAAAACTTTCTATCAGCGATATCATAAAATTGACATGGGAAGTTTACAATGCTTCCCATACCAAAATTAATTTTCAATCAAAACCAAGTTTAGAATATTATAACAACATTGCACACTTTGATGAAGACAAGTTTATAACTCTTGTCTAATCTTCCGAATTAAAAAGCCAGTTGTAAGCCCATCAAAAAGTTGATGCCCGCTTGGGGAAAGTAATAATTAAAATCTGCTCTGTTGTTGTCATAAATGTAGCCGTAAGAGTAGCCGTTATTGCTATATTCTGCATTGAAAACATTATTAACAAGCACATTCCAACCTACATTTTTCAAACTTTTTACTGGGATTTGTCCACTAAGTCTCACATTGCCTACATGAAATCCATCTATTTTTCTCAAATCACTCATGGTGTTATCCAGATATTGCTTGGATACATATTTGCTTTGATAGGCAATTGTTAAATAGTTGGATAATTGGTACTCCGCAGTTAAACCTGCGATGACTTTGGGAGAAAAAGCAATGTCTGTTTCCGTGTGATTGATTTGCTGCTGATCGAGATAATTGAAATCTACATCGTAGGCGTCTAAATATTCTGTAAAAGCTGCAATTTTATTTGAGCTCAAAGTCAGATTCCCACTCAAATTTAGTTTTTCCATTGGTCTTAATGCTCCCTCCAATTCCAGGCCAGTTCTATTACTTTTTGGCACATTGATCCTGCTGTATTCTCCTACGTCATTGATAGATCCAGTAAGAATTAATTGGTCTTTGTATGCCATATGATAGGCTGTTATTCTGGCTTCGGCTTTTGGCCAGCGACGGTGATATCCTGCTTCAAAATCTATCATTTGCTCGTGCCTGGGTCTTGAATTGACGGAAGACTCTGTGAAATCATTTCTATTGGGCTCTTTATTTGCCACAGAAACTGAGACAAAAGATGTTGATGCCGGGTTCCATTGATAGAACAAGCCTGCTTTTGGGTTGAAAAAGTTGAAAGTTGCTTCTTGAGTCACATTTTGCAGCTGTGCATTAAACCCCAAAAACTCATAATTTACCTTTCTGAACTGAAGGTCGATAAAGGCATTGAGTTTAGCATTTAGAGCAATATCCGCTTTTGCATAAATATTACCATCCATCTTTTCAGCATTGTCTTGGTAATATTCATGGTCAATCGCACCATTAGAAGCAAATTGAGACCAAATAACCCTACCATAATGGTCACCAAAATATTTATTGATACCTCCACCTAGTGTTGTTTTCAGCTTAGGTGAAAGTTCATAATTTACAGCTCCTACTATTCCACCAAAATGATTGTCTAGCCACCTCCTTCTGATCAAGTCTGATTGTGCTATTTCTACATCTCCAATGGTGAGAGGTTCTAGACCATAATCCTCCAGATCGTCTTGCTGTCTATACTGTTCGTAATAACCTTTGCCTCTGGTGTAGTGCAATGCGAGGTTGAAATTTAATCTGGCATTTTCGCTATGTATCCAATGCAATTGGTAATTGTCTTGCCAATAATTGTCTGCTTCGTCTTTATAATATTGCACATTGCCATTTGCATCTACGTATTCTCCAGTGAAATTGTAGGTTCTATTGGTTTTTAGGGAATCCTGAAAGACACCGTTCCAAGCCTGATACGTTTTTTCTTTGCCGCCAAAAGCGATGAACTTAACGATGTCTTTATTTAGATAAGCTCCCATAGACAAGTATAGCGAGCCCAAATTAGTGCTAGCCCTATCAATATATCCCGCACTATATAAATTGCTCCACCTCACGTCTGCTGCCCACTTGTCATCAATCAAGCCAGTGCCAGCACTAAAGGTATGTTTACGAGTTTCAAATGAACCAAAACTGTTGTCCAAAATAAAATACGCTTTATCTCTTAATTTATCAGTCTGCAAATTGATACTAGCACCGAATGCTCCAGCGCCATTGGTTGAAGTACCCACACCTCTCTGGATTTGGATGGAATTGAGCGATGAAGCCAGATCTGGCATATTGACCCAATAAACTCCTTGCGATTCTGCATCATTGACCGGAATACCATTGATGGTAATATTGATCCTCGTAGGATCAGATCCCCTTACTCTGATTCCGGTATATCCCACTCCATTACCCGCATCTGTTGAAGTGATCACCGAAGTTGCCTGATTGAGCAAAACGGGTAGATCCTGACCAAGATTCTGTTTAGCCAATTCTTTACCTGAAACATTTTGGGAGGCAAAAACACCCTTATTTCCAACTCTGGTTGTTGTCACTAATACTTCTTCTAAACCTTGCTTTTGATATTGCATGGTCACGAGCATTGTTCCGGACTCCGGAAGCAATTCACCTTGATATGTTTCATAACCGAGGTAAGAAATTTCAAAATTAACGGTACTGTTTCTTGGGGCGCCCATATCTGCGTTACCCTGATCATCAGTTACGTATTGTTGAAAACCATCGGACAATGCGATCAATGCATAAGGCAATGGGTCTCCACTTATTGCATCTACGACCTTGATCATCTGCTGACCATACAGAAAGTTTCCGCCTATCCATAGGCAGGATACCAAAAGCATAATTTTTTTCATTTTAAAATCTTCGTTTTAAGCCAGACATACGGGGGAACGTATCTCTTTGCATGTTAAAACAATATCCCTACGCAGGCATTACCCTGATCAGGTGCTTGTAGCAGAGTTTGAGCAATCTCTCTATGCTACAATGGGTATAATCTCAGCTTCAACAAAAATTGAAGCACCCCTTAAGACTGTAGTGCAAAATTATTGTTTGTTTTAGAATATCTGCAACTATTTGTTACAAATAAAAATAATAATACAATATCCCTTGATATAATAAACTGAATATCAAATTTTTATGGTTAATTCTTACCTAGTAGTTTTGCTACTTTTTTGAATGCTTTTTGGTTCCGTTTGTGGTCAAAACCATCGATAACAGCAAATTTCTTATTACTTTTTTTGAGGAGTATTTGGTACTTTTCGTGCAACTCAAAGCGCCTGTGTTCATCAGATCTTTGCGGATCAAATTCCCATGGAAGATCAGGAAGGCACAATAGGATCAGATCAAAATTTTGATTCTTCCACGTGTTAAATAAGTCTTCATCGAATACACTATACTTGTCCTCAAGCCAAACAATACTGGTCAGTAGAGTCGTATCAAATACATATACAGCTTTTGAATTTGCTGCTACTTCATTATACTCTAAAATTTGATGTTGAGCAATTTTGTAGACATCAGCCATCTTAATTGCTTCCTGCAGTTCATCAACGTATTTTCGAGCATATTCTGGAACGAGTACAGCATCAAATCGTTCGGCAAGCACCTGCGCCAAAGTCGTCTTTCCTGTACTTTCTGCACCAAGAATAGCTATTTTCATAACGCTATGTTCTTATGAAGGTGTTTCTTCCATTCTTTATATGCAATGAATGCAAGTACTATATAAATCGCGTATAAAAGGCCAGACAAATGGTATCCTTTGATGAGGTATAAGGGAATATATGCTAGATCTATCACCATCCACAAATACCAATTTTCTATCTTTTTCCTGATCGCCATGATTGTAGCGATGACGGAAGCTGCAGTCAAAGTACCGTCCCACCACGGATAATCTGAGGCCGTATATAAGGAAGTATAACCAATCACTAGGGCAGCTAACCCAAAAAAAGAAAGCGAATACTGGAACATCTCAGATTTTGTCATCGTGGAAACAGCTTCCAAAGAAGCATATTGAGGATTGTTCCAATTATAAAATCCAACCATCCCCATGACAAAAAAAACTAATTGCAAATAGGCATCCGCAATCAGCTGTACTTCATAAAATGCAAAAAAATAAAAGACACTGCTGATCATATTGCTGACCCAATTCCATTTATTTTGTTTGATAGCCAACAATATGCCCAATAAGGCAAAAGAAAAACCTAGTATTTCTATCATACTCATGTGTCAAAGGTAGCGATAACTTGAACTCGTACGACAGGAGACGTTCTCAATTTTTGTTTTTGAAAAAATAAATGGCTCTATTAATTATTAATCATCTCTGTTTTTTAATAAATTTAACCATTAGATCATTTTAAAAAAAATTGTTATGGCCATTCTTAAAGTAATTGAAATTTTGTCTAGTTCTGGTAAAAGTTGGGAAGATGCAACAGAAAAAGGAGTTTTGAAAGCTTCCAAATCCGTCAAACACATCAAATCTGCTTTTGTCCAAAGCCAAAGTGTCACAGTAGGTCCAGATGGTAAAGTCCTGGAATACAGAGTCAATCTCAAACTTTCTTTTGAAGTTGAATAAACTGCCTTCAAAAAATAATTAATCCCCAATACCAAACTTATACCTTACTATAAAATTTTGAACAATAAACTGGTATAAGGTTTTTTGTATGAAGAAACTATAATTTACACGTACTTGTTACTGTAAATGGCAAGGCAAAGATTGCTGCGTACCATTAGCTGAACTAACATCTCAACTATAGTTGTGTGTGACTTTCTTTACTTTCTATCGTATTAATAATTTTAACATTAAACACACTTAAGAATGAAGAATCTTTTTCTACTAATGATTGCACTATTTATCGCCGGACCATTCTATGGACAAAGAGTTAAAGAACAGGACATGACGATGAGTCTTGGAAGCAAGTATGCCTACTACGTAGAAGTGAATGACTATACCAAAAAGGATACTGAAAAAGCATGGGAAGAGTATGTGAAAACTTTTGGCAAAGTAAAATTCAACAAAAAAGCTAAAGAATATTATGTCAACGCCGCTCAGGTTCCCATCATCAACGGTACAAAAACCATCGATCTTTATACAAAAATTGATGAAGGCAAAGACCAAGCAACTGTTTATACTTGGGTTGACTTAGGTGGATCATTTGCAAATCCCAAAGACCATGCAGCAGCAGCAGAGGGCATCAGAACATTTATGAATGACTTTTGGATTTTTGCTAAAAAGAAAGCAGTGACTCAGGAATTGAAAAAAGAAGAGGACAAACAAAAAGACCTTGAAAAGGATTTGGCGAAGTTGGAAAAGAAAAATACCGATTTACATGACGAAATCACCAAGTTGAAAGAAAAAATTAGACAAGCAGAAGCAGGAATCGAACAAAACCTTAAAGATCAAGATGACACCAAGGTTGCCATCATACAACAAAAAAAGGTTGTAGAAAAAACAGTTGATAAGCTCAATAATGTTGGTAAGGAATCTTACTAGTTTTTACCTACTTGCATAAAATACAAAAGGTCTTCGACTTTTCGAAGACCTTTTGAAAATTCAAATCGTTAAAGCCACATTTATTTTACTAGATCAAATGAATAAACATCATCATTTGATACTACTATTGCGTTGTATGAACCTCTGTTAAGGTTGTTAAGATCATAAGCCTTGTTTATAGCTGCTTGGTTTTCATATGATTGTGAAAACACAACATCACCAGTTGCACTGACAATTTTTACAGTCACATCATGACCCAAAGTCAAGTAATTGATTTTGAAAATACCATCAACAAACTTTGTGTTTGGCTTATAAATATTTTTTACCGTAGTTGAAGAAGTCACTAAATTGTCAGTCAAAGAAACATCTTGCTTAACCAATCTAGTTTTGTCTTCCACTTCTACAGTGTAATTTCCATCAACAAGATTTTTCAAATTGTAAGCTCTAGCTTTGTTGTCTTTAGTTGACAATTTTTCAGAAACCAAAATATTTCCAAACTCATCCTTGATTCTCACGTCCACCATTTCTGATTTCCAGTAAGACAAATTGATTGAGAATGTATTTTCTGAAGTAGGAGCTACAAAAGAAGGAATCTCTTCTGCTTTTACATTGATTACAAGTGTGAAAGCAATTAAAAGGATTGAAAATAACTTTTTCATGTCTTTAAATTTTTAAGTTTTTAATAGTTCTAATATTCTGACACAAAGATAAGGGCATCAGATTCTAGTATTCTACATCTATTTTTGCTAAAATATGTTTTATTTTACCCTAAAGTGCATATTTGTCTTATCATAAAGTTAATTTAATATTATGACATGTACTATGACAGTATATTATTCTCTTTAATTGAGGTTTCTTCAGAGAAATCAGGTAGTATATTTGGCAATATTCCAAATTAATTGGCGTTTCTCTTTTTAATCCATATTTTAGTATTTCTACTCTCTTTTAAAATATTGGATTTTGTAAGGCCGTCCCATTGGGTTTAAGTTTATATTTGCGGCATTATGCACTTATACGCGCGCTATAAGTCACTCATTATTTCAAATTGAAGGATTATGATTTTATCTATGACTGGTTATGGCCGTGGAAATGGCACTTACAACAACAAAGCTTATGTTGTAGAAGTAAAATCACTCAACTCAAAGAATACAGATATCAGGGTGAAAATTCCTGCCAATCTTTCTGACAAAGAGTTTTCAATTCGGAAAATGGTCCAAGACGGCGCTTTACGCGGAAGGATCGAAGTCATTATTGGCATTGAGGGAGAGTCATCAAACGGAGATTTCACTTTTAATGCCGCGCTTTTCAAAACCTATTATGAAGAGTTGTCAAAAATCACTGCCGAAATGGGTATAGAAAGGCCAGATATCTTTGCAGCTGTAATGCGAATTCCTGCTGTAGTGAATTCTGGTGGTTCTATTGTCAGTGAGGAAGAATGGGAGGCTGTTCAAGCATTGATAGAAAAAGCTCTGAAAGGACTGGAGTCTTTCAGAATAGATGAAGGCTTTGTACTTGCTCAAGATCTTGGCGCCAGAGTGGCAAATATCAAAGACTCTATTCCAAAAATTGCAGTTTATGAACAAGCAAGAGCCGAAAAACTCAAAGAGAAATTAAAGAAAAACTTTGAGGACTTCTTTGTTTCAGAAAAAGTGGATCAAAATCGATTTGAACAAGAAGTGCTTTATTATTTAGAACGGATAGACATCACGGAAGAAAAAGTAAGGCTGGCTCAACACTGTGAGTATTTCATGAGCCAACTCAATAGTAGTGATACGCAAGTTGGAAAAATACTCAATTTCATTTCTCAGGAAATGGGCAGAGAAATTAATACTCTCGGCTCAAAAGCGCAAGATTCAGACATGCAACAAATCGTTGTATTTATGAAAGACGAATTGGAAAAAATCAAAGAACAGCTCGCAAATATCCTATAAGCATCTTCTATGAAAGCTGATTTCCATAAAATGATTGTACTTACCGCACCTTCGGGGGCAGGTAAAACCACACTGGTAAAACACCTTTTGGAGACATATGATTTTTTGGACTTCTCCATCTCCGCTTGTACAAGAGCACGAAGAGAACATGAAATTGATGGCAAAGATTATTACTTTTTTACCCCTCAAGAGTTCAAGGATAAAATAGCCTCTGGTGGTTTTATAGAATATGAAGAGGTTTATGAAAATCAATTTTATGGTACGCTGAAATCTGAAGTTAATCGCATTTGGGAAAGCGGAAAGTCCATTGTTTTTGACATTGATGTAAAGGGCGCCATCAATATTAAAAAATTATACAAGGATGATTGTCTCACCATCTTTGTAAAACCTCCTTCTTTTGACATTCTTGTTGAAAGATTGACCAATCGCAATACAGAAACACCGGCCAGCCTCAAAAAAAGAATCGCCAGAATCAAAAGAGAATTAAAATACGAAACTCGTTTTGATGCGGTAGTTGTGAATGATTTATTGGAAGTTGCCAAAAAAGAAGCTGAGTATTTGGTTGAAAACTTTATTCTTGGAAAACCGTTTATTGATTGATATGGGTGTCAACAAAGAGTATATATTCACCTCACACGGAATCACGGTCTCGGCTATTGCAAAGTACGAGGAGGAATACTCCAATCCCGAATTGGAAAGATTTATATTCTCTTATAAAATTACAATTACCAATAAAAGTGATTTTCCTGTTCAGCTTATTTCAAGAAAGTGGGAAATATATGATGGTCAAGGTCATATCCGGAATGTTGAAGGAGTTGGTGTTGTCGGCTTGCAACCTATTCTTGAGCCAAATCAAGAATTTACTTATGATTCTTGGTGCCCGTTGAATACTCCACTTGGTAAAATGAAGGGCTTTTATTTTATGACGCGTTTGATAGATCAACAATCTTTAGAAGTAAAGATTCCTGAGTTCACCCTCGTTTGTCCTTACCTGCAAAATTAATACTTCCATTTTTAGAAGTCTAGGCCAACACTGAAGTGAAATTTGGGTTTTTGGATGATTCTGGTCTCCACTCCATGTGCGTAATCAATCCTTACAAAATATCCCAAAACTTGAGTCCTGAACCCAAGGCCATAAGCTGCTACCAAAGGATCTCTGAAATAATTGATTTGCAATTGTACCAATCCCCCATCAACGTATTCCACATTGATCGGGTTTTTATCAGAATATGGGCTCAAGCCATACCAAGCTAGGCCTGCATCAGCAAAACCTATCAATTGCATGTTTCTGAAGAAACTGATTCCTTTATCTTTCCCAAGTAGATATTGAAGGAAAGGAATGCGTAATTCGGCATTTACCAATGAAAAATTTGTACCATTTCTCACACCTGTCATGAAACCTCTCAAATTATTTGCAACTCCTTTAAATGCAAAATCTTTATTCGCTACAGGCACATTTTGGTCAAATGAATTGAAAAGGCTATTGTTTACTCCGCCCAGATAATATAAATTTGGTTTGGATCCAAAAGAAAAAGCTCCCGCCCCTCTCAATGCCAAGACTGAATGTTTCAATATCGGAATGTAATGCCTGGCATCAAAACCAATAACGGAAGTAATCCCTTGTGAAAAGGTAAAATCAATACCGTCAATGGCATCCAATTCAAATTGGTTTTGGGCCTCAATGTAAAACTTCGCCCTTGAGCCATGCATGATATTGATGCCATAGTCAAAGGTATTGTCATACACATATTCCAAACGAATACCTATTCGTTTTTCTCTGTCAATGGGTGCGCTGAAAGTAGATTCATTAATGGCTTTTTGATAATTTCTGTCAAATCTCAATGAGCCAATTGCTCTTACACTCGAGTATATATTAAAAGGATATTTGAGTTGATACATCCCCAAGATAACATCCTTTTTAGCCTTTGTAAACGGGTTTGCATCAGATTCATTTTCCTCAGTGAAAGACCTTCTGTAAAGAGAAATTCTCTTATCCAAGAGGTGTTTGTCATTGTTATAAATGAGGAAAAACTCAGAACCATTAAAAGAAGTAGGAATCCTCAACCCTCCTTCCAAACGGTGATCTTCAAATAAGTCAGATGCAGATGCCTTTAGTAAGATGCCCATCGGAATTTGATTGATCTGAGGATTTTGTCCTCCAAACAATTCCAATCCTTCAAATAAAACATTGTTGTCCAAGGTGCTTACAACATCATGAAATTTAAATTGAAAGCCCGAAGCAGTAATTCCAGCATTTTTAAATTCTATCGATTTTTTATCTGAAATGTCTGGCAATTCTTCTTGCAAATTGGTTGAAATGATGGGCAATTTATCCTCTTCATCAATTTCATTCAATACGACCGGATCAGGAAATTTACTTTGGAATTTATAACCTTCCTTTACCGATTCTTGCACCTCTGGATTGGCATCCTGATAATCCTGAAGTCTATCTTTGTAAGACTTCTTTTGCTCTGTGTATGCAGCCATTTTTGTTTTGGTGTAGTCCAAAGGTTCTTCATAGACTTTATATTGACCGTCATGATATGCAGTATAAAAATAATTCTTTTCTGATGCCCCATGTCGAATGAGGTTGCGGTTTACATTGCTCAATGTTGTTGTGGTTTCACTGGCTATGTCGTAAGAAACGGTATTGATAAAACCCGTTTTGTCATTTAAGTAAACAATCTTTTCACCATTTTCGACTGAAATAGGATAGCGCTCATTTTCGTCCGTGGTATAGGTATACCTAGTCAGAAATTTGGGAAGCGCTTTCATTTCAAACTCATCCTTCGCTCCTTCAAATGGATAAAAGAAAATATCAAAATTTTTGAGTGGCAATAACGTATCCAAACGATTGGGTAAAATGTGTTCAACAGGCCTGTTTGACGAAAACAAAATTCCTCTTTGTCCATCAATGGTGGTCATCACTGCATCCAGATCATCATAATAGTCAGATGTTATATTGAGCAAAACCCGATCTTTACTGTCATAAGTAAACAAATCTGATACTCCTTCCACCGCACCAGAAACCAAATAAAATCTATCATCAATATAGGAAAGCGAATAAATACGTTGTACTGGTTTTGGAAACGCCTGCTTGAACAGTTTATCGGTCTGAAGGTCATATTTAGAAATGACGATATCATCCTTGTGCATGTAGGAAAAAGTAAATTCTGAACCCGAAGGATGCCAGGCAACTTGTGGATAGTTGAAGTCTGTTTCCTGGACAGCATTTTTAAAACCCTTTTTAAATATTGTTTTTTCTTTCCCGGTTTCAAGGTTTTTCAAAACCAACTTCATTTTACCCAATTTATTGTGTGCATAAACCAATAATCGTCCGTCTGGACTTGGTGCTAAAACACTGACTGGAGTATATTTTTTATTTGAAAGTTTGAGTTGAAAATCCGCATTGAATTCATCAAACCTTCCTTCTTCAGATTTATACAATTGGGTGTAATAATCTTCCCACTCATCTATCAGTCTATCTAGAGATTTGTTGAGCACAAACTGGAAAGATCCTTTGAGGTCTCTGGATATTTTTGTCAAGTAAATGATGTTGGAAATGGTAGATTTTCCATAATACAAACTGATGTAGTTCCAAAGGGAGTGTCCGGCTAGCTTAGGATATTTCTCTGCAAGTTTGTCAAATTTCCAGAGTTTCTTTTCTCTGTAAAGCACATCACGAAGTTCGTCTTCTATGTAAATGTTCCATGGATCCCCAGCAAATCCAACAATGCCATCTGTAAACCATTGTGGGAGGTCTAGCAATACAGAGTTTTGTAATATTTCTTGAAAATTACTACCAAGCATCATGGCTCCCAGGTAAACAGAAGCAATACCTTCTCTGATTTGTTTTCTGAGGTGTTGGTGGTTTCCATCAAAATAGACAAACATCTTGTTGCCTGCTATTTTGGTTTGTCCAGCTATGTTTTGGAAAGCATCGTCGATACCTATATTACTTTGTTTGAGGTCACTGAGATCGGTATAAACTATGATTTCGATTTTATCATTGATTCGGTGTTCGATGACTTTGCGGATTTCATCGTGATCCAATTCTGCAATTTGAATGGCCGCTTGCCCCAAGTATCTGTTGCGCCCATACCAATAAACTACAAAACTTTCTGTTTCATATTTATCCCAAAATTCAAAGTCCTTGTGGTACTGTACTCTGTTTTTACCAAAAGTAGTATTGACACTCTGGGCGAGGAGATCGCTTGAGATGAGTAGGAAAAATCCTATAAAAATTATGAATGCTTTTGTGCGCATATGATAAATGTACTATACTGTAAACCAATTTTCCAAAAATGGTTTTTAAATTTTGATAAAATCCTCTGAGATACTAGTTTTGATGGCAGAAATCGGTAATTTGATCCTTTCGGTTTATAAATTTTCAATTTGATCAATATAAATAGTAAACGTAAAATAAATTCAGGTTTGTATGAATAGAAAGATAAGAATGGGTATGGTAGGCGGAGGTATTGGTGCTTTCATCGGAGGAGTACATCGCATGGCCGCATTACTTGACGGCCAAATAGAACTGGTATGTGGTGCTTTTAGTTCAGATGCAGAACGCTCTAGATTATCTGGCGAAGGGCTTTACATTGCCCCAGAACGAGTGTATGGTTCATACGAAGAAATGATTCTAAAGGAAAAAGAATTACCCTTAGGTGAAAGAATGGATTTTGTTTCCATTGTCACTCCAAATCATGTGCATTTTGGACCTTCAAAAATGGCCTTGGAAAATGGTTTTCATGTGGTGAGCGATAAACCACTTTGTTTCAACCTTCAGGAGGCTTATGAGCTCAAGTCTATTGTTGACAAATCTGGTTTGGTCTTTGCTTTGACCCATAATTATACAGGTTATCCAATGGTAAAACAAGCTCGTCACTTGGTTTCTAGCGGAGCACTCGGCGTGATCAGAAAGGTAATTGTAGAATATCCACAAGGATGGCTCAATATTCCCAAAGAAACGGGTGATAATAAACAAGCTGCCTGGAGAACCGATCCATCTAAATCTGGAATTGCCGGGGCGATGGGAGACATCGGTACACATGCGGAAAATCTAGCAGAATACATTACCGGATTGAAAATTTCCAAACTTTGTGCACAGATCAGCACTTTGGTTGATGGTCGCCTTTTGGATGACGATGGAAACGTCTTACTAGAATTTGACAATGGTGCAAAGGGAATCCTTCACGCCAGTCAAATCTGCGCAGGTGAAGAAAACGCGCTCAATATCCGGGTTTATGGTGAAAAAGGTGGCTTGGAATGGCATCAAATGGAGCCCAATACTTTGGTGGTAAAATGGGAAGGAGCACCATCGCAAGTATATCGCACAAATAAGGGACCTCTTTGTGATGCAGCAAGAGCCCACGCCAGAATTCCAGAAGGTCATCCAGAAGGATACATTGAGGCATTTGCCAATATTTACAGAAATGCTGCCATGGCAATTGCCGCTCATATTGAAGGCAAACCGCACAACACATTGTATGATTTCCCTACCATCGACGATGGCGTAAGAGGTATGGAATTCATTTACAAAGTGATAGAAAGTGGTGAGTCTGATTTAAAATGGACTACGGTTTAACTTTACGATCGATTTATTTATTTGTTAAATATAATTTTTCGTTAGTTAGGCATTAACTTTGTAATAGATATTTACGTTATCAACAAAAACTACAAATGCAAGCATTGACTAGATCGCTTTTCTCTCTATTGGTTATTTTATTGGCTTTTGCAGGTCAAAACCAATTGCAAGCACAAACAAAAACTGCCGCAAAAACTGCAGCTTACACCGCAGAGAATCCGGGTTGGATGACTGACTTAGAGCAAGTATATCAGCTATCTAAAAAAACAAACAAGCCAATACTTGCTAATTTCACAGGTAGTGATTGGTGCGGGTGGTGCAAAAGGTTGACTGCCAATGTTTTTGTACACCAAGAATTCAAAGATTGGGCTGCAAAAAATGTCATTCTTTTGGAATTGGACTATCCAAGAAGAAAAGAAATACCTGATGCGATCAAAGGTCAAAACGCAAGTTTGCAACAAGCATTCCAAGTCTCTGGTTTTCCAACTATTTGGTTATTCCGTTTACAAAAGGATGAAACAAATAATCAATTCAACATCATTCCATTAGGAAAAACAGGATATGCAGACAGCGTGGATAAATTCACAGGTGCATTACAGCAGATGATTGCACAAGAGAAAACAACCGCAGCAAAAAATCAAGGCAAAAAATAGGTTGTAGAGGCGATGATTTCGCCTTACCTATTCATAATATAAATAATACAATTTAGTAGAGGCGCAGGATTTTGCGCCTTTTCCTTTTTGTAGCATACCATTTTTAAAAATTAATAAAACAATTTGGTAGAGGCGCTGGATTTTGCGCCTTTTCTTTTTGTGTTTCCAATGACTGCTTAGTTCTGGTCTAAGATTATTGGAACTAATTAAGGTTTCAGAATGTTTGAACTATTTTACAAAAGCAAGTAATTGGTAAAATATAAACTATGATAACTAGAGACCCAAAAATTTTGTTAGGAAAACCTATCATTAAAGGTACGCGAATATCTGTAGAGCTTATATTGCGAAAATTGGCAAGTGGTTATACCGTCGAACAAGTTTTATCTAATTATCCTCATTTAACAATTGAGCAAATTCAAGCTTGTTTTGAAGGTAAACTAGCAAGCAGAGAATGAAGTCTCGCCACCATATTTACCATTTTTCCCGCTTTCCAGTCTCCTTTCACCATCCTTCGATTTCCGATTTCCGTCAATAAAGGTTGCCACGAATTCACGAAAAAAACTCTATTTCACGAATTTAACATCTAATGGAATTTGGAATAAAAGTTGTCAACCAAAATCATGAAACTTCAATAGCTATCGGAACCGTCCTCCGATTTCCGTCCTCCGATTTCCGTTTTTTTCCGGTTTCCGGTTTCCTGTTTCCGGTCTCCAATAAAAAAGGGACTGAAATCCATCGACTTCAATCCCTTTTTATTTAGAATATCTACTATTAAACTTCGAGTCTTATTGTTCTTTTTTCACAACTTGAACCAAGATAGAAACTTCATCTCTTAAGACTTCTACGAAGCCTTTCAGGATTTCGATTTCGCTTTTATTTCCTGCAGTGTCCACAATTCTTACCACACCTTTTCCCAAAGATGAAACAATAGGTGCGTGACCTTTGAGGATTTCAAATTGTCCTTTTGTCCCTGGCACTTTTACAGATTGTATGTTGCCTTGGTACATTTCTTTCTCTGGAGTAAGAACCAATAGTTGCATATAGTTTACAATTTGATTGTACGAAATAAATTATTGCTCTGCTGCGTCTGACAACATTTTCTCACCTGCTGCAATAGCATCCTCAATTGAACCTTTCAAGTTGAAAGCTGCTTCAGGATATTTATCACACTCTCCGTTCATGATCATGTTGAAACCTTTGATGGTTTCTTCGATAGGAACGAATACTCCTGGGATACCTGTAAATTGCTCAGCTACGTGGAACGGCTGTGACAAGAAACGTTGGACCCTTCTTGCTCTGTGTACCACTTGCTTATCTTCTTCAGACAATTCTTCCATACCAAGGATGGCGATGATGTCGAGCAATTCGTTGTATCTCTGTAAAATGTTTTTTACCGCTTGAGCAGTTTTATAATG
>ERZ795059.1796-NODE-1796-length-23314-cov-9.117503_pt1 | contig 23314 bp, 16 predicted proteins | sample MGYA00375143_ERZ795059 | MGnify/ENA primary metagenome ERZ795059 (study PRJEB30188, sample SAMN05720168) | activated sludge metagenome | isolation source: Anaerobic digester | place: USA | collected 2015-01-07 ... | reverse complement strand
CACGCTGACCTATATGTCGCTTGAACAGGGCCTGCTCACGGGCAAAGTTGGCATGGACCGCGTATTCAATCCGAACGAATTCCGCAGTAATGAAGAGTGGAATGCATGGTTTAAGCTCATAAATCGGAAAAAAGTGCTCGGCATGTTGGGGGGATGGAAAGACTTGGTGGAGAAATACAACTGCACACTCGCACAGCTTGTACTTGCATGGACGGCGGCGCAGCCAGGCGTTACCCACGTGCTTTGCGGCGCGCGCACGGCCGCGCAGGCGGAACAAAATGCGGCCGCAGGCGAACTAGTATTGAGTGCCGCGGACATCGCGCGCATGCGTAACGATGCCATTGCCCTTGGTGACCCACAATGACGAATGGGATCTGCGCGGATGACATCATCCGGGATTCCCCCGATTCCTACAACAACATCGAACACCCCAATCGTATCTGCTCCCTGAAAACAACCCTGGCTTTCGTCAAGGGTGGTACATCGCTGTTACCACACTCATTAAGCATCGTTAAATTAAGGAGAGATCGCCCACGCCGTTTGCTTTTTTAGCGCAAGCCGTACCTCCAGAACTGTCCAAAGATGAACAGGCTTTGACCCAAACGATGGAAGTAGACCGTTTTTCAGAGATTATTCATACGTCCGTTTTCTAAAAAAGGTGACGATCAGAACCGCCCCCAGGATTGCATACGCAATTATCGACAATACCAATCCAATATACGCAGCCACGGATTCAAACTTGAAAAATACCTGGTGCGTGCCTGCTGGAACGGCGATGGCTTTAAACGCATCGTCCGCACGCATAATTTCAACCTCTTCTCCATCCACCCAAGCATACCAGCCAGGATAGTAGGAGTCAAGAAACGTCAAGATTCGCGCATCGGGCAGATCCTTGAGCGTAACCCTGACCGAATTGGGCGTGCGGTCATCGATAACAATATGACTATCCTCATCGGATGAGTCTTTGAGCACATAAGCTTCAGTGAGTTGAAAATCCTGTTCTGAGTTGCCGGGCCAAGTGAGCGTGACAGTGCTCGAATCACAATCCGGCAAAGGCACATAGAAAAGCCGTTCTCCATCTTCAGTCTTCTTGGTTTGATTGGTTTTTAGTGTGTAACGTGCACCAGTCTCATCAACACACGACGCCGAGATATCAATTTTACCAGCCGCCTTATACCCTATATAGAGCGCGGCATGAACAAAGCGCTGATCAAGTTTGGAGAATTGGAGTTTCATGTTCCCGCCGCTTTTCGTTATGCTTTTATTCAGAACATCCGGTGCGCCCAAGTCCACCCGTGTATTTTCATTCGATACAGGAGATTTTGACAGTTGGTCTCGATTGATTTCCGGCACCGGGAGTGTGGCGCCCATGGGGACGTCCGGCAAAAACGCCGTCGTGGTGGGTGGAAATGCCTCATTCTTGGGCGGGAGATTCCCCGAAACCCACTGGCGCGTCAACCAAAAACATCGTTTCGCCAAAAGAGTGCCGCGCAGGTTATTCTCCGTCACGGCCTTGAATTTCAAATGCCAACTGCTAAGATACGTTTTCTCATCGCCGGGACTGCACAACACCTGGCTGGTTGATCCCAAAAAAAGCGGGTTGTATCCATTCATAGCATGATCCAGCAACCACATCTGCCGATTAGGCCGTATATGTGCCTTGCGGAAATTGGAACGCGTAAGATGACGGGCTTGCCCGAACTGCGCGGTATCTGCATTATTGGCTACTTTAATCCGCTCGATGGAATGAGGCAACATCTGAATGCTCCAAACCATAATCTCTCCACCGACCAGGATGGCCATAATGATGCGCCCGAATCGCGGCGCATTCCACCACGCAAACAAACACAACACCGACACAGTAAGAGCAGGCAGGAACCACACCAACGCCGATGGTTGAAATAATGGCGCATGAGTGATCCAATGCCATAACAGAAAGAACATTGCACCGCTTGCAGATATAACCAGGACTGTCCGGATTACTCGCCACCAGAACAGCCGTGGCATTTTCCCAGCCGCATCCACTCCAAATCCTGCCACCATACTCAAGGCCAGAATGGCGAAATCCCCGGCACGCCATGGAGAAGAGGTAATATTCATAACGTCTATTTTGCGTAAAAGCCATGCCAAGGGAAAGGGAGGCCCCAGCGTACAGTCCAGCATCAGGAGATACAACGCAAGAAAAATCAATACATCCCGCCTGCGCGTGTGGCTTAGGGCCACAATGATCATCATCAACGACCCAATGCCTGCGGCCCGGCAGCCTTTCACTTCCCAGGTATTCCCAGGATAAACCACCAGCGACTTGAGCAAATGAAGCACTTCCCGGTTTTGACTCCAGTTTGGCATCTTCAACCCCCCGGCAATGGAACGCCCGCTAAACAATCCCAACTGCAATTCGGGAAGCAAAACGACTGCCGATGCCACCCCCACACACACCGCTAATATGGCTAAAAATACCCATCGGGAGAAAAAGACGCCCATAACATCCCGTAGCGATTTGAATCCATATCCCCAGGAAATGTGTACAACTCCATCGAAAATAACAAACAGTGAAAGCATGACTGCGATATACAAACTCAACTGTGGAAAACCGCCCAATGTGCTCATCGAAAAGAAAATCACCGACCATGAGAAAAACCAGACGCGCCTTACGTTATTGCGCGCCCACAGCGCCCCGCGCACCGCCCAAAGAATCCATGGCGTCCATGGAATAGTAAGCGCGAAGACATAATAATCCGTATAGCAGGTAATGCTGTATGGATTAAACATAAAGGCCAACCCGCATACCATCGAAGCGCCAAAACTGAGTCCATACGATTGCGCCAGAAAAAATGCGCCCAAGCCCGCCCACAGGACATGCAATACCATCAAAATCTGTTTACCGGCGGCACTGGCATAGGGATTAAAACCAGGCGTCAATACACTGCGCAGCAGATGAAACGGATAACAGGCATTTGTCTGCGGATCCGCGGAAAAAGGCAAACCACAATACGCAAGAGGATTCCAGAGCGGATACTCACCATTCTTCAGGGAGGCGTCAAGGTAATAAGTATTCGGACCAAAAAAATGCCGGTTATCCGATATGCCGAAATTCTTGTCCCAACGCGGCGGCTGCAAATAGCATCCATATACCAACGAGGTGGCAATGATAAACAGAACCAGAGCCGCGCATGCATTGCGGCGTGAAACAGAATGCAATTCCTTTGAAAAATTAGAAATGGTTGGGCCTATGGCATACCGAACTTCTTTCTCTGATGGACTGGATACACCTTTATAACTGATGTTATCCTCGGTTCCCATCGCAAAAACGCAAACCTCCTTCCATATCTCTTTTATCCCCTATGCCGTATAAAAACCTTGAGCTTCTCTACCGGTGAAGAATCTGGACATTGAACGAACCCTTCCCTTGCTCAATATTTACTGAAAATAGCATACATTTTCTCTATACTTCAAGACAGAACCGACACAAGGAAACACATTCCATCCAATAGTTATCACAACACCGAATTGCGTTATTTTCCATGCGGAAAACACAGTTATTGTAGGTAATTTTAAATATTGTCATTTTATGACAGTATTTTATATTATATATTGACTTCTGCAAAATATCTGCTATAATTTAATAAGTACTGTCATAATTTGACTGCTTTTAGAAGGACAATTGTGTGAACAGACTAAACCTAGCCTGTTTGCCGGAAAAGTGCATGCATTGCTATGCCGGGAATATGTCAAAGGCCGCGATTGGTATGATTTTATCTGGTATACCAGCCTGGGCGCCGGCATCAATCACGAATTTTTAACATCTGCTATCGCGCAGGCCGGTCCATGGAAAAACCAGGGGATCCAAACAACCTCGGGCTGGGTGGTAAGCGAACTCGAAAAGAAAATCCTCTCCATCAACTGGAAACACGCGCTGAAAGAGGTCCGGCCCTTTATCCGCGCCAACGAACAACCTTCTCTCGATCTTTGGAGTACAGACTTGTTCCTCCATCAACTCAATAAATGGAAACAGGGAAATCAGCAATCGGATACCGTCAAGAGGTAAATCACAGGTCTCACCATACTGTATTTCACCTGAATTCATTCGATATCGCCTTTCTACAATGCTTTGTAATACACAAAAACCGCGGATGGCGCCTTCGGAACAGTGATGGGGCAGTTGGCAGCATCCGTTCCGGTTAGCAGGCGCACTTCGGGAGCATCCTCGGTGCGAAGTTCGTATTTACTATCCGGTGATAGTCCTTTTAAATGAAGGACCGTGTTGTCTTCAGGGCAATTCTCCCGGCGGAAGACCATGACCATGCCGGCATTGAGATCGGCGCGATGAAATTGATTCGCGTACCAGACGTTCGTGGCATCATCGTGCGGGAACAGCGGATAAAAATCACCCAGCAAATACGGACGGATTTTCTTGTAGATCGCCACGGTGCGGACAACGGGATTGTCCGGTGCGGGGTCCCCCTCCCCCACTGCTTCCAATCCATTTAAGGAACAGAGGATATTGCCGGTGGTCATGTTGCTTCGGAAGGCATACGAGGGTTCCAGATCGAACATCCCCGAACCATGCAACGGAATCCATCTAAACAGCCCGGCATTTTGCAGTTGGTCGGCTTCGGGCTTGGGCTTGGCGAGACACGGCATATCGCTATGCCACAGAGGCAGGCCGCGCATGAGGCTTTCGAGATCATTGCGGCGTCCGCCGCTGGCGCACAAATCGATCACAAGACCGGGATGCCGCGCACGGTATTCGTCCCACATCGCATATAGACCTGTGATATGACCGATTTCCGTCATGCCCTGCCGGTCCTTCTCATCATTCTTTTTCCAGGACTTAAGCGGCTGCATATTGAAGTCCCACCGCATCCAGTCGATTTGTGCTTCAGTGACCTGTTTGTCGATGTAATTCGTGATCCACTTCCTTGCTTCGGGTATATGAAGTTTGAATAGTCCGCCGTCATTGCCTCCTGTAACCCACTTAGGATGTTCACGCGCGATAAACGTCCCCTTTGCCACGCGCTCCGGCTCAAACCACAGCAAATAGTGAAGCCCGGCGGCATGGGCCGCATCCCCTATCGGTTTCAGGCCGTTGGGATACTTCGCCAAATCCGGTTCCCAGGTTCCCGTGCCTTCCGGAAAACCGCCCGGATACCATTGCTGCGGATCCATGTCTGACCAGAACACTTCAATCCCGCGTTTCGCATATGGAAGCATTCGCCGTACGTGCGGGCCTTCATACGTGCCATCCGGATCGACTTCACCTGTAGATCCACAAATTGGCGCGAGCACCAATTCACCGTTCCGGCGAGGCAGGTAATGCGCCAGAAGCAGTTGCCGAAACAGATTGTTTCCACGCAGGGGATCATCGCCCTGCCAAAACAACAGCAGCATGCGCGGCGTGCGAATCGTTTCTCCAGGATGCAACCGCAGATGCGTGGTCTGCATTCCCGAACGCACGCGCAATGTTGGGGCACCCTTATATTCAAACCCCGTCTCCCATTGACCAGACCAGCCCACCGCCATCACCATCCCCCGGCCTTTCCCCTCGATATTGAAAAATGGCATATAATCCTCGGAGGAACGCCCGCCACTCGGGGCCAATACAAACGGCTCGGAAGCACTGGGAGCAATCGTTTTGGTCATGGGCGCAAAACTTTTCGCATTATTTGAATCGCCCAGGGAATAATGAAGCGTGACTCCCCCTTCCGACCACGGTATACACCAGTCCAGCGGACGAATAGCGTCTAAAATCGGCGTATCCTTTTCCCCGGCATTATGTAATGTTAACAGCCATTCCACTGCGGGAAAATTCACAAACTCGTTCACGATACAGTGAATTTCAAGGTGAGTTTTTGGGTCCATAAACACAATAGTTCGTTCGATACGATCCTTGGCGGATTGCATCTCCTCCGTTTTCATAGACCAAGCCGCAATCTCATCCCGCAGCGGTTTTCCACCATAGGACGCTGAAAACACAGGCATTGCCGCCGTAAAAGCCGAAGCTGACCAAGCATGCGCTTCGGCCATTTCTTCGTCCATTGCCGCAGCGCCATATCCCCCCGCCACCGCGCCATATGTCATTGCCAGTATTAATGACATCATGCTCGCCAAAGCCATCCGATTGCACTCCTCTCGGTATCCCCCCTCTACAATAGGGGATTCCCTGATTGTTCAATTTTCTGGGCCAACAGCACCGTATAATAATTCAAAATAACTACAATTAGTGCTTTTGTGCAATCTTATCCAGCCATTCCACCACCACTTTTTGCATCGTGGGATCAAAATGATTGTAGGTTTCTGGAATTTCCTGAATCAGTTTGGATTCCACCTTGTACAATCTATAAATTTCTTTAGCGGACGTGACGGCCTGACTCGTCATCGGTAAGGGATTTTCTCGATCATATTTCGGGCTGAGCACCAACACCGGCCGTGGCGCCATTGCGCCCAGCAACTCATCAATATCATAGGGAACACGTGATTCCTGCCCGATAAAACAACCCAAACGCGGCGCCAGCATATACCAATGCGACCAGCGGCGGAGTCCACCCGTCTCTGCAAGGTCCGTATCCAGCCGGAAAGGTGAGGGCGGGCATACCAGAGCATATCCGGCGGGCCGGTCTTCCAACGGAGCCATGTGCAGCGCCACCATGGCGCCCAAGCCGTATCCCACTACATACACCTGCTCCCGATCCACATACGGCAATTCCACCAACACGTCCAGAGCGGCTCGTGCATCCAGCACCATGCGTTCCAACAGCGAACTATCGGGATAACGCGTGTAAAAGTCTTCAACTTCCTCGATGCGCCGTCCAAATCCGAGTTGGTCATAGCAAAACACCGCATAGCCCGCCTTCGCAAAGGTTAGAAACGCTTGTGTGCCGCGCGCATACGCGGCCACGTACCCTTTGGGAAAAGAAAGCGGATGCAGCCATAGAATGGCAGGAATTTTCTTGCCTTTATCTTGGATGCCCCTGGGATGATATACGTCCGCGTTAATGTATCCGCCAAACATCAGGTCCTGTTTTTCAATCTTGAAACCGGGAACAAAACGGCTGAGCATTTGTTCGATGTGATCGGGTTCTTCACCGTATGTACCCATAGGAGACAACACTGATGGAATGCCTTTCCCTAGCATGTGAGAAACTTCTCCCGCAAGCACGGAGCGATGTTGCTTCCATGCCTTGCGCGAGGCCATCTCCGGACGATTCGCCCCAAATTCACGTACAGGATACGCCGCAGGATCGACTGCATGCCCTTCGACGGCTTTCCACGCGTCCCAATCCCATGGATGAATCAGCCGATCGGGAAACGCATAGGTTCCGCGTCCGAACTGAGTATCACACCAATCCACATACCGCTCGATAACCGCGGGCCAGGTTTCGTGCCCGGCGGGCCGATACAGAATCCGGAGCCTGTCCTCTGCGCTCAACAATTGATATACCGGCTTGACCGACAAATAGGTCTTTTCCATCGCCCACGTGCTTTCCACGCTGTCATTCAACGCGATGCTCAGCAAACAAGACCGCGGCGCGCTCAACGCCACCAGTTCGTGCAGATCGACCGGCATCTTTTGTTCACGCCCTGCGAAAAACCGCCACCGGGGATGAAACCATTCCGGAAACGACCGCGTGATGTTTTCAATCCCTTCGCCGAATTCCGGCTCTCCACAATAGCGCGAGGGCATGCATCCGCCCACGCCCGAACTGCTCGAAATCACCACCGCGATACGCTCATCCAAGGCGGATGCAATCAAGGACAGCTTTCCGTTGCGGGAATGGCCGGTGAGCGCAATCTGATCCAGCCGTGCCCGCGGCTCCAATGCAAGATAATCGATGCACCGGCTCGCCGCCCACGCGCGCCGTGTCAACCGGGACCAGTCACACCCCGGAAAGGCCTCCAAAAAGGTATCCGTGTCATCGCGCGAATCAGCCCCGGCATACACACAAGCGATATATCCCCGGCGCAAGGCCGCCAGAGCCCACTGCCGGTGATTGTCCTGCGTCATGAACACGGGAAACGGACCCTCCCCCTTCGGAATCATCACTTCCAGATGAAGCACTGCTTTGTGATCGAGACCAAACCGCAATTCGACCGTCCGTACAACGGCATTGGACTCATCGCGCTCTGACAATACTTTGGCTTCCAAATTATCCGGCGGCGGCGGAACCGTTCCTAGAATCCAGCGATGAAATAAGCTTAAAAGTTCCTGACGCCGCTGTTTCCAGTCTTCCGGAGTTTTCACCGGTGCACCAATACCATTCTCCCAGCGCTCCAGTGGATTCGGCAGTTCCGCCATGCTGGGCAATGCATCAAAATCCGGCGGAAATTCCCCTGCCTTCTTTCGCCATGCCTCCCACGGCGGACTTTTGGTCAACACCTGTTCCAATTGTTCCCCATGGGCTTCACGCCGCATGGTGGCGTCCTGAGATTCTGCAGCAAGACAAAAAATCAACACAAATGAAATCATGGCGTCTTCCCTCAATCCAAGCCAAAGGTTTGTCTGAAAAAGAACCGATACTTTTCAGAGACAATTTTTACCACATTATGGCATGAAAATCAGAATTGAACATGCCATGTCGCCGGCCCTGTCGCGTCACAATGAAATTCCAGCCGCAGTATTTCCCCTTCCAAAACAGTTTTTACATCTCCAGTGGAAACTTGGGTTTCTTTTGGCATGAATCCGTCTGGAGTAAGTATCCAAAACTTGTAGTTGGTATCCACTATACCTCTGAAACGGCCTGATAACATCCGTGTTTCTGAATTCCAGTCCAGCATGTCAAAATCAGTAGCGCCTTGCGTAAAATGACTGTCCGTGGCCAAAAACATGGGGCGCGTTTCCACGGGACGAAAACTCAACAACCGAACACTCGCCGGAGGCACTGTAACATCCATTGTATCTTTGGCGCGGCCGCAATACTGCCCCGGCCAAAAGTCAAAAACAGCATACTCAACACCGGTTTGGAGACCCATTTTGGAAAAAGATAGAGGAATTGTCTCTTCCGCATTTTCATTCCAGTTGAAGACACCCGCAATGTGCCATTTCCCAATAGCGCAGTCTACCGGCAACACCCAAATGCGGGCCTCCTTGCGCTCGAAAAGATCCACGGGCCGCGCGGGTTGGGGCAATACCGGCAATAATCGCCGTAAAATATCCACCTCGTCCGGCGTGAGTAACGTAAGCGCATCGCCGACTTTAATGGCGCCGCCGGTCAGCGCCGCACCGGTCACCCAGGCAATTTGTTGATTTCGCGTCAAGCGCGGTTGATCTTCAACCTTCCATCGTTTTCGTGTAGCGTCATGCCCGAAGAAAACACAATCCTGATCCAGTGCGAAAACACGCGGTGCGAAATAATAGCGGCGCGCGGCGTTGGTCAACGTATCCACGCATCCCCAGCACCATTTACCAGGCACACTGCGCCAAATGGGGCCGCAATCGATACCGGTGCGCATCCCATCCGCCACGATTCCCGTGATGGGAAATGGCGCCACACCCATAATGAAGGTGTCTTTTCCCGCACCTGCCCGAATCGCCTCCATACCCTTACGCAAAGCCTCGGCTCGTGTTACTTTCGGATCTTTTAGGGCATCTGCCGCCAGAAGATGATACACAAAATCCGTTTCAACCAGACCGTCATACCCCCACTCTTGCGTAATCTTATGGAACGTGTTTTTGACATACTCGGCGGCGCCCGGTGCGGTAACGTCCAATATTCGCTCGTTTTCACCCAGTAATGATTTCCCCATCATCCCCGGTGCCGCCAGCCAATCCGGCTGTTCTTTCGCCAGCGGAGTTGCATTATCCACCGTAAACGGCTCTGTCCAGATCGCGGCCGTCATTCCCCGGCGGTGCACCTCCTCCGCAAAGGCCTGCATTCCCTTGGGAAATCGCACCGGATCCGCCTCCCAATCCCCTGCTCCGTGCTGCCATCCGTCATCAATCGAGAAATGCGTCCAGCCATAACGTTTCAAGTTTTTGTCGAGGAAATCCAATTCGGCAAGCATGGTGGTTTCCGTGACGTCCTTGTGATAGTGGGAAACCCACGAATCCCAGCCATGCGGAAGGGCGTGCCGTGTTGGGTGCAAGTCATTAAACACCGCAACGCTGGAAGTAAAACGCTCGACTCCTTCCAAGGGGGCTCTCTCTGCCACCGAGATATAGAGCAGTTCTGAGGTGAGAGTCTCTCCAGGCAATACCTCCACCGGCGGGTCATAAACACATTCCGCTTGAAACAGATCGAAAAATCTGGCATGGGGAGTTTTATCGCGGTTAATGTTAATTTGGGCATAGGCTCGCGTACCCGTGAGAAATCCTGCAATGAGTGATCTCCCGTTTGTTGCATTGTATACGGCAAGATTCCAGAGACTAAGCATTCTGCCGACATCCGCTGTTTTCAGCATGGTTTGGGGATTGAACAGCGTACCATTGTCAAGCACGACACTCTTGTTAGTGTCCTCACCCAGCGTGCACCCATTCGCCGATACCCATGGGGCCAGCGCACTAATTTTTAGAGATTCACTTCCGGTATTCTCATACGTTGCCTGAACAGTAAAAAACGGCATTCCAGAATACGCGGTTATTTGCCATGTACATCCTTTAGATTCAAGCACAAGGGCTGTGCCGCGACCCAAGGCATCTGTTACTTCCGTTTGCGTAACACGCGGTTTACCCGTAAACATGGGCACATAAGCAGAGGACTCACCGGTCCGATACAAGGGATGCGCCCCTTTGAACACACTCTCTTTTTGAGGGATAAGCGAATCCACTTGCGCATCCTTGCGCACCCCAATCCTGTAAGCTTCGGTCTCCAAGACACGCCCGCCCCAAGCCAGAGGCGAGAACACAAACAACATAAGCCCAACGATCAGAATATCGCGGTACACCATGGTAATGCGCATAATGATTCCTTTATACGTTTCGTGCCGCATTGCGCGACAAACCCTTCCTTTGACATATGAGAGGAAGCGTTAATGATTTTTGGCAAATCTGTCATGAGACCGGTATCCGTTAAACCGAGTTTCACGGATTTACCGCTCCAGCATCGCGCCTCGCCCACATACCAGCTTGATTCCATGCCATAATGCCCACTTCAAGGTTAATGTATGAAAATTATCCTTCAAAATCAATCCAGCATAGGCCATCCGGAAATAGGTCCTCCTATAAAAAGCAGGCTTGTCTGAAGTGCCGCTTACAGGATATTCTTGATATAGTCCAAAACCACTTTAAAGGACTTTTTCTATGGCGCAACATATATTGGTGGCCGAAGATGAGCCGGCGATAGCGGATACGATTACGTATGCACTGCGCACGGAAGGTTTTGAAGTGGAATGGTGCGCGACAGGGGAAGAATTACTGTGCCTATTGGCGCGGGGTCCGGCGGACCTAATTGTGCTGGACGTTGGACTTCCCGATTGCAACGGCTTTGAACTCTGCAAGGAGATTCGGAAGACCTCCGCGATACCGATCATTTTTCTGACTGCCCGTACCTCGGAAGTGGACCGGGTGGTGGGATTGGAAATCGGCGGCGATGACTACATCGCCAAGCCTTTCAGCCCCCGGGAACTGGCTGCTCGGGTTAAAGCCGTATTGCGGCGTACGCCTTCTGGTCATGGTGAATCAAAAACAGCCAGAGTGAATTCTCCCTTCTTCATTGATAAGGAAAGGATGAAAATCTGGTATTTCGGCACTCCACTTGATCTTTCGCGCTATGAATTCCGCATCCTGGAGGTATTGATGCGGCGGCCTGGGCATGTGTATTCGCGGGAACAGTTGATGGAAATGATCTGGGAGGCCCCCGAATCGAGCATGGACCGCACCGTCGACACGCACATAAAAACGGCGCGCGCGAAACTGCGGGCAATTAAACCGGAATTTGACCCGATCCAGACCCATCGCGGAATTGGATATTCACTGAGGGAATCATGATAAAAACGCGGACCCGCCTGATGATTGCACTCGTGATGCTCTGTGGTCTTGGACTGTATTTGATCATCCATTGGATACTGGAAGACGTCCGCCCGCGCTATCTGGAGAGCATGGAGGAGTCCATGGTGGACATGGCGACTCTGCTGGCCGGCTATGTGTCCAATCAGGTTTCAGATGGTAACATCCCGGTGGACGATCTGCGCGCAACGTTTAACACCGCAAAAAAGCAAACATTCTCGGCGCGGATCTATGAGATGACCAAGACTCAAATCAACCTTCGGGTTTATGTTACTGATCGCAACGGTGTCGTGCTATTCGATTCCGATGGCGGCAGGGACGAAGGCAAGGATTATTCCCGGTGGAACGACGTGGCTCGCACGCTCCAGGGCAAATATGGCGCACGGGCATCACGCAGTGATCCGAATGATCCGATGACCGCGCTGCTCTGCGTCGCGGCGCCCATCAATGTGAATGGGGAAATCATAGGCGTGTTGACTGTCTGCAAGCCCACCGAAAGCGTGAGGTTGTTCTTGGATTTAGCACAGCGGGATGTGACCGTTTTGGGCGCAGTAGCTGCCTTGGCTCTAGTGTTGATTGCAGCCATGACCTCCTTCTGGATCACTTGGCCAATTGAAAAGCTGACACATTATGTTCGGGCGGTCCGCGACGGGAAACGTCTGGCGCCGCCGCGATTGGGGCACAATGAGATCAGTGCGCTGGGCGCAGCATTCGAAGAAATGCGCATAGCGCTGGAAGGCAAGCAGTATGTCGAGGAATACGTTCAGACACTCACCCATCAGATGAAGAGTCCGCTTTCCGCTATCCGTGGCGCTGCCGAATTGCTTGAAGAAGACCTGCCGCTGGAAGAACGCCGCCGGTTCACCGAAAATATCCGCTCCGAATCGGTGCGGATTCAGGAACTCGTAGATCGGATGCTGCAACTCAGCGCCCTTGAGAACCGTAAGCATTTGCAGGACATCGAAGCAGTCGACATTGCTGAACTGCTCACGGATATCCTTGAAACCTTGCAGCCAATCTTTTCGCAAAAGCATTTGAATGCCCACTTGCTTGATACTGAAGCATCAACCATTCACTGCGAGCGTTTTCTGGTACGGCAAGCCATAATCAACCTATTACACAACGCAGTGGATTTCAGCCGGGACAGGGGCAGCGTCATCATATCGGTAAAGATGCAAAATGATCATGTCGTTATTGCGATTTCAGACGACGGTCACGGAATCCCCGCTTACGCATTCGACAAAGTGTTTGACCGGTTTTATTCCCTACAGCGGCCTGACACCGGAAAAAAGAGTTCCGGTCTCGGCCTTGCCTTTGTGCGGGAAGCCGCAGCGCTGCATGGCGGCCAGATAACACTGGAGAATCGTACGGAAGGCGGAGTTACGGCCACGCTTACACTTCCGGTAAATCCCCCTCAATCCGTTTTCTAATCCTACGGATTTCACACCGATTTCACCCTCACTTCATTTTCTTTTCACGCATTGCGGGCATATTTCTTCCAGAGAAACAAAACGGCGTTCATAAAACGCGATGGAGGAAATCGAAATGAGACTAATCATAGTGTTAGCCCTTCTCCTCGCCGGATGCATCACCGTGTGGGCGGACGATGGCATTCCGGTGCCCTGGGAAGAATTTAAGAGCCTTTACCGGCAGAGCATCGAACAGGAATTTCTTCAAAAAGCGGCCGCACTGCCAAAAGTGCCGCAGATCTTTTCGATTGACGCCGCCCAATACATGCTTACTATCAGCGAGATTGGGGCGCAGGGTACAGTTACTCTTGCCGGCAGGGTCTTGTCGGGAGGGCCTGAACCTATCCCCTTGTTCGGAAACGAGGTGGCGATTTCGGAAGTTCAGGAGTTGGCAGGCGGTACATTTATCATTAAACCAGAATCGGACCGCCTGGACTTTTTACCCGAGGCAAACGCCACAGAGTTTCGTGTGTCTGTGACCTTTCTACTCACACCACACGAGGAAAACGGCGCCCATGTGGTCTGCTTCGCCATTCCACCGGCGGCCTTGAATTCGCTGCAACTCACCTTGCCCCCGGAAGCGCGCCTAGCTGAACCCCCGGGCATAGCCGCCGCCAACAATGTCTATCATTTCTCCGCACGGTCCATACTGCGCGTGAAATATTTTGAGAAAGACCAGGTTTTTACCGCCCCGCCCGCCTTAATCGAAATTGATGCCATCACCCGGCTGCGTATAGAAAAAAACCGGTTGATGATAACAGCCTGTTTCCAACCCATGCGTCCCGTGCTGGAATCACTTGTCCTGCACGCACCTCAAGGCGCGATCTACCTCGCCTCATCCCTCAATGCGTCACGATTAAATAAAACGGCGGAGGATCTATACACGATCACCTTGCCAGCCAATGAGCAGACACCGTTCTCGGTTGATTTCGCCATCGAAGGCTGGGTGGACAAGGGAGAGGTCGCCTTTCTATTGCCATTTATCGAAAAGAACTCAGGAACCGAAGACCGCTTCATCGTGGAAGAGCCGGATGAGGGACAGGTAAGCGTGACGGCGGAAAGCTTGATCTCTTCTATCCCGATTGAAAAACTCGGCGAGGTGTTGTCCAAAAACGTCAGCAAGAACCTCTTCTACATGAAAGCGCCGCCCAAGACTTCCATCCAACTTGCCTACAAACCTTTCCAGACTGTCAGCACGCCCACCGCCGTACTCAACGCCCAGGGACTCTTCGTATCCTTTTCGGAAAACGGCGCGGTTTTATCTGTGCTTCAGTTGGACGTTCCGCCCGAAGTGGGCGCGCGTCTGATGCTTAAGGCCATCAACGATGCGGAAGTATGGTCGTTGACGGTCAATAACGTGAAGCAGAGCGTCTACACGGATGATCAAAAAAGGTGGATTGTTCCGCTGGATGGAACACAACCTTCCCATGTTGAGTTGGCATTTCTGCGGCACAGTCCCAAACTCGCCCTGCAAGGCGTACTCGATGCAATCATGCCGGAAACTGGCCTGCCTTCCCGAGAACTGTGCATCGGCATCGCTTTACCCCCACGCGTGGACCTGCTGTCTCTCGAAGGACCAGTGAGTCCCGCATCTGGTGAACAATGGAAACCGGCGGCGGAATTTACCGGAAGACCCCACTTTTTCTCTCGTTCTTTCTACAAGGGAGAAGGGATGACCCTGTCCATCGCTTACAAAGAGCCTGTAAAAGCGGCTCAATAACAAGAAGGAGCAACCCCATGAACACGCAACGAATCATTGCAATCACGCTCATCTTTCTGGTGGCGTGCGCCGCGTGGATGAATTTGGGCAATGTCACGGCAAAACGGTCCATAGACTCCAGTGGACGGCTTGGCCCCCATGTGGAAGCCCTGTGGGGCGCGCCACTTGTCCAGGAAGGGGTGTCGCTGACGGCGGAAATTCCCGGCAATCCAAAAGGACGGTGTGTTCTCCCCGCCAAGAACATCATCACGGTCACCCTAGAAACAGATTACCGAAAAAAAGGGCTGATCTGGTATCCCACCTATCTCTGTTCATTTCAGGGTGCTTACACAATCACCAATCTGGAAAGTGTTGCACAAAAGTTCCGCATTCACTTCAAATTCCCCTGCCCGGGCGCAACTTATGATGAATTCTCTGCCGTACTCGACGGGAAGCAACTCCAAGAAACCATCGACACCAGCGAGGGTATTGCTGAGATTCTGGAACTCTCTCCAGGCGCGAGTGCTGATTTTCAAGTCGCCTATAAAACGCGCGGTATCCGCGAATGGCGTTATAAACCCGGCACTGACGCCGGGCGTGTGCAAAACCTGAACCTTGTCGTAAACACCAGTTTCCGGGCGGTCGATTATCCCGACGGGTGCCTCTCCCCCATGTCTTCCCAAGCAGCAGGCGATGGCATGACACTTCATTGGAAAGCCGCGGATTTAATTACCAAACAGGACATTGGCGTGATCATTCCCGAACGTCTGAATCCAGGCCCGCTCACGGCCCGCATCACCTTCTTCGCGCCTGTATGTCTCATCTTCTTCTTTGTGCTTGTGCTCACCATCAACATTCTCTACAAGGTGAATATCCATCCCATGCATTACCTTTTTGTCGCAGCAGGATTCTTCGCATTCCACCTCCTGCTTGCCTACATGGCCGGATTGGTGCACATCCACCTCGCGTTCATCATTTCCGCCATCGTTTCCGTCACTCTGGTCACCACCTATCTTTCCGCAGCCCTTCGGGGACAATTCCCCTGGAAAATTGCCGCAGCGGGACAGATCTTCTTCCTGGTTCTGTTCTCCTACAGCTTCTTCCTGAAAGGGATCACGGGCCTCACCGTGGCTATCGGCTCCGTCGTCACCCTCGCCATCCTTATGAAAGTCACCGCCCACGTCGACTGGGAATCCGTCTTCGCAAATAACACCCAGAGACATAAACCCATTGCTCCGCTACCGAATCCTACGCCGACACATGATGCTAAACTAACAAATATATCCGCATCTTGATTCATCATAAGAGTCTCACTGGTGATGGTTTGCTTGCTTCAAGTTTCCATCGCCAGTGAGATTCGGACTTATTTTGACCTTGAATCTCTGAAAGCAAAAAACACTTTTGCCCCCATGCAATATAACAAATGCCTATTTTGCGCAATTTATCCAGCTTGTTAAGACAAACCTCCCCGAAGTCGTTTCTGGAGATAGTATATCGCAACGCCACAGTACTCGCGTAAATGACCACATGCATCCGGAGTATTCCATTTTTCGATTAATCGCCGAATCTCTGCATTGGGCCTTGTTTCAGAGTTTCTGTTTAATCCCTTGTGCACTGACGCAATTACTTCTTTGCGATTTCGTTGAAGCCGCGAATAATTTAAATTGAGAATGCAATTGATCTGGTCATCAAAAACCGTATCATCCGATCGTATCGTACCATCGCCCTCAAACCGGATTTGTAACCGGTTGTGATGTTCGGGATTGGCCGGGTTATACAGAATATCAACATCGCCTTTTCGCGTGTCACAGTGTTGTTTGCCAGGCTTCTCACTCTCATTACCCTTACAACATGCCAGCAAATTCTGATATTGAAGTTGTTCACCCGGATATCTTGACTGACAGTGCCAGTGCTCCACTTTCATCGTTGTAATGGTAATCCTTTGCATACAATACGCGCAAAGGTGTCCTTGTTCTTCCAGCAGACTCTCGCGCAGCCGTTCTTTTACGCGTGTGAATTCAGGGCCATTATACTCTGTGTTTTGCCCCGTGCGATATTCTGTAAGCACAGATGGTTCTTCCCCCTTATTAATGGCTCTCACATTCGGCCCCCTCCACCGGTTCCAACATCGTCATAAGGGATTCCGCATGCACCAAGTCAGGTATTGAACCTCCAACCCGTCCGCGCACCTCAACAATCTTCCGTCTGGCTTCTTCGAAATTATCTTCATCGATAAGCCGGAAGATTTCCGAAAGTAAATCCGCAATCTCCGCGTTCCGAACAGGCGCTTCCATGATTTCCTCAAGAATTTCCGACGCATCCAAACCAAATGATTGTTCTGGAAAGGTACAAACAAGGCCGTGCACCGGGACCACCGACAACTGCCGGATGCAATGTGCATCGACTTCGCCAAGCACTTGCGGGGTATGGGTGGTAATAATAAACTGGCAATTAGGAAAAGTCTCCGTCAACTTGCGCACTACCATACGTTGCCAAGCGGGATGTAAGTGAAGTTCCACTTCATCAATAAGCACAATCCCTTCGCCTTGGAGCGGTTCCCTCCGTTCCGGATTCGCTATTGCAAGCCTTCGGGCAAGATCGCCTACCATGGCAAAAAGACATTTCTCCCCATCTGACAACTGATCCACGCGGAGCACATCATTGCCTTTGGTCACTTCCATGCGTAATGGCTGGCGGCGAATGGAAACATTTGAAAATTCGGGCAAAAAAGCAAGTATTGCGCGCCGGACAGCCTGAAGCTGAGGGTCGGGCTGAAAGGCCTCTCCATTTGCTTTCTGTTCGTTTTCCAGATCCTCACGGTTTCGAAACCATTCAAAAAAAACACGAAAATTGGCCCCACCAGTAAGCGCTTCGTCGTAGGCTTCCAGAAGATCAAAGCAATGCGCCTTGCGTATCCGCAATGGAATGTCCAAAACCGCCCGGTTTACGGGATAATAGACGCAAACAGGCAAGTTGCACTGAGCATTGGTTTGACCGATGGATTCTCTCACCTGCACGGCCCACTGATTCAGTGGGATAAAGGTTGTCATGCCATAAAGAGGATCAGAAGAATCCAGTTCAGGATTTCTACCTTTCCTCGCTTGCACCAACCTCCAGGAAATATCCGCGGGTTCCGAAATTCCGTCTTCACATCTCAATTCCAACCGTGCAAAAGTCTTCTCATTGTGAATATCGGTCTCGCGAATTACCCTTCCTCGGGATCCCGAGGATCGCACACGCGCAAGCGCCCAGGAAAGCATAATGGCCAATGCGTCCAATACGGTCGTTTTTCCAGCCCCATTTATCCCGATCAAGACATTCAGATTGTCTTCAAAATCCAGGCTTGTTTGCCGTGTGCTCCGGAAATGAATCAACTGAAGTGTTTTTACTTTCATGCCGAACACCTTTTATCTTCCTGTACACATCAAGTATGGTGGTCAAAGCGACAGGAAGTCAAATAAAATGGATATTTGAATCCACTCATCCCTCCTTCTGAAGCCCCCTTGACCTCACGCTAATCCCTGGAGCAAACTAGCCCTGCATAGTTGGATCGAGGAACTGCTAATACTTGTTTCTGAACAAGTAAGGATAGACCATGACAACTCGTCGATGGATCGGATATGGATGGAGCGTATTCTCACTTTGGCTTGCTATCGTTTTCGGCGGTACAACCAACGCCGCAGACCCGGTTTACCGTTGGGTCAACGTATCAATGAAGGCTCCTTTCGCGGCGCGTGATGGGGCGGGGGCGCTTGTTTACGAGAATAAAATGTGGCTGATCGGCGGTTGGAATTCGCGTAATGAAACGTATTTCCCGCGCGACTGTGTCAACGACGTTTGGAGTTCAACCGACGGTGCAACTTGGGTGATGGAACGCCCCAACACATTTGGGACACCAGACTTTAACCCAGACCACGAATGGGAAGGCCGGCACACCTCCGGATATGTTGTCCATCAGGGGAAAATGTGGGTTGTGGGCGGCGACCCAATCCAAGGTCACTACCAGAACGATGTATGGAATTCCTCCGACGGGAAAAACTGGACCTGTGTAAACAAAGGGAAACCGGTTCCATGGGGGCCGCGTGTACTGCATTATACGCTGGCGTTTCAGGACAAGATATGGGTCATGGGCGGGCAAACAACGCCGGAATATGCGCCCGCCGAAGAAAAATTTTACAACGACATTTGGAACTCCACGGATGGCATCCACTGGAACCGTGTCATACCTGAGGGAAGACATTGGTGTCCCCGGGGCTTAATCGGGGGCAATGTGGTATTCAAAAATCAGATGTGGATTCTGGGTGGCGGCACCTACGATACCCCCCAAACCCCGCAACGCAAGTTCTTCAATGATGTCTGGAGTTCCGCTGATGGCATCCAATGGACGCTCCACACCGATTCCGCCCCGTGGTATCCGCGCGAGTACCATGATGTCGCGGTTTTCGATGACAAGATGTGGGTGATGGAAGGATGGAACAAAGAAAATCGAAATGATGTCTGGTATTCCGCTGATGGCATTCACTGGCAGGAAGTGCCGGGCACACCGTGGAAACCCCGGCATGCAGCCAGTGTATTCGTCTACCAGGATGCATTGTGGATAGTCACCGGCAATAATATGGAATCTGACGTCTGGAAATTGGAGTGCGTAAAATGAACAACACAATGACGGTTCTGATCTTGTTGATTGGGATAGTGCAAGTATTTGGCACGGCTTTGGCCGCCGCGCCCATAAGCAAAACGTTCACGGAAGTCCTTCGTGAACCACTCCTTTCAGAAGATCTGTCCTGCACGGTGAATGATACGACGATCACCATTCAAGGTCCTACCTTCCGCTATGTGGTGGACCGGGCTACGGGCGTCATTTCCGATTTGGAGGCTGTGCGGGAGGACCGGGTCGTATTGAAATTACACGATCCGTCGACTTTATGGCTCGATGATGTCAGTCTTGCCAAATCATCAAACGGTAACACACAAATTCTTGTTAACGGAAAAGACCGGGTTACCCTGCTCACAGAAGGTAAATGGCGTCCAGATGTTTCCTTTAGCATCCGAAATATCTTTTATAACGATGGGGTTCTGGTGTCGGAAATCTCGCTAATGCCCGATACGGACATTGAACTGCACCAGGGCATCCGATATGAGATTACTGCCGCGGGCTGCTTCACACACTATCTCCACAAACGCCGGGACAATGAAGGTACGGATTGTTTCAAAGGCGCTCTGCCGAAAGCCGGTGAGACGATTCGCATGAACACGCCCACCTCCTGCCTGGAGGCATTCAGTTCAGAAGCGGCGCTGGCCATGTTCACCGACATGGGCGATTTCCATCGCTCGCCCGCGGAACTGGACACCGCCGCGATTCGTGTCGATTCCGTTGGGGAAGATAAGACTGCCTTGGGAATGCACCAGCACATTATTCATGTCGGACCCAATGAGACGCCCTACATACTCCGCGCCGGTGAATCGTTCAAGTTCCGGGCAGGGCTTGCCGTCGCGCCCAACCGCCTGCCGCATCCGCGCTGGCGCGACCTGCGCATGTTCATTTGGGCGGGTGATGATAAATTCCCTTACCCGTCCGATGATGAAATCCAGGCGGTTGCCCGGCTTGGCTTCACTCTGTTCCAGATGCACCGCCTGGGACCTCCAGGAGAACCCCGCCCTCCTGCCGAAGAATTGGACCGCGTCATCAAGATGGTTCACGACGCCGGAATGTTGTTCATATGGACCGCTAATGCTGATCTCCAATATGCCCATGCAAAACCGGTCGCAACCTTGGTCAATGAGGGAAATTGGGTGCGCTGGCAAGGATTCAATTACGGCGGAAAGTACACGGCAAAGATGGATGCTTTCTGCAATACGCTGGCCACGTGCCTCGCGTCACCCAATGGCCTTGCCGAGTATCGAATGGAATGTAATAAACGCATGCTCGAACGGTATCCCGTCGATGGCATGTACATCGATGATAACCTGGCCTACGCGAACTGTCCTCTTTGGAAAGAACACGGACACCCGCAGAAAATCTATGATTGCCTCATCGAACTCCACGATGTGAATTGGCAACGCCGCCAAGTCTTGCGGAACAAATGTCCGCATGCCGTCTTAATCGACCATTGCAGCCATGGTTTCGTTCTTCCTGTTATTTCGGCATTTGACTGCCATCTGTTTGGCGAAGGCTACAGCTTTCCATCCGTTGAGGCGTTCCGTGACACCTTCGGCTCGTTCAAGAACATGTACGCTCAGGGCTGTCTGTTTGCGGGCGATAGCGAAACCACCCGATGCGGCGCGGAGGTGGCCTATGCCTTTGATCTGCTCACGGGCGGAGGACAGTACTGTTATTTGGATTGGCGGCTCTGGCCCAAGAAGTTTCCCTATGCCGCCGGGGTTAACCAGTACGAACCGCTCTTCGTCAAAACCTACAACCTCGCCCAATATGACTTCGGCATGTATGAATGCGATCCCTTTATTGAACTCGAAACGAACCTTCCTGGAACCTACGGTGCGCTTTATCACAATCACATTTGGAACGAAACTCTGGTAGTGCTGGCCAACATGAATAAGACCGCCGCGACCTGCTCTCTGGCCGCTCCTGGCATACCCTATCAATCACTCGGCGCACCCGGGCCTGCCGTAGTCTATGATGTCCATCAGCGGAAAACCATGATCATCATGGACGGCCTGGAGGGTGTTCCATTCTCTAATATCCAACTAAGCCCTTTCCAAGTGCGGCTTTTTCACCTGAGGAAAGCCCCAACGGGTGCCGTATATCATCAGTGGGGCGGCAAACGAATCTCGGAGCAGTGGGATGCGGCAGCCCAAAAATTCTCGCTTCGCATTCAGGGACCCGCTGGTCTCGAAGGCTGGGTGGTGCTGGGAACCGGCGGAAACACCATCGGACAAGTTACTGTCGACAAGCGGCCGGCAGAATTTTTCGCCGACTCGGAACGCGGTTTCGTTTATGGCAAAGTGACCTTCGGGCGCGATCCGGTCCTGCTCGAAACAATTCCCGCGCTGGACGCCGCCAAAGCCTTGCCGCAACAACCGGTCCCGCCCGATGAACTGATCACGGAATATCGCTAGTACATCATTGATGCTTCCGCCGGAAACGACGTATGGGGGGGACAACAAAACCCGGGAAACGAGGGGGGGGAACAAGGACGGACACGGACCAACACCGACTAACATGGACATGAGGGACGGAGTGGAGGGGGTGGAAGGAAAGGGAAGGCGGGAAGAATGGGGGAATAGGACGAATAGGACGAATAGGACCTATAGGACTGGGAAGGGCGGTGGGGGAATGGGAGGGGAAATGATCTGACATGGACTTTATGGATGATAGGGACGGGATGGACTTATGAATCGCAGGGTTTAAGGTTGGATTTTTAGTAGGGTGTTTGGGCGTGGGGATAGTGGTTGAGGAAGGGGGAGTGTTTGGGGTCGGTGAGGCATTGGGGGAGGAGTTCAGGGGCGAGGGAGAAGGCTTTTCGGTAGTTCCCCGTGACGTCATCGACTTTGGTGTTGTTTTGTTTGTGAGTGAAGGGGGTCTTGGTATCGGTGTATCTCAGGGCTTCGCTGAGGTGGTATTTTGCGGTGTCGAGGTAGTCGTTGGGAAAGGGTTGGAGCTTGGCCTGGTCTTCGGGAGTGAGGGAGTAGTCGTGGTGCTGGCGCTTGGCGCAGGACTTGGATACATAGAAGGAAGCGGTAAAATTGAGACGTTTGGTGAAAAGTCCGAGATATCGGCGGTATTCGGAGGAGAGGCGCAGGAATGCGGTGAGCGCGGCGGAGGGTTTGAGGGTTTCTTTGATCTGGTCTTTGGTGAGGGTTTCGGTGGCGTCGATGAGGGAGGCGTTGGAGAGGGTGGTAGCGGCGCGGTTCATCATGACTTGTAGCATGGCGATGGTGTGTGCGGTGTGGTGGTCGAGGTTGTTGGAGCAGGCGAGGTGGGCGGCGCATTCGAGGGTGTCGGTGAGGGCGGTTTGGTATTGGGTGGCTTCGTAGGGGCAGGTGGGCGCTTTTGCGGGGGGGAGTTCCGCGACTTGTGGCATGGCGAGGGGGCAGTGCGTCCAGTTGGGGCATTTTGGGGAGCATCGCTGGAGGGTGCGGGAGTAGAGGCCGTGGATGACGGCGTTTCGGTTTCCGGGCTGTGCGCCGGTGAGGTCGAATCCGCCGTGGAACCGGCAGCGACCGTTTTTGTGTTCCGGGGCGAGT
>ERZ795059.1791-NODE-1791-length-23354-cov-7.039615_pt1 | contig 23354 bp, 19 predicted proteins | sample MGYA00375143_ERZ795059 | MGnify/ENA primary metagenome ERZ795059 (study PRJEB30188, sample SAMN05720168) | activated sludge metagenome | isolation source: Anaerobic digester | place: USA | collected 2015-01-07 ... | reverse complement strand
CACGCGCTCTTCCGATCTGGTGCCATTCAGATTGTAACAACGATTTTAAAAATTGCTCCACTCTTACTCGTTACGATTGGTGGAATGTTTTATATTCATACAGAATACTATTATCCTTTCAATAGTAGTGGCACTTCAAACCTGCATGCCATCACCACAACAGCGACACTTACCTTATTTGCATTCCTCGGTTTAGAATGTGCAACTATTCCATCCGGTCGTGTTGAGAATCCGGAGAAGACTATACCACGTGCTACCATTCTGGGTACGCTTGCTGTAACTGCAATCTATATATTAGGAACCGTGGTAATCATGGGTGTGTTACCACCTTCAGTGTTGCAAACATCGAAAGCACCCTTCGCAGATGCTGCTGCAAGTATGTGGGGAGATTGGGCACGTTACCTCGTGGCCGGTGGGGCAGTGATGTCCACGTTTGGTGCATTGAATGGATGGTTACTCATGCAAGGACAGATTCCGGCTGCTGCGGCAACAGATAAATTATTTCCTTCCATTTTTAAAAAGGAAAATAAGTTTGGTTCGCCTGTTGTTGGCTTGGTTGCTTCCAGTGTTTTGGTCTCATTTGTCATGCTGATGAATTTCAGTCGCAGCCTTGGGGATACCTATCAGTTTATCATGTTACTTTCAACAATGACGGTACTGGTTCCGTATCTTTTCTCAGCGGTATCATTTGCAATCCTCGCAGTACGATCGAACAACTTAAAATGGAATAATAGTTTAAAACTTGGCATTGCTATGCTCGCCTTTTTATATTCTATGTGGGCAGTGGGTGGTTGTGGTGAGGAAACTGTTTACTGGGGATTCTTACTTCTTATGGCTGGAGTTCCTTTCTACGGCTGGAGTAAAATGCGAAATCCTTAACGTGTATTCTTCGTGGATTTGATGCCGTTGACTGTTTATGGTGAAATGGCTGCTTATTAATATTTGGTTGTAAAGAATCACCCAATTCCGTGGCCTGTGTCCTCACAGACTACTTACTTTGTTTCGGTCTGTGGGAACACAGACCGAGGGAAGGGATTTTGTTACTAAGACGCAAAGACACTAAGAATCACGAAGGGAATTTGGAGTATTATCAATAGTGTAAATATGAAACGTACTTGTCAATCAGAATATGGAACGTTAGAAAGTGTATTCATCAAGAAAGCAGAGGATGCTTTTATTGATCAGAACACAATCGCGAAACAATGGAAGGAGTTAAACTTTTTGAGTGAGCCAAATAGCGATTCAGCGAATCAGGAATCAAAACAGTTTGAAGAACTATTGCGAAAGAACCAGACTGAAATAAAATTCTTTCCGAAAGATAGTTCAGTAACAATGGATTCAATCTATTGTCGCGATTCAAGTATTGCGACCGACTTAGGTATTATCATTTGCAACATGGGAAAGCCTGCGAGAAAGAATGAACCCACTGCTGCCTCAAAAGTTTACAACGAATTTAATGTTCCAATTCTCGGCACGATTAAATCTCCGGGAACTGTAGAAGGTGGAGATGTAGCCTGGCTTGATCCAAAGACATTAGCGGTTGGCAGAACCTATCGAACAAATGAAGAAGGTATTCATCAGCTTCGGGAATTACTTGAGCCTTCTGGTGTCCAAATAGTAGTAGTGAATCTTCCGCATTACAAAGGACCAACTGATGTGTTTCACTTAATGTCAATTTTTAGTCCGATAGACAAAGATCTTGCCGTGGTTTATTCACCTTTAATGCCCATTGTTTTTCGTGAAGAATTAATTAAACGTGGCTATTCATTGGTAGAAGTTCCGGATGAAGAATTTGAATCAATGGGATGTAATGTGTTGGCCATTGCTCCACGAAAGTGTTTGATGGTGAAAGGTAATCAAGTTACCAAACAAAGAATGCTCGATGCAGGCTGTGAGGTAATCGAATACGAAGGACAAGAGATCAGCTTTAAAGGTGGAGGAGGACCAACCTGTCTTACGCGACCGATGTGGAGAAAAGTTGATCTCTAATCCGGCAAAGAAACAGACTTATTATCGGGCGACTTACTTCACACGCTTTAAGGTAGCTTTCGAATACAATTCAAAATCTTTTCCAGGTTCAGCCAATTCGAAAGTCTCAACAAATTCATTTTCACTTATAGTCCGATAAGACTCTTTTGCACGGAATCCAGCAGGAATGTTTTCAATACTTTCGGAGATAAAAACAATGGTCTTACTATCAGGTGAGATGAATTCAATCTTAAATTGATTTACAAAACCTTCAATATGAAATTGCCTCAACACAAAAGTCTTTCTGCCTTTATCGTAACTGATAAATCCATGATCCTCGTGAACTTCTCCCTTTGGATTTTCTTTCGAAGGAGGATAAGTTGATTTGTTTTTTACTTCAATGAATTTCTTGTTGAGCAAAACCTCATAGGTGCGTTCGTATTTACCTTTTCCTGGTTGACCTTCGGATATGCCTGTCCACTTTCCGATCATGTTTTTGAATGGCAACCAAACACTGTCTTGTTTGGAAATCTGACCAAATGAAAGAGCTGGCGTAAAGACTAAGAAGAGAATGATCTTCTTCATACGTTTTGAAGTTAGTTACCTCTAAGTTACAAATTTTCTAAGTTCTATGATTTTACTCTTTTCCATACTTGTGATCGATAAAACGGACCGAGGTAGCCTCTTACCTTAAGTGTATCTGAATCAATTAGCCACAATGATGAAGAGTACGTGCTTCCATTTCCTGGATCAAGTATTTTTCCTTCATCCCATTTACCGTCAGCCTTTTTAAAGTCCCAGATAATTTTCATTCCAATCACTTTTGCGTTTTTTAGTTCACCCTCGCATTGTGTGCATATAGGATCACTTCCTTCGTTGGGCAAGAGGTAAATCTTCCGCACATACCCACGAAGCTCACCGCTTTCATTTTTGATTTCGACAATGGATTTTACTTTGTTCCAATGATCGTCAATGGTGTGCCAGATTCCCACTGGTGTTTTTTGATTTGACTCTCCATTTCGTTTCCATGTTTGCGTTCGGTAAAAGAATCCGGCATATCCTCGAACCTTTACTGTATTGTTATCTTCTAACCACATCTTACTGGAATAAATTTCACCTGATTCAGGATCGAGTATTTGTCCGAATGACCATGAGTCACCATCGAGCTTAAAACCCCAAAGAAAATTCATATCGATCACTTTTTTGTTTTTTCTTTCTCCTGAACATTTTATGCATATTGGATCATCTCCCTGATACGGTTCAAGAAATACCCTGACGATTTTACCTTCGATGCTTGTGTTCGTTTCTTTTATTTCAATCAGAGACAATGGCGAACCTGTTTCCTCATTATAAGTCATCCACTTTCCGGAAACAGATTGTGCCATTGTTGTTGAAAGTGATAGCAATAGTATAACGGAGACTGCAACTGATTTTTTAACATGTGCTTTTAACTCACATGATTTTGGTCTTGACTTTACTTCTTCAAAGGCTTCATGATACTTTTCATGTTCCGTCTTCATTAATCTATCCCACCAACTAAAATACAATCCATAGTTTGAATGGAAATGCTCGTGGTGCATGTTATGATGTGTGATTGCAGTATTCCAGTTAAACCATTTATTTTTTGTAAATCCTTTTGGAAGAATCTCAAATCCCAGGTGACCGACAACATTCCGTACAATCATATAGGTAAGAAAGAGAAATATAGTGAGAGGATGTAGGGGCATTGTGAAAACCATAATCGGAAGAACCATTGCCTGAACAAAAGCCTCCCACGGATGAAATGAATATGCAGCCCAAGGTGAAGGATTGGTTGATTCATGATGAATCCGGTGAATATATTTAAAGAGTCGCTTGTGGTGCATCATCCGGTGCGTCCAATAGAAATAGAAATCATGGAATACCAGTGTGATCATGAAACTTATAATCATGTAGGCAATGCCATAATCACTGATCTTATAGTAGATGCGTGTAATGCCCGTTCGCTCTAAGGTATAGATACCAAAACCAACCAGGGAGAAAATGACAACTGTACTCATCGAATAAGCAAACTCCTTCCACAACTGAATTCGCTTTGGGAAGACCTTTTGGATAAAAAGATGTCTCCACCAATTTTTTCCGATCACCCAGAAGAGGGTAAAGAATATGCTCGTTGGTATCAGATAGCGCAATAAATCAAACAGGAAAATTCCTGGCCATACTTCGATAAAGGGTTTTGTTTCCATAGTCTTTTAAAGTTTATGGATGCGAACCTAAACGTGCCGCTAAAAATAATCTCTCCGATACTGAAAAATGCTGGTTGATTTCGAAATCAGCATGGAATAGAAATTAATCGAACTGGCTTTTGCGATAAGCGGTCGGTGTTACTCCTTTCAAATCCTTAAATGCTTTGTTGAATGGGCCGATAGATTGGTATCCTAAATCATAAGCAATTTCTAAAATGGTCTTTCTCGCCTGTGTTGGGTCGGAAAGAATTTCGCAGGCATCGTTAATCCTGTATTGATTCAAAAAATCGTTGAAGTTCCGGAATCCCAATTGGCCGTTGATCAATTTTCTGAGCCTATACTCTTGCTCATTCAGTAATGTAGCCAGTTCGCGAATGGTTAATCCTTCCTTTTTGTAGATATTCTGGTTGTTCATAAGACTTTGAAGTTTCTCGTTCAGCAATCGATCTTCAAAAGGCTGAGCCTTGGGTTTTGGAATTTCCCTGAAAAAGAAACCGGATCGGATTTCGAAATTGCTAATAAGAAAATATAGTGTAAGTACAAAGATGGAAAACCGTTGAAGTACCTGAAGAAATAGTGTTGTCTCATGATCGATTGGAACGGACTCACCAATCAAAGTCAGTCCAATAAGCGTTGCTGTTATGGTAATAAAAATATTTCTAAACCGAAGTCTTGAATCAATTAGATCACTTTGTTTGGTTCTCCATGCCGTATACAGTCCGGCCAGAACAAATCCGAATGATGTAAAGCCAGCAGCAACGGCCGATACGCGTGCGAACGATGGCCAGGATATTAGACCACAAATAAAAAAATTAAAGTGAGGGATGATTTGAAGGATGAAGAACCAAATAATAGAAGGAACAAATTTAAAGTGATCATCAAAGATCGCTCGTGACAATAACCAAAATAGAATGGGTGTGCAGATCGCGCCTAGTATAACCACAGTACGCAATGCGGGCAACGACTGAACAATCGATGATTCAACGATTACATAACAAAGTATGCTTACGATAAACGCAATACCCGTCCAGGAATGCTGACCAGACTTAGCATGCCTTATAAGGAGTATACATCCCAATGCCAGTAAAGTGGCGATTGCGATCTGAAGAATTTCATTGGCTTGAATAAGCATTCAACAACTGGATTGATTACGGATTAAAAATACTGTTTTAGACTCATTAAATAACTATTCAACAAAATTATTGAATAGATTGAACGATTTGTTTAGCTTCGCAGTTCTTCATCCAAAGAAATTAGAAATGACGAAACGAGATTTTAAAGACAGTATTTATTCAGAACTGGCCAAGATCACTAAAGCACTGGCCAATCCGCATCGTTTGGAAATAATTGAATTGTTGGCGCAGGGTGAGTTTTCGGTGGAGCAGATTGCTACACAAACAAATCTACCCATTGCCAATGCCTCACAACATCTGCAAGTACTGAAGAGTGCTCAATTGGTTGATATCAATCGTCAGGGAAATTTCATTCACTACAGACTATCAAATATAAATGTATTCAAGACGTGGAAAGCACTGCGCGAATTAGGTGTTGAACGTATTGCCTCCATTGAAAAGATCGTTAACGATTTTCGTCAATCGAAATTCACACTTGAATCCGTAACGATCAATCAACTTGTTGGAAAAATAGAATCAGGGAAAGTAACCATTGTTGATGTTCGACCTGAAGCCGAATATAATAAAGGCCACATTGCCAATTCCATTTCTATTCCGATTGATCAATTAGCAAAGCGACTTCAGGAACTTCCCAAACGAAATCAGATCATCGCGTATTGCCGTGGGCCATTCTGTGTTTTCGCAGATGAGGCTGTAGCTCTTCTTACTAAAGCGGGATATAAAGCAACGCGGCTGGAAGAAGGATTTCCCGATTGGCACCTGGAGGGATTACCGGTTGAAGTTTCAATGAACTAACAAAATATTTTATGATAGCAGAAGAATTAAAGATTGATGTCGAGACACTATCAAATTGGCTTAACAACAAAAAGCCGGTAACGATTCTCGATGTAAGACCCATCAGCGAACGTGAAGAGTGGGCAATTCCGGGAAGTATACATGTGAACGTCTATGATAACCTAAAAGCGAACGAGCCTGATGTATTCAAAAACATAGAATTACCAAATGCCCCGGTGGTAACAGTTTGCGCTGCAGGAAAGACCAGCATGAAAGCAGCGGAACAATTGAAGCAAAAAGGCTTTGACGTGTATTCGCTTGAAGGTGGAATGAAAGCGTGGAACTTTGCATGGAATACAGCCGAGACTACTCTTCATGATGTAAAGGTAATTCAGATAAGACGTTCTTCGAAAGGTTGCCTTTCCTACATCATAGGTTCAGAAGGTGAAGCCGTTGTGATTGATGCCGCGCTTGATCCACAAGTCTATATGGATATTGCTAAGGCAAACAAGTGGTCGATCAAATATGTAACCGACACACATGTTCATGCAGATTATTTGTCACGAACCAGAGAACTGGCAAAAGTGAGTTCAGCTAAACATATTCTAATTGATAAAGCTTCGGTAGATTATTCATTCACTGCGATTAAGAGCGGAGAAAAAATAGAATTTGGAAATGCGTCTCTTGAAGTGATTCACACTCCAGGTCATACCGTAGAGAGCACTTCATTTCGATTAGACAATGATGCTGTGTTTACCGGAGATACTTTATTTGTTGATGGTGTTGGCAGACCCGACCTGAAGGCTGATCAGGATGAAGCAACAAAAAGATCGAAATTGCTTTTCAATTCACTTCATCAATTGCTAAAACTGAATTCAAATACCTTCGTGTTTCCCGCCCATCTTTCCACAGCTGTTCCCTTTGATGGAAAACTCATCACACAAACGATGGAGCGATTAAAGAGCAAACTCGACATGCTCGGTTTATCAGAAAGTGATTTTGTGACCTATACATTGTCGCGCATTCCACCAACACCACCAAACTATCTTACCATTGCTACACTTAATAAGCAAGGATCTTATGATGGACACACACCATTGGAATTAGAGGCCGGAGCAAATCGCTGCGCCATTGCATAATCAAAGTATGGAAGTACAACTTGGATTAAAAGAAAACTGGAAACAATTCACCTTACTGGTGATTGTCAATGCGTTTGTGGGTGGAATGATTGGCTTGGAAAGAACCATTGTCCCACAAATTGCCGAGGCCGATTTCGGTATGGCCGCTAAGACTGCCATCCTTTCTTTCATTGTTGTATTCGGTGTTACTAAAGCCATCACAAACTATTACACCGGAACATTAGCGAATCGCTTTGGGAGAAAGAATTTGTTAGTTGTTGGATGGTTTTTCGCATTGCCTGTACCTATACTTCTTATTTATGCTGCAGACTGGAATTGGATCATTGCAGCAAATATTTTTATGGGCATTAGTCAAGGTCTCACTTGGTCAAGCACTGTAGTGATGAAGATTGATTTAGTGGGAGAAAAAGACCGAGGCTTTGCTATGGGCTTGAATGAGTTTGCCGGATACATTGCACTGGCTGTCGTTGCTTTTCTTACCGGCTGGATTGCGAATAATTATGGACTACGACCTTATCCCTTTTACATAGGAATAGGCATGGCAATAGTAGGATTACTGATGAGCTGGTTGTTTGTTACTGACACGAATAAACATGTAAAGCTTGAAGTCACTTCAAGCAACATCTCCAAACTGGAGAATCTGTTTTGGGAAACAACATGGCATCATAAAAATCTTGGCTCCATTACACAAGCCGGACTCGTCAATAATCTGAATGACGGTATGGTGTGGGGATTGTTTCCATTGTTGCTTGCCTCAAAAGGATTTGATCTTCATCAGATCGGAATTATAGTTGCTACCTATCCGGCTGTCTGGGGATTAGGACAACTTTATTCCGGAAAGCTTGCTGACCAATATTGCAAGAAGACATTACTCTTTATCGGAATGCTCATTCAAGGAATCGCATTACTTGGAATGGTTAGCGCAAATTCGTTTTCATTGTTCATCATCCTATCTTCTTTCCTTGGCATTGGAACTGCCATCGTCTATCCAACTTTTCTCGCTGCCATTTCTGATTACACCCATCCCGATCAACGACCAAAAAGTATTGGTATCTTCCGTTTATGGCGAGACTTAGGTTATGCCATTGGTGCTGTTTTAACCGGCATCATTGCTGATCGTTTTGGTTTAGTCGCTCCCATACTTGCCATTGGATTATTAACCATTGCTTCATCGCTGATCGTAAAATTCAGAATGAATTGTGCGCCAAAGCAAATAAACACTTTCAATTTCAATCCTGGATTTTCGCTGTAAATGAAATAATTAAATCGTTATTCAAAAACGAACACAGCACATGAAATTAATTTAATAGTGAAAGTAATTTTATACAGATAAAGTCATCAGATGGAAGCTTTAGAATTACCTTATTTAACAATTCAATCCGGCAAAGCAAACGCAACATACGCATCACCCGATTTTGTTCCGAGCTTTCCACCGCCACAGGCAATCACTAAATATTGTTTACCATTCAATTCGTAAACAGCAGGTGAAGCAAATGCAGGAGCAGGAAGTGTGTATTCCCAAATCAATTTTCCATTGGCTTTATTGTAGGCGCGAAGCTTTCCATCGCTGGATGCGCCAATGAAAACAAGTCCACCCGCAGTAACAACCGGGCCTCCGTAGTTTTCTGTTCCGGTTGGAGGAATACCTTTCGCTTTTAGTTCAGCATATTCACCTAAGGTAGTTTTCCAAACAAATTCTCCCGTGTTTAGGTTGATCGCATTCAATGTTCCCCATGGCGGACTAATAGCAGGGTATCCATCCGGACTTAAAAATTTTGTGTACCCTTTCATTTTGTAAGGCATGAAGTTCACGCTGTCAAATTTAATTTCAGCGTAAGCAAATTCTTTTTTCTGATCTTGTTTAATGGCAAGTACATAAGAAGCAATGGCATTCTTATCATTGTTGCTTATGTGGTTGAAGGCCGGCATCATTCTTCGTCCGCTGTTAACGAGCAATATGAAATCGTCTTTCTTATATTTTGATTGGATGTTGATCAGCGTTGGATTATTACCTGTTCCTTTTCGATCTGCACCATGGCATGTTGAACAATTTTGCTTGTACAGTCGCTCGCCAGCCTGTAACCACGATTCCTTTTTAGGTTGCTCCATTTTGTTTTCAAGCATCTCCATGATCCACGCCATTTCGTTTGCATTCACGTAGATGATTCCGGTTTGAGGATCAAACGCAGTACCACCCCATTCACCACCACCATCGAATCCTGGAAAAATTAGCGAAGGTATTTTTCCGGGAGGTGTGTACATGTGATCATGTCTGTAGCGTTTCAAATCGTTGGTTAATTTTTGTTTTACACTATCATCTAAATAGGGATTGATATCATCATTTGTTAAATGTTGACGAACAAATGGAATTGGCTTTTGAGGAATCGGTTGTGTTGGCCAGACTTTTTCTCCATCAAGATCACTTACTGTATCCACTGGGATTTCATCAATATCAAAAACAGGTTTTCCACTTTCGCGTTCGAATACATAGATCATTCCGTTCTTAGTACTTTGCGCAACGGCATCAATTTGTTTTCCATTCTTAGCAATTGTAACCAGAGCCGGAGGCGTAGGCAAATCCTTATCCCATAAATCATGATGCACAAATTGAAAATGCCAGATGAGCTTTCCAGTTGAAGCTTCTAACGCCAACAAACAGTTGGCATATAAGTTTGCGCCTTTGCGTTTACCTCCATAAAAATCATAAGCTGCTGATCCGGTGGGTGCGAATAAAATTCCACGGTTCTCATCCAATGAAAATCCGCTCCATGTATTGGCACCACCTATATGTTTCCAGGCATCCTTATCTTCCCATGTCTCATAACCCGGTTCACCCGGTTGAGGTATGGTATGAAATATCCATTGCAATTTTCCGGTAAATACATCAAATGCACGAATATGACCCGGAGCTGAAGGAGGTGCTTCATCAACACGTGTTCCCACTATAATTAAATTTTTATAGATCGTCCCGGGTGAAGTGTTCACTACGAATAAATTTTTTACATCGCGACCGAGCCCATCGTGCAAATCTATTGATCCGTTGTTGCCGAACGATGAAATGGGTTTACCTGTACGTGCATCAATGGCATAGGTATTTGAACCTGCTGTAAAAAATATTCGCTTGTCTTCTTTTCCATCCGTCCAGTACGCTACTCCGCGACTATTAATCATAATGTGCTGAGAAGTTGGGTTTACATCAGTTATTGATTTTGAATTCGAATCAAACACCCATTTCTCTTTTCCGGTGGATGCATCAATAGCAAACAATTTCATTTGAGGTCCAACGCCAAACAAGATTCCATCCACCATAATTGGATTACACTGGATCTGTGATCCATGATCATCAGCATCACCCGTGTGGTATGTCCATGCCACTTGCAATTGGTTTACATTGGTGGTGTCAATTTGTGTGAGCGATGAATACTTCATTGCTTCGTTACCTCCGTTATACACCTCCCATGATGTGTACTCTTTGGATGGATTGCTACAGGATACTATAATCAGTAATCCTATTGTGAGAATTGATGCGGTGAGAAAGGACTTCAAATGGTTCATAGTTGCAGGTCGTAGAAAATAAAAATACTGAATAAAAGTGAGTATCAGGATTTCAGGCTTCCAGATAAATTATATTTTCATTGCCATAAAATAATGGTTACTTGCTTTTTCGAAAAACAATCTGATAATCAATCATCATGAGAAAAATATTTCTACTATTCTCCATCATCATCTTTGTATATCCGCTTGCAGCACAAAATAAAAACACCTCTGGCAATCCTGTATTTCCGGGTTGGTATGCTGATCCGGAAGGTATCATCATTAAAAACACATTCTGGATTTATCCTACCTATTCAGCTCCATATGAAGAACAAGTATTTATGAATGCCTTTTCTTCGTCTGATCTTATTCATTGGACAAAGCATGAAAAGATTATTGATACCGCTTCAGTGAAATGGGCAAAGATGGCCATGTGGGCTCCAGCCATTGTTGAGAAAGAAGGAAAGTACTTTTTATTCTTTGGTGCAAATGATGTTCATGAAGGTGAAGTGGGTGGTATTGGTGTGGCTGTTGCCGACCAACCTCAAGGTCCTTTTAAAGATTTGATTGGTAAACCATTGATCAATGAAATTAAAAATGGAGCGCAGCCTATTGATCAATTTGTGTTCAAAGATAAAGACGAACAATATTATATGATCTATGGTGGTTGGAGCCATTGCAACATCGTAAAATTAAAAAATGATTTCACCGGATTAATTCCCTTTGAAGATGGAACAACCTTTAAAGAGATTACTCCAAAAGATTATGTTGAAGGCCCTATCATGTTTATGCGAAACAATAAATATTATTTCATGTGGTCTGAAGGCGGATGGGGCGGACCAAATTACAAAGTCGCCTATGCTATTTCCGATTCGATGTTTGGACCATTCGAACGGATCGGAACAGTTTTACAACAAGACGCTGCTGTAGCTACAGGTGCAGGACATCATTCTGTCGTGAAGCACCCCACAAAAGATCAATGGTACATTGTTTATCATCGCAGACCATTAGGAGAAACAGATGCCAATCACCGTGTTACCTGTATTGACGAAATGCAATTCGATGAAAATGGATTTATAAAACCCGTGAAGATTACATTCGAAGGCGTAAAGAAGCAGACCGTTAAATAAACTTGTTTATTTAATATTATAATTCTTCTTCCATTATAACCTCTTTAATCATTTTACCCAACCACTATTAACCGATAACGATTAACGGATAGCGATTCTCAAAGCCATCCATTGCTCTTCAACCAACTTTTGCAGTCCTCCATCCAAAGTTGATCGGTTGTTTTGTTCACCATTCCAAAACCATGTCCACCTTTTTGGTAGAGATGCATTTCTGCGCCAACATTATTTTTCAATAATGCCTGATAAAACACAATGCTGTTTTCAGATTGAACAGCACCATCATCACTGGCATGTACTAGAAAAGTAGGCGGAGTTTGTGAGGTTACTTGTAACTCATTCGAATACAATTTTATCTTTTCTGCTGGAGGTTGCTTACCAATTAACTGATCACGCGAACCCATGTGCGTAATGCTTTCCTGAAAGCTGATTACAGGATAAATCAAAATCATAAAATCAGGCCGCACACTTGTATTCTTTTCATTTGGAATAACAACAGAATTAAAATGTGTTCCGGCAGTGGAGGCCAAATGCCCACCGGCTGAAAATCCCATGATGCCGATTCGATCTGGATTTATGTTCCATTCTTTAGCACGCTCACGTACAATCTTCATAGCTTGTTGTGCATCTTGCAGCGGACCGATTTCTTTGTTCGGCATGGTAGCATCATTGGGTATGCGATACTTAACAACAAAAGCAGTAACACCCATCTCGTTAAATTTCTTAGCAACATCTGTTCCTTCATGGCTTGATGCGTTTATCCAATACCCACCGCCAGGACAAATAACAACTGCTGTTCCATTGGCTTTATCTGTTGGAGGCAAAAAAATGGTGAGCGTAGGAATTGATATTTTACTAATGCGCATGATACCATCCTTCACTTCGGTGACTTCTTCGTTAGGAGCTGGCTTACTATTTGGAATATTATCTGCATAGAGTGGAATAATCGTTTGAGCCATGCTGAAGTTTACTAAAGAGAGAAAGAAGAGAGTATGAATGATACTTTTCATAGTTGGGTAGAATTTGCATTGAACTCTGGTTGATATTAAGGTTATTACCTACGTGAGTCTGATCTTTTGCGATCTAAGTATTGCTGTTTCCGCTAATATATCATTAATTATAGAGTAGCCTAATACCTAATCAACACGGTGGAGCTTAATTCCAAATCGTATTTGGCTTCATTGATCATAGCAAGCAGCATGTTTTATTAGATCCCCATTGTAATAATGTCTAAGTCATTGATTTTGAGCTAAAAGGGATTGTTAGAGAAGGATTAGCAAAACTTACAATCATTTGTTCACAGCTTTTCCGCCAATTTCTAACGGATATTTATCAATCCTTATAACTTTGTGCGCACATAATCGTCCCTATGCTATTGGATTTTGAAAAGCCTATCGCTGAATTAGAAGCGAAACTCGATGATATGAAGCACCTGGCCAGCGACAGCGATAAAGAAGTTAAAGCAGCGGTTAAGGCCTTGGAAAAGAAAATTCAGGAACTCAAGAAAGATACCTTTGACAATCTTACAGGTTGGCAGCGCGTCCAACTTTCCCGTCATCCAGACAGACCCTATACCCTCGACTATATTTACGAAATCACAACTGACTTCATTGAGTTGCATGGTGACCGAACTGTTGGTGATGATAAAGCCATGGTTGGTGGATTAGGAAGTATTGACGGTCAAACGTTTATGATCATTGGTCAGCAAAAAGGCCGTAACACCAAGCAGCGCCAGATGCGCAATTTTGGGATGGCTAATCCGGAAGGATATCGCAAGGCGCTTCGCCTCATGAAGATTGCAGAAAAATTCAACAAGCCGATCATTACTATAATTGATACACCAGGCGCATTTCCTGGATTAGAGGCAGAAGAGCGTGGACAAGGCGAGGCCATTGCCCGCAACCTGAAGGAAATGTTTATGCTCAAAGTACCGGTAATCTGTATTGTGATTGGTGAAGGAGCTTCGGGTGGTGCTTTGGGTATTGCTATTGGCGATCGGGTTTTAATGCTTGAAAATTCATGGTACTCTGTTATTTCTCCTGAAAATTGTTCTACAATTTTGTGGAGAAGCTGGGATTATAAAGAGCAGGCAGCTGAATTGTTAAAGCTTACTGCGAAAGATATGTTCTCGTTAAAATTGGTGGATGGCATTGTTCAAGAACCGCTTGGTGGTGCACATACAGATGTGAAGTGGATGGCCGGTGAAATTAAAAAGACCATACTGGAGCATACAGCAGAATTATTAAAACTAACACCAGAGCAACGCATCGAACAACGCATTGATAAGTTCTGTGCGATGGGAGTGGTGAAAGAATAATAGGAGATGCAAAGTGCTGCATTCTCTTCGTAAATTTAAGACCGCACATGCTGCGGTTTTTTTATTCGTAAGCGACTCGAAACTTCAAACTTGAAACTGAATTTATGAAACTCCACATCATCAACACCGGCTTCTTCAAACTCGATGGTGGTGCCATGTTTGGCGTTGTTCCAAAGTCCATTTGGCAAAAATCAAATCCGGCTGATGAAAACAATTTATGCAATTGGGCCATGCGCTGTTTGTTAATTGAAGATGGAAACAAATTAATCTTGATTGATAATGGAATAGGCAATAAGCAAGGAGAAAAATTTTTAAGTCATTATTACCTTAACGGGAATGACAGTCTTGTAAAGTCGTTGAACACAGCAGGATTTTCTGAAGATGATGTTACGGATATGTTTTTAACGCATCTTCATTTCGATCATTGCGGTGGTGGTGTTAAAATGCAAAATGAAAAATCAGCACTCACTTTTAAGAATGCTACCTATTGGTCCAACGAAGATCATTGGCAATGGGCAACACAACCTAACCCAAGAGAGAAGGTTAGTTTTTTGAAAGAGAATATTTTGCCGATGCATGAAAGTGGTCAATTGAAATTTACGGAAGCATCAACATCTCCATTTCCGCAGTTTGATATTTTCTATGCTTCAGGCCACACGGATAAAATGATGATCCCGAAGATTAAGTATAAGGATAAGGTAATTTGTTTTATGGCTGATCTTCTTCCTTCTACTGGACATATTCCTCTTCCGTATGTAATGGGTTATGACACGCGCCCACTGATTTCGATTGAGGAGAAGGAACAATTTTTGAATGAGGCAGCTGATAATGGATACATTCTTTTCTTAGAACACGATTCACAAAATGAATGCTGCACCGTGAAACTGACTGAGAAAGGTGTTCGGTTAGATCGTGCTTTTGGTCTTAGTGAAATTCTATAATACACCATTAAGACTAGAATTACTTCGTGGTTACTTTGTGTCTTTGAGCCTTTGTGGCAACGATGTATTGCAGCCACTAAGACACAAGGTGACTAAGGTTCACAAAGAGAATGGAGAAAAGTATTATGATTTGATGATCTCAGTTTTTAATCGAATATAGGATGAAAGTAGGTCTGGTACTATCCGGTGGAGGAGCAAGAGGTATTTCGCACATTGGTGTAATAAAAGCATTACACGAATTTGGTGTGCAGGTGGATTGTGTTGCCGGAACAAGTGCTGGATCAATTGTGGGTTCGCTTTATGCCTATGGACATGAACCCGATAAAATTCTCGAAATCATTTTAAACTCCAGCTTCTTTAAATCGTTGCGTCCGGCCTGGACATGGACGGGACTTCTTAGTCTCGATGGACTTCGTGATATATTATTGAAGCACATGCCAGAGAATACTTTCGAGTCATTGAAGAAACCAATGATTGTTGCTGCAACCGATATTCGAAAAGGAAAATCAGAATACTTTTCATCGGGAGAATTAGTTCCAACCATTTTAGCATCGAGCTGTGTGCCTGCTGTTTTTAATCCTATCCAGTTCAATGGAAATCTGTATGTAGATGGAGGTATCCTGGATAACCTTCCAGCACACATTATCCGATCACAATGTGATTTTTTAGTTGGTTCCAACTGCAATTACATCAACGAAGATTTTGAGGTTAAAAATTTCAGATCGGTTATTGAACGAAGCTTGATGCTGGGCATCAATGCCAATACAGGTAACCATAAAAAACTATGCGATGTATTGATCGATCCGCCTGCAGTAGGCAAAGTAAGTGGCTTCGATGTAAGCAAAGCCAAAGAACTATTCGACATCGGATATCAATTCACAAAACAGAACTTTAAGCCAGAAGACTTTGCATTGAGAAAGTAATATTGAATTCATAATCATCAAATTTTCAAATCTTCAAATTAACTCATCACCGAATCAACTCATCACCCCATGAGCAAATTGAGTTTCAACGAACAAATCCTCCAAGGTATTCCAAACGAATTGCCTCATATAAAGCCGCATGATGCTGCCATTAGTCATGCTCCAAAAAGAAAGGACATATTATCAGCTGCTGAAAAAAAATTAGCCTTACGAAATGCGCTGCGTTATTTTCATCCGAAGCACCATGAAACTCTTGCTCCGGAATTTTATGAGGAGCTCAATACCTATGGAAGAATTTATATGCATCGCCTCCGGCCAGAGTATGAAATGTTCGCCAGACCCATAGAGGAATATCCTGCAAAATGTCAACAAGCCGCTGCCATTATGTTGATGATCCAGAATAATCTTGATCCGGCTGTGGCACAACATCCACACGAGTTGATTACCTATGGAGGAAATGGAGCAGTATTTCAAAACTGGGCGCAGTATCTACTCACTATGCAATATTTATCTTGCATAACAGAAGAACAAACTTTGCATATGTATTCGGGGCATCCTATGGGTTTGTTTCCGTCATCGAAAGAAGCACCACGCGTTGTCGTTACCAACGGTATAATGATACCGAATTATTCAAAGCAGGATGATTGGGAAAAATTCAATGCACTGGGTGTAACCCAATACGGACAAATGACAGCGGGTTCGTATATGTATATCGGACCACAAGGAATTGTTCATGGCACTGCAATAACCGTTTTGAATGCCGGTAGAAAAATAAGCAAAGCAGGAGAGGGGCTTGCAGGGAAACTCTTTGTAACGTCAGGACTTGGTGGAATGAGTGGTGCTCAACCCAAAGCAGGAAATATTGCAGGCTGCGTTACGGTTGCTGCAGAAATAAATCCCAAAGCTGCTCACAAGCGATTCGATCAGGGTTGGGTAGATGAAATTATAAACGACATTGATGTATTAGTTGATCGGATAAAAAAAGCAAAATCAAACAAGGAAGTTGTTTCGATTGCCTATGTAGGAAACATTGTTGAGGTGTGGGAAAAATTGGATGAAGAAAAAATTCTGGTTGATCTTGGTTCTGATCAAACATCGCTGCACAATCCCTGGGCAGGCGGATATTATCCCATGGGATTAAGTTTGGAAGAATCAAATACCTTAATGGCGAACGATCCTGAAAAATTTAAAACAGAAGTGTATCGTTCATTAGAACGACAGGCGACAGCGATCAATAAACACACAGCACGCGGTACTTATTTCTTTGACTATGGAAATGCTTTTTTACTGGAAGCTTCGCGTGCAGGTGCAGATGTAATGGCAAATGATGGAATTAATTTTAAGTATCCATCATACGTTCAGGATATCATGGGGCCTATGTGTTTTGATTTTGGCTTTGGTCCGTTTCGTTGGGTGTGTACCTCTGGTAAGGATGCTGATTTAGATTTTACGGATCATGTTGCCAAAGATGTGTTGGAAGAAATTTTAAAACACGCGCCACAAGAAATTCAATCACAGTTGAATGACAACATTCAATGGATCAAGCAAGCCAAGAGCAACAAACTGGTTGTGGGATCGAAAGCAAGAATATTGTATGCGAATGCGGAAGGCAGAATGAAAATTGCTCAGGCATTTAATCAAGCGGTTCGTGAAGAAAAGATTGGACCAATCGTGTTGGGAAGAGATCATCATGATGTTTCCGGAACGGATAGTCCGTATAGAGAAACATCCAATATTTATGATGGATCAAGATTCACTGCAGATATGGCCATTCATAATGTTATTGGTGATTCGTTCCGCGGAGCAACCTGGGTTTCCATTCACAATGGTGGAGGTGTAGGATGGGGAGAGGTAATCAATGGTGGTTTTGGTATGTTGTTAGATGGAAGCGAAGACGCTGACCGTAAACTAAAAAATATGCTTCACTTTGATGTAAACAACGGCATTGCACGAAGAGCCTGGGCCCGAAATGATATTGCAGTATCCGCGATTAAGAGAGAAATGGAGCTAACAAAAGACCTGCTGGTTACGTTACCTAATCCGGTTAGTGATTCAATCCTGGATCGATTGTAGAAATCGTTAATGGTTATCGGTTAATCGTGGGAGAGAGATTGGGATGTGATGATATTGTGTCATTTATTGGACACTTCTTGAGGATTGAACCATTAACAATTAACGAATAACGATTAACTGATAACAGGGTACTAAAAAAAATTCGGCTTCGTTTTTGATTAGAAAATATCCAAACAAAACTCAAAATTATGAATCCATTTAAAAAAGTTATGTTGATTGCCCTGCTTACCGCGATTGGTTCAGCAGCATTTGCGCAAGCACAATTCTCGGTTGGTCTTAAGGGTGGTCTTAACTTCGCGAACCTTGATGTTAAAAGCATTAGCAATACCTACGACAACCGAACAGGATACCACGCTGGGGCTTTTGCGTTGGTTAAATTCACGAAGATCGGCATTCAACCGGAAGTCATTTTTTCGCAGCAAGGATCTACTGTTAAAGTAAATGGCGATGATATTCAATCTAACTTTAGTTATGTGAATATTCCAATTATGGTAAAGCTGTATACCGTTGCCGGAATTAATTTACAGGTGGGTCCACAGTTTGGTTTTTTAACCAATGATCCTGTTGTTGTAAACGATAATGAAGAGATTGAAGGGGCTGTAAAAAAGTCTGATATAAGTCTCGGCTTAGGAGTAGGTTGGGATTTACCTTTCGGTCTTAGCATTGATGGTCGATATAATCTTGGTCTTCAAAACGTAAGTGATAATTCTGCTTTCGATATTAAGAATCAGGTATTTCAGGTTTCAGTTGGATTTAAACTGATCAAGCTGGGAGGTAAATAAAGGTGTAATGTAAAAGGAAAGAGGTACGAAGTGAGTAAATCCACTTCGTACCTCTTTCCTTTTTTTACCTTCGTACGTCTTAATAATCTGTAACGAGTTCGAATTGTTCTTTTGCTGAATCAATCACTTTACCTTCTTCACATTTTAATACGCGATACGGAAATTTCTTAATAAGACCATAACTGTGTGTCGCCATGAGAACTGCGGTTCCACTTTTATTAATCTGTTGAAAAATTTTCATAATGCCATGCGATACTTCCGGATCCAGATTCCCGGTAGGTTCATCGGCCAATAAAATCTGAGGTTCGTTTAATAATGCTCGCGCAATCACAACACGCTGTTGTTCCCCTCCAGAAAGTTGATGCGGCATTTTCTTTTCTACCGAACCTAAACCAACCTGCATTAATACATCGCTTAAACGAGCACGCATTTTTCCATTATCAGTCCAGCCGGTAGCACGCATTACGAACATCATGTTTTCATCTACCGATCGATCGGGGAAAAGTTGAAAGTCCTGAAAGATGATACCAAGCTTCCTGCGCAATAAAGGAACTTCTGAATTTTTAATTCCACGAATGTTAAATCCCGAAACTTGAATATCGCCAAGGCGCAAAGCTAAATCAGCATAAAGCGTTTTCAGCAAAGAAGATTTACCAGAGCCCGTTCGTCCAACAAGGTAAACGAATTCACCTTTTTCAATATCAAAAGAGATATCCCCCAGAACGGTATTGTTGTCTTGAAAAATACTAGCCTCTTTTACGCGTACGACCGGATCAGTAGAAAACATGTTTAAAGTGTTTTGGTGCTTTTGTGTTTAGGTGTTTAAGTTCGTAACCATATTTTCAATATTTAAAAACTTCAAACTTGAAACATCAAACTATGAACGCTTAACCATTCACCTTCTTATAATCTGCTAAGAATTTTGCAAGACCACTATCAGTCAATGGATGGTTCAACAAACCTGTGATTACATTCAAAGGGCATGTTGCAACATCAGCACCGATTTCGGCACATTGAAGTAGATGAACTGTGTTACGAACTGAGGCAGCAAGAATTTCGGTATCAAATCCGTAGTTATCATAGATCAGTCTGATTTGAGCGATGAGGTCCATACCTTCCAATCCAATATCATCTAAGCGACCAATGAATGGCGACATATAACTTGCTCCGGCCTTTGCAGCTAATAACGCCTGACCTGCAGAGAATATCAATGTACAATTGGTACGAATACCTTCGCTGCTGAATTTTTTCAAAGCCTTAACGCCATCCTTAATCATTGGAATTTTCACGAAAATCTTATCATCAATTTTAGCAAGCTCGTAGCCTTCTTTGATCATGCCATCAAAATCGGTTGCGATCACTTCCGCACTCACGTTATTGTCAACAATGTTACAAATGGCCTTATAATGAGCTTTAATATTTTCGGCACCTTTAATACCTTCTTTTGCCATCAGAGATGGGTTGGTGGTTACGCCATCCAATACTCCCAGGTCGTAAGCTTCTTTGATTTCATTCAGATTGCCGGTGTCGATAAAGAATTTCATTGATTTATGCTGTTTGGTTTTAAATTTCGAGGGCGAAGTTAAGCATCATTTATAGAAGTGCATAGAAATTAAGTTGCCAGTTTCAGGTTGCCAGTTCCCGGTAACCGGAAACTGGCAACCCGTATTAGTGTCAATCCAAAAACTGCCAGTATATTTGCGCCCTTGTTCTAAAATTATTTTAACTATGGCATTGCAGTGTGGAATTGTTGGACTACCCAACGTTGGAAAATCAACCCTTTTTAATTCGATTTCAAATAATAAGGCTGAAGCGGCCAACTTCCCTTTCTGTACAATAGAGCCAAATGTTGGTGTTATTACAGTTCCGGATCCAAGGTTGAAAATATTAGAGGCATTGGTAAATCCCCAAAGAGTATTGCCGACCACGATTGAGTTTGTTGACATCGCTGGTTTAGTAAAGGGTGCAAGCAAGGGTGAAGGATTGGGAAACCAGTTTTTAGCAAACATCCGGGAGGTAAATGCCATTGTGCACGTAATTCGATGTTTTGATAACGATAACATTGTCCATGTTGATGGCAGGGTAAATCCGGTTGCCGATAAGGAAATTATCGATACCGAACTTCAACTAAGAGATCTGGATTCTGTTGAAAAGAAACTCAGTAAAGTAGAACGTGCCGCCAAAACCGGTGATGTTAAAGCGAAGAAGGAAGCTGCTGCTCTTCAGCGTTATAAAGAGGCATTGTTAGCGGGGAAAAGTGCCCGCACCGTCCAGGCTGATGAGGAAGAAAAAATGGCCGTAGCCGATCTTCAATTACTGACTGCAAAGCCGGTGATCTACATTGCCAATGTTGACGAGGCTTCCATTCATACAGGTAATAAATATGTGGATGCACTGAAAGAATTGGTGAAGAATGAAAATGCTGAAGTGGTGATGATCAGTGCGGCTATTGAAGCTCAGATTGCAGAACTCGAAAGCATGGAAGACAGACAGGTATTTTTACAGGAATACGGTTTGGAGGAGTCTGGATTAAATAAATTACTGAGAGCGTCTTACCATTTGCTTGATTTGATTACCTATTTCACCGCTGGAGAGAAGGAAGTTCGGGCCTGGCCAATCGTAAAAGGATGGACTGCCCCTCAGGCTGCGGGCGTTATCCATACCGACTTCGAAAAGGGCTTTATTCGGGCTGAGGTAATTAAGCTGGCTGATTATCAGCAATATAAGACTGAGCAGGGGTGTAAAGAGGCTGGAAAGATGGCCGTGGAGGGAAAAGCATATATAGTAGAGGACGGTGATATCATGCATTTCCGATTTAATGTTTAAAGATTCCCGGTAATTCAGTGGAAGTTTATTTTTTTTTCTTAGTTTTATAAACTGCTCATATTCAACCATAAGCGGGCTTTTTGTATTTGTATAGTTTAACCCTCATTAAATTTTTTTGGGTTTTGAGAACAAGGATAATTTTTTCGCTGAAGAACCGGGGTGCCTACGTTCCTTTCCATCACCAATACCTATTGGCTCAGGTCATTAGAGGCTTACTTGTGTTTGGACCCGACAAACGCTACCTCGATTTTACTGAATACAACTTCTCAGGTCTTAAAGGTCAGACAAAAATTAGCAGAAAGGGCCTTCACTTTTTTTCTTCAAAAGTAACGTTGGTCTTCGCGTGCACGAATAAAGAGTTTCTCGATTACTTTCTCGCTCAGCTTTTTGAATTGAAAGAGGTCATGGTAGGTAACTTAAACCTGCTACCAGAAAGTTTTGAAACGGAAGAGCTTTCTCAGATTGGTGACGAAAGTCGTTTTCTTTGTATCTCACCCATTGTAGTGATCCGTGCATCATTCAATGATGATAGCTGCAAAAAATTTGTTCCTCCAGAGAATGATGAGTTTTCTGATTTGCTGTATGAGTCTACCATTTCCCGTATGGAGGCAACAGGTAAATACACAGCAGAACAAATTACCTCATTCTATAAATTTCAACTCATTGCTGACCACGACTATATTCAGCGCATTCAGGCATCGCATAAAAAGTTTGCGCGGATTTACCCTCTATACGATCACGATGTAAAATTTGAAGTGCGGGGTTATACATTTCCATTTACCTTGTATGCCGCCAAAGAAGTGCAGCAGTTTGTATATGAAAATGGCTTAGGCTATTTCACGCACAAAGGATTTGGCATGTTGGATGTTGCCAATAATGATTCCATTCATCGCGCTACAGAACAGGAAGTAGACTACGCTTAGCGCGTACTTTTTTCCAGTCTTACATACCCAACAAGTAAATCAGCATTTGGACGAAGGGCTCTGTAGTAAACAAAGACTTCATAGAAATTTTCAGTTTGAAAATTAGTTCCTTCAAAATAATAAGGAGGTACAGTTTTGGATTTTGTTACGTATTGGTAATCGTACAATCCTTGCTTTAACAAAACTCTCGCAGTGTAACTTTGTTGCGCTGAATCATATCGCATCTGACTTTCCCGATCCATGTTCCAGGAATTGAAAGCTCCTGTAACAAAGACATCTGTGTTTTTGAGTACGGGTGAATAAAGCGAAAAGTTTACGTAAGCATAGTTTGTAAAAGGTAATTGACGATAATCATAATTGTCAATTGTATAACCACCATTTTGATCAACGTAAATTGAGTACGGAGAACCATTGCGACTTCTATCTCTATCAATATATACCTCAAAGGGTTTAACGTTTTTATTTACTCTGTTCACATACCTTCCGGGGCTATAGAGCGATCGCAAATCAAAAAACCTAAACTCATTCCCGGCTTTAAACATATTGGCGTCATCAAAATATCGATAGTCTAATTCTTTTTCGATATCACGAATAAAACTTGGTCGCATATCAACCGCCATATTATCCCAGCGTTGGTTTTGCCGCATGTTTACGTGTACATCAAGCAAT
>ERZ795059.1789-NODE-1789-length-23375-cov-8.858533_pt1 | contig 23375 bp, 33 predicted proteins | sample MGYA00375143_ERZ795059 | MGnify/ENA primary metagenome ERZ795059 (study PRJEB30188, sample SAMN05720168) | activated sludge metagenome | isolation source: Anaerobic digester | place: USA | collected 2015-01-07 ... | reverse complement strand
CCAAAACAATAATATGACATTAGAACAAATAGAAAAAGGAACTAAATTAATAGCTATTGACGAATGTAAAATGGATGAAAATGATGAAAATGCTTTGATTATTGGTAAGTGTTACACAGTTAATTCTGCAAATAGATTATATATTACTATAAATAGTGAAATTGATGAAATGCACCAATTTTACCGAACTGAATTAAATGAGTTTTTTAAAATATCACCAATACTTAAAGAACCGAATGTATTACAAGAGATTTTAGAAAATAAATTTAAGTTTAAATACATTCCACAACATGGTGTTGAAGCATGGTGTAAACTATACAATGGTTTCATTTTATATATAGTAAAAACTAAAAAAGATGACTTATATATAGCAGGTATCAAAGTACATGAAACAGAAATTTCTATTCCTGGATTTGTTGATGAAAAATGGATAAGAGTATTTGATGAAGAAAACAAGTAATTTGAAACAACCAAAGTGCAAGCATTGCAAACAGCCATTTACAAAAACACAACCATTACAAGTTGCATGTTCTTACTCATGTGCTATTGAGTTGGCTAAACATATTACAAAGAAAGTGATTGAAAGAAAATGGAATGAACGCAAAAGAGTTTACAAAGAAAGTAAAACAGATTATTTTAAATTACTTCAAACTGAAATAAACAAAATAGCACGTTTAATTGACTATAATCAATTATGCATAAGTTGTCAAAAAGTACCAAAGAAAATAAACGGATGCCATTTTTTAAGCGTTGGCGGTCATAAATCATTAAGATATAATCTGTTTAATATTTATGCTGGATGCGAAAAATGCAATAGTGAACTTGGTGGTAATATCCATGGATTTGACAGTGGTTTAATTTTAGTTTTTGGAAAAGAATTTTGGGAATATTTAAAATTCCAATTTTTACAAGATTTTCATTTGTTGCAAATTAGAGAAACTGAAGTAAAAGAGAAACTAAAAATTGCACGACAAATAGTTAAAGAACTTGAAAGTGATTTGATAAAAAGAAATTCAGATGAAAGATTAGAAATGCGTAAAATATGTAACGAAAGATTAGGTATTTATAGTGATATTTCGTATCTTAAAGTAAAATAATACAATATGGAACAATTAGAAAATGAAATTTGGAAAGACATAATAGGTTATGAGGAAAAGTATAAAGTATCTAATTTAGGTAGGATTTTGTCTGTAAATAAATATGTAAAACTTGGAAACACTATTACCAAACTAAACGATAAAATACTAAAACAATATCTTGGTAAAAGAGGTTATTATACAGTAAATTTATATACAAATTCAAAAATAAAGGTACACACTATTCACAGATTAATTGCTATTCATTTTATAGAAAATAAAGATAATAAGCCACATATTAACCATATAAACGGAATAAAAACAGATAATAGTATTTTAAATTTGGAATGGATAAGCAATAGGGAAAATTCATTACATAAACACACTAATGCTATCACACTTTCTAACTATACTGGTGTATATTACGAAAAAAAATACAATAAATATTCCGTTTCAATAAAAATAAATGGTAAATCAAAAAGACTTGGCTCTTTTGTAAATGAAAATGATGCTGCAATGTGTTATAAAAACTTTGTTCAATCAAACAACATAGATATTAAATACGCACGCTTAATTTAACGCACTTTTTAGCTTAGAAAAACTTGCAGACGATAAAACACTAAGGACTATAAATAAAGACTATTATATAGACGTTGCAAATGATTATAAAAAAAGATGCAAAGAATTAGAAAAATAATTATTATCTTTAAAACACAAAAAACAAAACAATGAAAGCAAAAGACTTAAAAATTGGAAATTATGTTGATATTGATGGAATAACGCAATATATAATCGGTATTCAGTCACATAATGGAATTAATGATGAAATGAATGTATTTGAAACTGTTAGAACAAATTTAAGACCACAACAATCATCAAAAGACCCTTTAATTTTTGCTAAAGATTGTAAAGGAATACCAATTAATCAATATAATCTACAAAATTTTGGATTTTATCATATTGGAAGCGCAGACGGAGAATGTCTTATGTTAGAGTGTGGTGATTATACTATTGATTATATTGATTACAAAGGTGAAAATACATTAGTTTTATATTCGCCAGTTTTAAACAAAAACAATAGTGAAATTGTCGACTTCTATAATCCTACTTATTTGAAAAATATAAATTATGTACATGAATTACAAAACTTTTATTATTCATTTACAGGCAAGGAATTAAAGGTAATATCACAAGTTACTGAAGTTTAAATTAATTTAAAACACAAAAAAACAACAACATGACAAAACAAGAACTTCAATCGAAATTAGTAGGCAAAAATCTATTCTTTATTAATCAACTGGTAAAACAGTTAGGAGGTAGTAAAAAAGGTTCTAAATCGCAAGATATAGAGGAAATCTTAGCGTTTTACGACAAAGATGCTGCCAAAGTAGTTAGCGCATTTGAAACAAAAGAAGCTACCAACAAAAACCGATTTGCTAAAATAAAAACAGCATTTCACGACATTAGAACACACTGGGAAGAAATTGTAATATTTGTAGCTGAAAGTCCTAACGTTCCTGATGGTGTTCAAAAAGCAGTTGAAATTTTAGACTCAATTATTGATGGTATTTTTCCGATTAAAGATTAGGTTATGCAACTAACAATTTGCGAAAAAATAGTAGATGAAAATAAGTTTTTAGAAACGCACGAACTACGTGCTAAAATAGCTATTGAAGTAAATAAGATGTTTGTTGAACGCTTAAAATTATATCACATTATAAAACAAAATAGATGAAACGAGGTTATAAAATTTACAAAGACAATAAACTATTTGCAACTGCATTTGGAATTGATACTGCAATCGAGATAGCAGAATTATTAAAATGCAATTCTATTAAAAGAAAATCAGAACACGACGGTAAATTAGAGAAAGTATGGTAACGGAAATTGCACAAACTTTAAAACTTAATGAAGTTCAAAAATCGAACTTAGAATTGATACTTACCGAATGTTCAAGTTATGAACTTACACCCAAACAGAAAGCGTATGTTATAGCGACTGCATGGCATGAATGTAAGTTGATACCATGTGAAGAAATTGGAAAAGGTAAAGGTAAACCTTATGGTAAAAAAATAAAGTACAACAAAACATCATACATAACACCAGATAAAATTTATTTCGGTCGTGGATTTGTGCAGTTGACATGGTATGAACTTTATGAAAGATTTGGTAATATTTTAAATATTGATTTACTAAACAATCCAGAACTTGCAATGATACCTAAAATTTCAGCTGAAATATTAGTTTTAGGTATGCGCAAAGGTTTATTTACTGGCGCTAAATTAAGCACATTTATAAACGATTCACGTACAGATTATATAGGCGCACGTAGAATTATAAATGGCCAAGATAAGAACGTTTTAATTGCAAGTTATGCAACATTAATAGAAAGATTTATGGTATAAAAAAAGGCAACATTTCTGTTGCCCAACCTTAAAAATCATGGAAATCATTTAAACTCGATTCAAATATAGTATTTATTTTCCAATAGCGCAAATTTAATTTATTTCTCTGAAAATCGTTTCAATATGATTAACTGCTAACTCAATAACCATTCTATCTTTTGGACTTTGGAAATATTCGTTTTCTTTTGTAGTGGATATTGAACAATAATAAATGTGGTCTGCTTTTTCATGTTTCAAAAAATACATTTCGGAATACTTGATACCCTCGTCAACATAAGAACGTTTCAAAAAACAATCTGGCATTTCATCTACTTTCAATTTCACACTACCTTTTGTAAGCATTTCAATAATCATAGAAATATATGGCACATCTACCTTAATATCGTCAAACTTTCTTATCAATGTTTCCGTATCTTTTATACTTTTATTTTTAAGATTTTGCCAAAGAACTTTTGAATAATAAGGGTGCATTGGATTAGGAATGTTACCGCTATCGTGACCGACTAAAATTAGAAATTTATCTGCAGGTGTTTCTTTTGTTACCTTTTCCATGTAGCTATCCATTGTGTTAATCGACATCAAAGAACTGATTAAAACTTCTTTGTTTTTTTCTTCTTTCTTTTTTCTTCGTTGCATAAAATAGTCAAGTATTTTAACGCCAAAAGCTCCGCCAATAAGCGCAGAAATTCCTTTTATAATTTCGTTTATGGTGCTGTTTTCTACCATTTTTTTCATGTTCTTGTCTTTAAAGCTAAAGGGTTTTATGCTTCTAAAGACGTGGTAAAATGTGGGTTTACTTAGTTTCTCTATCGTTTTGTGTTGTTATCTGTTGTGATGTAAAGAACACACGCAAAATGTAGTTACCTATTGCTGTAATCATTCCTTGAATAGTTACTACTTTAGTTACATCTGTAATACCAAATACGTTTAAAATATTTGTATCAACTAATGTTGCAATAAACATGATAAACATAACGATATTAAACCATACTGTTTTTGAATTAATTTGTTTTTTCATTGTTTTGTTTTTAAATTGAATTATAAATTTTAGTTTTTATTTTAAAGCAGTCATAATTGATACCACCTATGTTAAATGCTTTTTTATTTCCGTTTTCATCAAATATACTTATCGAATAATTAGTATTTTCGTTTAATACGCTTAAATCAAAAATTATCGGTTCGTTTTCTATTGCCTCAAATTCAACTACTTTATTTGTATCTATTACTGAATAAACTATCTGTATTAATTCAGTAGATGTTGAACTAAAGAATGAAACATTTTTACAATGTTCAAAGCAACCTAAATTATATGTATTATTACAACAACTCATTATACAACTACTACTAATTTAATTGTCGGTTTAGTAATCGTAACACCATATTTTATTTTGATGTTCTGCAAAACAGTTGTCACTTCTTCATTCGCCTGTGCTATTCTTTCTGTTTCTTCCTCATTCATATTAATTCCTTGATAATGCTGTTTGATATGGTAAAATTACACTATTGTATAAAGTCGAAATTTCACCAGCTGTTAATTTTGTTCCTATGTGAATTGTACTAAATGTTTGTGATGCACCGATAGCAAATGTTGAACCAAGATTTAAACCACCTATATAAATTTCTATATCTGCACCTACTGCACTTGTCGAACTATTGTTACCGTTTGCGCTACCATTATGATAAGCTACCTTTACATTTGATGTTGAACGTACAACAACATGATGTCCTTTTGTTGTTACTGTCGGAGTCATTAAATCATTGTCATTTAATGCCATATAAGATGAACTTAATCTTACGTTCGATGTACTACCAAGTACACCACCATTATAATTTGCTAAAGATGATTGCACATACATTCCTATATGACAATCATTTTGTGATAAGTCATATTTAGGTATTATTCCACTTGCAATATAATTATTTCCATTTGTTGCAACACCTAAACTCGAATGCGTTGGTGAGTTATAAAATCTAAGTGTACAGCTATTTGGGTTGCGAAAATCTACTAAATGAGATAACGCAACACCACCAATCATTCCGTAGAACTTAGTTATTTTTGAAGTCCAAAAATCAGTAGTTGTATTATTAGTGCCTATTCCTTTTAAGTCTAAAATTAGGTCGTTTATTACTTTTTTCTGCAAAGGTGTAAGAGTTACAACTAAAGATAAGCGTTCAATTAAAATTCTTGCGTCATTATCATAGTAAGATTTTCCAAAACTAATGTTTGTAAGTAATCCATGATGTGAACGTAAACCTAAAGTAGCTATACTCATGATATTCTATTTACATAACCAGTTATTAATATCTTGTTTGCAGTTCCAGCAAATGCAGTTATTGTCTTTGCAACCGAACCTGTTCCTGTTAATATAAATCCAGGAACAACTAAAAATAAACCAGCTTTTGCACCAATAGTAACAACGATTGTGTTATCTGGTGCAGTAGTACCTCCAAACTCAATTGTTAATTGTATATCGGTTGTATCTGTGTTATTAGCGTATAACCAAACTTCATCAATTACGCTTGAACTTGTAGTAGTTGCATGTATTGTCGTACCTGTTGTTGATGTTTGTGCTACTTTAATTGGTAAACCATAACTTGAACCAGATAATAAAACTTTTGTATATGTACTCATTTAAATAAACATTTGAATTTGTAAAATATCAACTTGACCGCCTACGGTCATATCACCACTTCCTAAAATGGAAGTTCCGTTAATCGTTTTTATATTAGTTCCAGAAACTAATGTATCTTGTTTACTTGTTGCTAAACCACTATATAAACTATTTACAGCGTCATCACCAGTATTAGTTCCACTTGTATTTCCAATTACAATTAATTCTGCATCGGTAACATAACGCCTATCTGTACTATCTGAAATGTCCGCTGTTGTTGTCGGAATTATTTGTGATTTGTCATAATTATAACGGTTCAATGTTTTAAAGTTACTTCCGTTAATATCATTTGATGTTTTAACCGCGCCACATAAAGGCAATAATTTAACACTACCTGTATTTGTTGCCCTCAAAATTGTTACCTCATTTGAACTTTGCTGTTCTAATGTTGTTCCAGTTGGATTAGCTGTAAATGGGTACATTTTATCAGTACCACCTGAACCATTGTTGTAAGTTTCAAAATAAGAATCAGGACTTGACATAACCACACCAATATAATCACCTTCTGAAAATGGATTAGTTGTAGGCATTGTAATTATTGTTGAAGGTACAGGACAATAAAGAACAAAATCTTTGTCGTCAGCTTGAAAATCTCTTGAAGATAAAACCAATTTAACTCCATTGGGGAATAAATTATTTTCTGCATTTATAACAGGATTCAAAGGGTCGGTATTATCTATTGTGATATTATCACCAGCTACAATTGATTCAATTCCACCACCACCGCCACCACCTATTGCAATCAAAGGATTGCCTACCGTTCCATCACCAGTAATTGTTGTACCATCAACCGCAACTGTAAATAACACAGCAGTATTTTCATCATTTGGGTCGTAAATCTCTTTACACATCGGAGTACAACCGATTATAGTTCCTTGCGTGACTTTAACGCTGTCAACTTGCGTCTTTACTTTGAAACAATCATAATCAACACTATCAATAGTTAGTGTAATTTGGTTTTCGTTTTCATCATAAATAGCGAGTGTAAACGTTGCATTTTCATTTAATAAAGATAAATCAAATAAAAAAGGTTCGTTTTCAATTGCAGTTACAGTAATAGTTGTTGATATATTTCCGTAAGTAAAAACACCATTGTAAGTTCCTGAAGTTAAACATAAACCTACTGCAATAATTGAACAATTATTGAAACAACCTAAATTATATGTATTTGTACAGCAACTCATTTAATAATATTCTTTTACTAAAATTCCGTAACTCAAAGATAAAGCAAAAATGAACTTTAAATTTATGAAAAATAAGAAATCAAAATTATTAAGTATTAGAAATGTTATAATACATATCCAAACGTGAAAGCATTTTAAACAAAGTCCTAAAGGTTTTTTTATAAATTCATGTCTGCCATTTCGCAACCAATCACCATACCATGATAGTATCATATTAGGTTGCATGAAATCATACAACATGTACGATAAATAAGGTACAATTAATAAAGCTAAATATGTATAATTAGCACTCGCAAGGCAAACAATTTTTTCCATTAGTAGCAGTTGTAGTCGTGAAATCTATTTTAATTATTTGAGTCAATCCTAAAGCATTTTCTAAACTTTCATCTCTCATAACCGTTTCAAAGTTGTCATCAAATGCAGTTATTTTTCCTTTCAGTCCTTTTATATAGTCGTGGATTATGTTGTTATTTCCAACGCTTAAAACTCGAAAAGTAGTTATATAATTATAGATTTGAGTGCAACCGATACGAAATGTAGGCACTATTTGTGTACCAATTTTATAAACAGCTATTTCAGTTTCTGGATTCCATGCCATCTCATCATGTACCAAAATATTATTCTTTTTTTCGCAAAAAACTATTTCCATAACTTAATCATTTCATCGTTTAAAAATTCAAAGAATATTTTTTTGTCAGTTCTTGACGGTGCAAAAATTCTTTTATTAAAATTCTTTTCGTTTGCTTTTGCTATTGTTTGACCGTAAGTATTTTTGAAAAATATCTTTTCATTATCAGCAACAATGGACTTATTCAAAGATGTTGTAAATGTCAAATCTACAAATTGAGTTTGAAGTCCTTTTGATTTTCTTAACTCAATATAGTTTTTACCATTCAACTCAAAATTAGGATTATATTTTCCTATTTGGTTTTCATATTTATCTTGACCTTTGTCAAATATACGATTTAATGAATTAACGAAAATCTGTTGCGTTGCATCATCTTTAGCTCTCTTAATTACGTCATCAAGTTGGCTAATTATTCTTTTTATCTTTTGCTCGAACATTCTCTGTACGTTCTACTTTGTAACTTAAAAAAACATCAACTGCACTTTTTTCTTTGTTTTCTTTAACGGTGCTTTTTAACACAACGTTTTCTTTTTGTTTTGGAACACAGCAACTCATGGTAAGCTAATTTTAGATGAAATAATTTGGTCGCATTCAAAACAGCAAGTACACTTACTACGTTTTACGACTTCTTTTAATTTTAAATTTATATTTTCAATTTCTTGTTGATACAAAGATTTAGAAGCTAATCTATTTTCACCGTTCAATAAATTGTAGGAACTATCTAATTGTGCTATTCTGATTGCTATGTTGTCTTTTTGATAGATAACTATATCGTTGTATCTATCTGAAAATAAGTTAGCGTTTAAGATAACAGCAGTTGCCTTATACATCACAGCTTGTACTAAATATTCCCAAAACTTACAATAAAATAATTGTTCATTGCAACTTAAATGACCTTGAAAAGTAAACGCATTTAAGTCATCTGTTTGCATTAGCGTTCCATCACCAATAGCAATTAATTTAAATTCAATTTCATCTGCAAAAATAGAATTATCAATGTTTATTTTGATGTTTTCATCACTTACGTCATCATTGAATAATATTTGTTCAATTCCATCTTTGAATATTGAAAACTTTATATTTAAATCACCATTTACAGTTAGTTTAATCCAATTAAAAAAGAACGCTTCAATATCACAACCTCTTGTAAATGTTTGTGTGTAAACGCCCTCATTTACGGTCAAATCTGTAAATTTATTTTGGTATGTTTTACGAATACCATTTACCATAAATCCATCTATACGCAAATCTTTCATTGTTTGTTGCCACGCAAACTCAATAGATTCCTCTATCAATCGTTTGCCTGTCATAGATGAACTATCAGCTAACTTAGATGCTTTTTGTAATGATATTCCTAATGAGTCTAAGTTATACGGATAGTTTTTATCACATAAACCTTTTACACCTATCACATCACGACATGCAAAACTTTCTTTTAATACAGTTGCTTCTATGTTCATTTGAAATAATTTATTATGCGTTCAGTTAATTCTTTTGGTAAATAATCAATTGCTATTCTTTCGTACTTCTTTAAAAATTCTTTGTTTCTTTTCAGTCCCCAAATATGGAAGTATTCAGTCGGATTTGGTGTATTTGGTTTTAGTAATAACGAATTAAATTCAAGAACAGTTTGTGGTAATTCAAAGTTCAATCTACGATTTAAAAGAAACAATAAATTTTCTTCAATAACAACATTCCAAAGACTTATTTTTTTAAATGGATTAACCTCACCTTTAACTAAACGGTCGAAATATTCGTGGTTTACTAATGCCTGTGAGTATCTTGTCCATTCACTCCAAAGATGTTCATCATTGATAACAACCATTCCAGCGTTACCACCTTTTAAACCATCTATATTATTCATACATTCATGATAAATATCAAATGGAAATTCATTTTTAGTTTCTTTGACAATCTTTTTTACAAAGTTTTCAAAGTCGCTATCTTTATCATTATGCACATGCTGACAACGGTACTTAGATGTCATATAGTGTGTTGGTGGTTCTTTATGAAAACCAGCATCGTTATCAAAAAATACAAAAGGTTTAAAACCTCCTAAACTTTCAATTCCTTTTGAGTATGCGTATATTTTACCAGATGCCCAAAATTTAGGACTTCTTTCAATATCGTTTAACTCAACTTTGACAATATCAAATGGAATTTTAAATTTATTGATTATTAAATCATAACCGTAATCATCACAAAAAAGAACTGTCTCAAATCCAAAACTTTTACTCTTACTTACACTATATGCCAATACAAGAAATTCGATATAAGGGAACGCCCAGTGTGTTTGAGCGTTCCTTATATCAACTGAGCCAAATGGCTTACTATAAAAAGCATATATTGCTGTCATAAACTATAAACCACCGTCACCACTAATTCCACTTGACGGACAAGTATTAGCAGTACAACCTGTATCAAAATGTAATACTGGTGCTTTAGCACATGTATCGTCATACGGTACTGGTTGAATTACATCGAACCATAATTGGAACTTGATTTTTCTTTCACATCCATTAGATGCAACATCATAGTAGTAATCCCAAGTTAAACCATCACCGAAAGGAGATGTAACTCGCATTCTTTCACGCATGTTAGGAACTGAGTTTTTAATCATCTGGTCAGTAATCGCATTTGCAGAAACTACTTGCAAAGCGCCTGGCTTCCATGTGAATAAGTGATTTGCACCGTCATTCATAACAGCATCAACACCATAATCTACAAATAAATTAGGAACTGAAGTTGAAGTAACACCGTTTACATTTGTACCACCTAAAAAAGCAGAACTTGTTTGGAATACGCTTAATTGAGAACCACCAACTACAATCGGTGCAATGTAAGAATATCCTAATTTGTTGTACTCATCTTTCACTTTAGCATATCCAGTTGGGTCGAAAACAAAACCACCAGCACTATTTGGCACTAAGAATGATACCGATTTTGGGTCACTAATTGAGTTGTCTGGTGCAGTTTGGTCGCTATATGCAGCCATGTAAGTAACCAATCTTTCATTAACTTTAGTGTTTAACTCATCCAATACACCACCTCTGAAAGCACTCAATTTATCCATGATATACTGTTCTTGATTGATGCAAAAGTTTTCAAACTCTTCATCATCTAAATCAATTTCACGTTTGATTGATAAGTCAATTAAATGTTGAGCAAATACATAAGTTCCAGCTACATTGTCGCCACCTGAAAAAGATGGACTTGCACATGCTGAATCTGCTGTCGTATCTTGGTCGCATACTGGTCGAATGTCTTTTGTGTACACTTTACGGAATGAATCTACCGTACTTGGACGTCCTTTGTTTGGGTCTAATTGAAGCGAAAACGTACCTTTATTTAAAGGTGAAGTTAAAGCTAACCATGAGCCGACTGGTTTTTGAACTTCGGTATTGGAGTTCAATTTTTCGATTGCAAGAATCGTTTTACCACAACAGCTATCTGTTACACTGTTGTATGTTGTGTTAATTGTTGACATAATTAATGTTGTTTAATAATTTAAAAATTTGTTTATGCGTATAAAGTCGCCACTCATTAATTATGCCTTGTTAAATGTAGGCACGAACACGTATTAATTAAAACCTCGACCCATTAATGCTAATGCGTTAAGGTCTTTATTTCCTGTACTTATTTCTTTTGTTACTTCACCTCTTGGCGCTGTATTTAAATTCAAAATTGTATCACCAAAAGACTTCAATAAACCTTTTACAGTAACGATTGCATTATTTTGTTGAACTGGATTGTTATCTAAGTCAACTATTTTCAATGCTTTTTTTGCATCAACTGTGATTTTAAAACCACTTTGAGAAACGAAACCTAAAAATGCAGTTGTAAAATTAGGTACGTTTTCTTTTTTCACTTGCGATTCAACAGCCACTAATTGAGATACTTCATCTCGAATAGTCATAGCATCGAATTTTGATTGCCATTTTTGACGTTCTTCATTAACTGCTGTTTCTATTTTAGTAGGTAAATCTGTTTCTAAAGACTCGTATTTTTCCATGTATTCAGACAACTTAGTCTGCAATTCAGTTGTATTGGTTGTTGCACTTCCAGCAATTATTTCTTTTGCTTTGTTTGCAAGTTCATCGAATGGCATTTTCTTTAGTTCATCTTCGGACAAATTAAGTCCAAAAGTTTTACGAACTACTTTTTTTAATTGGTTTTCTTTTCCAATAGGTGCATCTTTAAATGGTTTCGTAATTTCATCTAAAAACGTTGTATCTGATTTTAAAGATTCAGCAATTCCACCTTTTATTTTAGATACAAAAGGTTCAAAATCTGTAATTTCTTCAGTTGCAATTCTTGTAAAGTCGGTTTCTTCTAAACCTAAATTTGTAAAGAATGTTTTTACCTGTTCTTGGTTAAATTCTGCCATATATTATACTTGTTTTGCTTTTGCTTCTTTTGAACGTCCATCAATTTTAGTTACCTCTGTTTGTGTTGAATTGTTTTGATTAGCAAAAAATTCAGCTTTCAATTTTTCAAATGCTTCTTTTTCATCTGCTAATTTCTGTGCTTCACTTCTTAATTGAGTTTGCGCATCGCCTAATTTCTTTTGGAAAAAATGCTCTGCCGCTTTTTCATTAGTGATGTCTGGAGTTTCCATAAATCCGTTCTTTAAGAATTTAGAAACTAAATGGTCTGGAACGTACTTACCTTTTACTGGGTCACCTGTTCCGCTTTTGCGTGGATATAATAAAGTCATACTCAAATTTATTAAAAATGATAAAAGTAGCTTTATGAAAAATTATTTTCTTGACCAAATGGCACGATGGCGGCATCCATAACCACCACATAATTGAGTAAAATTATCGAAAACAGTACCATCAATCATTCCACTTCCTTTTTTAGCTGTCTTTTCTTCGCCTGTGTGTACTTTGTAGGTTATCTGACTTTTACTTGGTTCACCATTAGGACAATAAACAGCTAAAGTATCTTTTAATTGTTGTTCCGTTATTTTACCACCTAACACATCATGGATTTGAACGCAAATAGGTCGTGAAGTTTCAATAGTATTTGTTATGTAGTTCATTATTTTAAAGTCGTAAGTAACTCGAACTTCATTATTGATAGCACCATCATATTGGCTAAGCGTATCCATTGTAGTTTGTCTTAAATAACGTGTTGTGTATTCGTCATCTACTAATAATTTTCTTAGTTTATTTTCAGCAGTTTCTAAATCTAAATTAAAAAAGGTTGAATCTCTTACAACTTCCGAAATAGCTTTAACAAATACATCTTTAATACCGTTAATGCCTAAATCGTACAACGTTTTATTTATTATTTTCTGCTTTATATCCGAACTATTCCAAAGTTCTTTTACTGCTGAAACTTTGAGATTATTTATTTCGGCTTGTTCTTGACTAATAGCGTTTTCTAATTGTGTAAATAACTTCATATAGTTGTTTACTTCTACATTGTAGCCACTATCTCGAATCTCTTTAATGATTATGTCATCAATGATTGCAAGTTGATTATTATCAATATCAACTTTGCCACCTTTGGTATTTTGCGAAATAAATTTTGATATTCTTGCAAAGATTTTTTTATCTAAGGTGTCACCAACTCTAAATAGTGTGTTGTCACCTTTTGTTATTATGTCGTGTGGACTCATATTGGTAATAAATCACTTGTTATAGGAAATATCTTGTTGTAATAATCATCTAAGTATTTGATTATATTTTCCTTTTCAAGTTCGCCAGTTTCTTTGATGTAAGTAGTAATTACGTCAATTAAAGTATTGTGTATGTAAACATCTTTGTTTGTAATGTAGCTACCAAATTGCGCTCTTGCAGTTACTATCTCATCACTACCATATATAAATAGTTTATCATAAACTTTTGCAACATCAATAACCGAGTCCGATATGTCTGGTGAAATTTGTTTCTGCAAAATCTGAATAACTAATGACGCTATTACACTTGGTGGTGATTGATTTACCTTTGCATCTTTCAGCATAAGCAATAAATCATTTAAAGTAGATTTTGCTAATTCACCGATTAAAAATACATCACTTTTTACTTCCGTTTCTTGATATAAAATGTACTCGATAAATTGATAAATTTCTTTCAATACAAGTATGTTATCTTGTAAGATATTGTAAACTATACTTATCTTTTCTTTGTAATCGAAATCTTTAGATATTGCGCTTTGATTTGTACTATTTTGTTTAACAAGTCCTAAGCTATCGCACATTGCATTATAGTAACTATCTACTATTGTCTTATTGTTTTGGAGTGCATTTTGTGGTGGTTCTGCATACGTTATTACACTTGGTAACGCTTTACCGTCACTTGTTAATTTGTCGAAATCTACATAAATAGTTCCTAATGGTGAATCATCCTTAACAAATCCGCTACCATGACATTTACCACATAATTTAGTTGTATCTTCTACTGAACAATGCACACCATTATTAAAGATAAAACCAACTTCATCACATTTTTCTTTAGCACGAATTTCTTTAATGTAAGTGTATCTTGTCGCTTGTATTGTGAAGTCGGACTCTTGACCGTAGAACTTATCTCCCCACGCTGAACTACCATATAAATAAGGCAATCTAAGTATATAATTACCCTCGTGAACTATGTTAGTGGATATGTTTATGTATGGTTTTCTTGAACTTAACTTAACTATTGGATAAGCAACTAACTTGCCATCTTCACTTGGATATTCTAAAGTATATTGACCGTCATCAATCGAAATATAATAAGCGTGTTTTTTCTCTTTAAATTCAACTTCACCAGCTTTAAATCGTATCGAGTCATCACTTATTTTATCAATATCGTAAGAGTTTACAAATAGAATTTCTGCATTGTCAATAGTTACATTCAAGTCATCTATGACAGATACTTTAGGCATCACTACCAACACAGCATTTGGGTCTACTTCACGAACTTTAGTAAGATGTTTAATTGCAAATTCGTAAACATCAACATCCTTTATTTTATAAGGATAGTTAATTATTTTTTCATCTACATTTAGATTTATATTTGCAGAATTGATTAACTCATTTATTCCGTTAAATGTTCTATCAAACGCATCTTTAGTGACTGGTTGGAAATTGTTTACTCGGTAAGCTAATGCATAAGTATTTATAGATTCTAATGGTCTTCTATTAACGTATATGTGTATAGGACAAATACCGTTAATATGTGTATTCATCGTTTGCGAAATCTCTGCCCACCTTTTTTTTAGTGGGTCTTTGATTTTCGCAACTGGATTGCTCCATTGTTTTAATTCTTCTTCCGTGTGCATTCATTAGTAGATTATAAACCACCTAAACCACTTGTTGTTAAACCTGTTGTAATTACGTCAATAGTTTCCTGAGATAACTTAACACGCATCAATGAAAGACATCCTAACATCTCACCGTTAATTTTGTAGAACATTTTAGAGTCTGCTTCACCTCCGAAAACTTGCGATACTTTTACGCTTGAAAGTTTGATAGATGGTGCGCTACCAGTTACCCAGCTTGGTTCGATTAATAAAATACCATCACACGTTAAATGCATGATTCCTAATCCTAATCTTTGTTTTTGGATTTGATTGTATTTTAAATAATCAGTTTGTGCAGTTGTATCTGTGATGTATGATGTATATTCAAATGGTTTCTTGCAAATTGTATTTACCGTTTGACAACCTACACGAATTTCACCACTTTCTGTTTGTTCATCAATTTTACCGTTACCGATATAAGGAATAGTAATCACACCTGAATCTATTTTAGCTTGCCATTCAGTCGGACTGTCAATATCATCAAATGTTTCATTGCACTTTGCAAATATTACGTTTGTTATTTCACCACTTGACAATAACGCTGTGATGTCACATTGGTCAATGCTTCCGAAATTAGGTAGAACTGTTACGCAGTTCGGTTTACAGATATTACTCATTTGTTTTTTGTTTTATTTTTAATAATTCAGATTTTTTTATTAAATCGTTGTATACTTTTAGTTTTTCTTCATACGTTCCAATAGCATACAACATAACTATTCTTAAAAACTCATTTTTATTTGTAGCTTTTTTTGTAATTGTTTTTCCGTTTACGTCTATTGAAAATGTATAATTTATCAATTCTATTGTATTTAATAGTCAAATTTACTATCTTTGAAAACAACTCTTTTATGAAAAATAAGTTTTTCAAACTAAATCTATTGCAATTAAAATCACTTTCTAAATTAGGTTTGAACGTCAAACAAGTATATTATTCTAAAACAACTAAAAATAAAACTTACGACTTAGAAGATGTAATAAAAGAAATTGAGAAACAAAAGCAGAATATTATTGCAAACGATAATGATAATATTGATGACTTTATAGATTGCAAATTGATTAAACCTTTAACCGTTTTAAAGTACATTTATCCGCATCCTACCAATGTAAGAACTTCAATAGTTTGCAGAGTTTTAAATGAAGAAAAATGCAAATTAATTGTAGTTGAAAGATTAGATTTTATAATACTTCAATTGAAAATCTTTAACAGCAACATGAACTACTGATTATTTCAGTTCCTTTTTTCAACAAATCAATCCTACCTGTATAAATTCCTAAATCTATTTCAGTTGTTTGATAAACTTCAATAGCGTTGTATTCCTCATCATTAATCAACACTGTTTTGTGTTCAAATATACGTTCAATAGTATTCTGTGTATCTTCTAAAAAAGGGTGGAATCTAACTTCATAACTCGCTTGTGTGTTCTTGTAAATAGATACTTTTGCACCACTTGAATTGATTGTATCAACGTTGTCATGTAGTTCTAATGGTTGTTTAATTTTTACACCAGTTAATAAAAGTTCGTTGTCAAATGGTAAGTTCTTGTAATCAACTTCTTTAAATAAACAGTTATTTGTCCAATTGATTTTTATCAATCCGTTGCAGTCGGAACTTTCTTTTATTTCGTACCAACGTGAATAAAAAACATTATCATTTGAGTCGGTAAATTTTAATTGAAATATGTTAGGCAATGACTCCAATAATTCAACTAAAATATTTTGATTGTAAATTGTTGTCGCAAAATCTATTTCGGTTTCTATTCCATCACAATCAATCACTTCAACATTTTCTAATGTTTGATACTCTAATTCTTTGAAAAAAATATTATCGATACTTAATTCTGCTGTACTTGGCGTTGTTGGTGTAAATATAATTCCAACAGTTGCAGTAGCTGTAACTGGTGAAGTAAATAGATAACTTATTGTTCTTTCGGTTGCTGAATTAATCAAAGGTTCTGCACTTGGATTGTAGTAAGCAGAAACAGCGACTTGGTATTCAAATGCACTTTGTGATATATAACCGTAACTAACTTCATAAGTAGTTCCGTTTACTATTGGAAGATTCGCTTGTAGAATTAATAATGGTGTGTAGAAATCTGAAATGTATAGATACTTTATTTTATCGGTTGTAGCGTCATAGTAGCCATTATAAAGGTACATTCCAGCGACAGTAGCTGTAACAGTCGTTACGTTTGTAAGTGTGCTAAATGGTGTATCATCAACATAAGAGCCACTTGGCACGTCTTCAATTAAAATAACTCCACTCGTTTCACTTGATGTCGTACCGATTAAAGGGTCGATATTGTCATTCAAGAACTCTACTATTTTTGCTGGTTTCAAAAGGTTTGGCAAAGTTGATACCCAAATATTACCAACGTGAGTAAATGCAGTTGTTGAACCACTTTTGAAAATTATTATTTCAGTACCTAAATAAAGCGTAAAGTATTTGTCAACAGCCATTGGCAATACTAATTCAAACGATAAGTCGTTACTTGTAATTTCTGCAAATGGATTGATTGAAAAGTCGCCATCTGGATAAATATTTGTGTGTTCTATCTTGTCTGCTATCAATTGAAAGTTTTTATCAAACTCACTTGATACTGCAAGTTCATCACAGAAACCACATGATGTATTTGGTTGTGGCATTAGCCATTGGTATTTCGGTATGTGCATTTTATTTTATTTTAACATTCATAAAAACTATCTTTATGAATAAGAATTAATTTACTATTTCTATTTGGATTGTATTCAATTTTATTAATCCATGTTTGTTGACCTTGTAACTTAATACATGCCTTTTTGTTATTCTTTGCAGACATATATTGTTCAAAACAGATAGGATAATCAAGTTCTGTTATAAAAGGTTTAAATAAACCTAAATTATCAGTAAGAATAGTACATTCTGTTGGAATTGATTGAAAATTTATTTTATCATATTCATAAGTAAAATCTTCAAATTCAAAAGAAAACGGAACATTAACTTTTAAATAAACAAATACAATATTTCCTGCAACTAAATTTATTTCGCCTGTCGTTATTTCAATATTTCCTAAATCTATAACTGGGTCTGCTAATGAAATAGAAGAAAATCTATCATCTAATTGTGTAGTGAATGTATCATCTTCATAAACTAATATATGCAATTCAAGTGTAGTATCATAGGCATGTTGAGAACCAAATCCTAATTCTTGTCTAAAATTTTCTAATGAACTACCAAAATTATATACACCATTTTCATTGCATGTAAAATAATGATAACCTATTCCATTTGTTTCAGGACAAGCTGAAACTGGAGGTGTTAAAGTAGTAGTTTGTGATAAAGATGGATAGTTGTCAAAATAATCAAGTGATATATCTATAAAACCTTTTTTTCTTGACCCACAGGTATTCCCAGCTTCAATAACGATAAAATTATTACTTAATCCCTCGTCAGGTAATATGTCGTCAATGTAAAATGCGTATTTTTCCTCATCATTAGTTTTTATACAAGCACTTGCAATACCTACCCAACGTGTTAACGTATTTATATTATTCAGTGCAATGTTGTATATTGATGTATTGTTACCTACTAATTTATAATTAAACCCACTAAAATAATAATTTAGTAAAAATATTTCATCGTCATGCTCATAATCAACTCCGATAGGTTGATTCATTGACTCATGTACTACATTTCCATCAATTATAAAATTACTATTTAAATCTAAGTCATTAAATTTCTCACCACTACATGCACCGCAATTTGTTTTAGTTTCCTTTAGCCATCCTACTAATTTTTGCTCAGGCATTGTTACTAAAGGGTCTCCATCATCTATTAATTTATTAATCGTACTACCTACTATTATTGAATTGAATAATCTTGATTCATCTATCTTTTCTACTGAATTTAAAGGCAGCTCATCTATATTAAATAAAATTTCATCTGAGTAAAAATATGATTCTGGCTCAATTCTTAAATAAGCATCACCATTATCAAAATACTCAATACTCATGTATAATGCTAACTTTTTTCTTAGTTCGCTATAAAGTGTATCTATATTTACCTTTGGAAATATAAAGTTACTAAAATATGTATTATTATGCATTGCATAACCTGTTGCTATTGCATACTTATTAGCTGTCAAATAATCAGATACAACACTAACTTTATTGTCTGTAAAGTAATGCACTAAATACTTAAAAACTTCTAAACAATCAAATGCTTTTATATCTGTATTTGAATATGTATTTGGTGTTGTTGGTGTATTTATAAAAAATGAATTTATTTTTATATCAAAACAGTTTTGTGTTTTAATATTTGATAAGTCAACTTCAACATTCATATAATCTCTTATATATGCGCTAAAGCTATCATCTTTTATATTGTTTGTTTTTGCTATATTTTTTTTAACAAATAAATCTATTTTACTTTGTTTTATAATTCCTGTTGCAAATTTTTCTGTACGTTGTCCATTACATAAGGCATCTATTTGCAATGAGATTTGACTACAAGCATTTTCTTTTCTTTGTTCTGAAATATACTTAAATCCATCACCAGTAAATTGTAATTGTGTTGTTATGTCATCTCTAAATATCTGTTCTGTATTATTAAATCCACTTTCTCTAATAATTGCTAAAGCTAATTTGTCAAGGTCTTTAACAGAATCATTTATTTTAATTCCATCCAAATATACATTATAATTAATAGCCATTAGGTTTATTTAAATTTACTTGTATTTCTTTCAATATCTCATTTCCTTTTCCTGTTGTCTTGTAACCTTGTTTCAAATACGATGAAATTACAGCCAAATGTTCATACATTTTAGTATCTTTTTTATGATAACTTAATGCTTTTTTAGGCATTGAAAGAACTGGGTTGAACTTCAAGGAATTTACATCATTAAAGAATTTTACACCATATTTCTTAACTGCATCACCTTTAACCACATACTCATTGCCCTCTAATTCTGCATTAACACCACCTTGTTCATGTGATTTTCCAACGACTGCGCCACTACCTTTAAAGATACGATTTGTTAAACCACCCTCTTTGAATTTAGGTAATGGAGTTGATGCTAAGATAGCTACTTGTGCTAATGCCAAAGCTCCACTAATTGCAGCTAATGCGTAGTTTGCTGGTGGTGGTGCTGAAGATAACGCTTGTAAAACAGCCATAGGTATTTTAGCAATAGCCATAGCAATATCAACTTTGCGTTGTTTTTGTGCAGCTTCATTCTTTATTTTTGCGCTTTCTTTTTCGTATTCTTTTTCAGAAATTAAACCACGTTTCTTTTTATCCTCTAATGCTGAAAGTTCGTTATTAGCACGAATTGCAATTGCTTTACTTGCAACGTCACCAATTCCAGCACCTATTTCGTTTATTTGTCCGACAATGTATTGCGCTTTCTTAATCTGTTCTTGGATAAGTTGCTCTTTAGTTTGGTTTTCCTTTTCAGTACCAAATAAGCGTTCCCAAAATGTTAAAGGTTGTTTTACTAATGTACTACTTTGTGTTAAACCTTTTAAAGTATCATCAGTTGCAGAAATATCAGCTAATCCTTTTGGTTTTATTTTTTCTAATGTTAGATTATCATACTTATTTTTAGCTTCATCTAATTGTTTTTTAAGCATTTCTAACTGCTGAATTAAGTACCTAATTTGCACGTTATCTTGCGGATTGTTACCTAACAATAATTCAGCAGTAAATAATGATTTTAGTTCCGTTTCTGCATTAGTAATTAATGAATTTAGTTTAGCGTCAAACAACTCCATATTACTTTCAACATCTAACTTAATAGGCAATTCTAACTTTAATTCTTTGATGGATTGCTTAGCTTCTTTTATTGGTTTATCAATTTTTGTTTTGTTTAATTCAGTTAATTGTTTTCTTGCACCATCAATTGAAATAGTGTAATTCATAAATTCCAAATCAACCTCTTTTACTTTTTGTCGTTGCGCTTCTAATTCTTTTCGTGTTGACTTTTCACCAATTTCTACTCCAAATACTTTTGCAAATTTCTGTGTTTCAAGTTCATTTAATATTTTCTTTTGTGCTTTATAGTTTTCTAAAATAGCTTTTCTCGCTTCGGTTTCTTCTTTAATTTTTTTAGTTAAAGCACTTTTCTCATCAAGTTCACCAATAGCAATTTTATACTTTAATTCAGTATCTAAATTTTTAATATTGTCTTTTGCTAATTGTGCGTCCTTTTCTCTCTGGTCTGCTAATCTTTGTAAACTACCAGTTGCACCAGCAATAGCTAATTTAAGTCTATCCCAATTCTCAACCAATAAAGCAATTCCAGCAATAAACGCACCTATACCTAAAGAAACTAATGCAGTACGAAATAACGACATTGCACCAGTTGCAAAAGCAACAGCACCAGCATACGCACGTTTACCAACAGTTGCAATTCCTGTCAATACACTATCTTCTTTTAGTAATTCATCTTGTATTTGTTGTAACGCATTTGTAACAGCCATTATTCCGTTTAGCTTTATTAATGCGTTCGTAAGTTCCTTATTTTCACTACCAAATAAAGCTACCGAACCTTGCGCTAATTGAAAACCAGCACTCACAGACGTTATTGCTCTTAACGTACGGTCTAAACCTCTTGTATCACTACCAGCATTTTTAACCGTTCCACTTACATCACGAATCACATCATCTAAGCTACCAGCATCATTGGTAAGTGTTTTTATTTTAGTATCTAAGTCGGTAAATTCTTTAGTACCTTGTTTACCAGCATCTTTCATTTTGTTTAACTCGAGCGTTAAGGTTATAACCTCTGCACGCATTTGTTTTAATTGAGTCTTATAAGATGCTGTTTTTTTATCTGTTTTTTCTATCTCATTACCAGCTGATTCTGCTTCATTTCCTAATATTGTAAATGCCTTAGTTCCATCCGTTCCTACCTCTTTTATTTCTGTTTTTAATTCATCTATTGCACCAGAAGTAGATTTTAAATCACTTATGTACTTTTCAGTACCTTTTACGATTAGTTCGGTAATTATTTTATTATCTTCTGCCATAACTAACAAATTTAGCTATATGCTGTTTTTCGTTGTTATGAAAAATAAAAAAGCCACGTTAATCAGACGTGGCTCGCTAAATAATAAATTAAAAGTAAAATATGAAAGTCAAATGTAAACTATTTTTTCTTATTGTGCAACTTTTAAATACTCATTAATATATTTTTCTGCGTTTTTTCTTGCCTTATCCTCTAATTCTTTCATAATATCATTTTTCATTTTAATAAACCAAGGGTCTTTTTGAAGTTCATTCATTCTATCTTGATTTATTTGATATTTGTCATCAAAGAATTTATTTGCATCTGTATTCTCCATAATTAAATTTAAACTATTTTTTTGATTCTTTTTCTATTTTCTCAAAATATTTATCCAAATAGTTGAAATAATCTTCGATTGTGATTGTTTCAATATAATCCTTTTCAAAGTTGTATTCCTTTTGTAGTGCAACGATTAATCCATCTTCTCGTCTTCGGTAGTCGTATACGCTAACTGCTTTATAAGTTCCTGGATTGACGTTTGAGCCACAGCAAGATTTGTAGCGTTGTGCCATGTGACTTTCAAGTCCGTTGTATAACTCTCGAGACTTTTGAAAAAAAAACCTCGAAGTGATGGATATTTATTTAATAATTCACGTTTCTTTTCAGTCCAAAACTCATCATTTACAAACAAAGGTTCTTTTTCAAAGTAAAAAAACATTTCAAAGATAGAAAGCATAACGGTTGAAATAGCGTTATCATATTCTGATTTGCTTATTTTTTGCGCTTGGATAGTAGATGTAAGTTCTTTTTGTTTGGCTAATATTTCAGCGTGTTTGGCTTTCTTTTCAGTTAGTATCTCACATTCGATTGATAAGCGTTCACATTTATCTTGCGATGCTTCAAGCATTGATTTAGAAATACCTAAAAATGCAATATAATTACTATTTTCTTGAATAGATAATAGTTTTTTAGCTGGTAGTTTCTCAATGTAACTATCTTTAATCTTGTAAATCTTAGTTCCATCAGGAAAAGTATAAAATAAATCACAATACTTTTTAGCTGTGAAGTCTTTTTTGAAGTATTTTAGTATGTTCATATTTTATTGTAATATTTTATATAGTCTTGCCATCGCTCAAA
>ERZ795059.1788-NODE-1788-length-23383-cov-7.392404_pt1 | contig 23383 bp, 11 predicted proteins | sample MGYA00375143_ERZ795059 | MGnify/ENA primary metagenome ERZ795059 (study PRJEB30188, sample SAMN05720168) | activated sludge metagenome | isolation source: Anaerobic digester | place: USA | collected 2015-01-07 ... | reverse complement strand
GTGGTTTATCTGCTTAATCCTATACTCAGTGGGATTAAATGCCCAGAATTTAAAAATTTCTGGAAAAATTGTATCTGATGAAGAGGGTAGTCCTCCAGTAATCGGAGTCAATGTTATTGTAAAAGGATCAACCATAGGTACCATCACAGACGTTGATGGATTCTATGAAGTGGATGGAGTGCCACAAAATTCCACTTTGGTATTCAGCTTTATTGGTTTTATGACTCAAGAAATAAATGTTGGGTCACAGACAAATATTGACATTGTCTTGGCAGCTGATGTTGCTGCACTTGACGAAGTAGTTGTAATAGGTTACGGAGAACAAAGGAAGGAAACTCTTACTGGTTCTGTATCGAGTGTCAAAGGTGTAGAATTGGTCAAGAGCCCTACTGCCAATGTTACCAGTTCACTGGCAGGACGTCTACCAGGTTTGATTGTCAATCAGCGCTCTGGTCAACCTGGTGCTGATGATCCCAATCTTTTGATCAGAGGTAGTGGCACATTTGACAGTAATACTGGAGATGGAATCAATCCTGCATCACCGTTGATCATTATTGATGGTGTTCCAAGAAGTTTTATGGGGCGACTCAACCCAAGTGATATAGAAAGTATCTCCGTTTTGAAAGACGCAAGTGCTGCCATTTATGGAGCAAGGGCGGCTAATGGTGTAATCTTGATAACTACCAAAAAGGGTGCATTGGGAAAACCAGAATTTAATGTTTCAATGAATCAATCTTTTTCTGCTCCTACCAAGATTGTCGATGTTATGGATGCCGCAACCTACGCACAAGTATTCAATGAAGCTGAATGGTATAGAGCAGGTCGGCCAGCTACTTTTACTCCTTTTTATTCAGCAGATGCAATAAGAAAATATGCAGACGGATCAGATCCTGTACTCTATCCAAATACTGATTGGGTAGATGAAATGCTAAGACCTCATTCTGTGCAACAAAGAATCAACATGTCAGTTGCTGGAGGTACCCAAGCTGCAAAGTATTTCTTATCATTTGGGTACATGAATCAAGATGGAAACTTTAGAAATACACCAGTTGATTATAACCAGTACAACTTCCGATTGACAACGGATATAAATGTCAGTAAACACCTGACAATAGGAGCCAATATTTCAGCAATATTGAATAAAACTACCAATTCGGCTGTCAATAACAATACAACGGATTTTACAAACATCATCCTTGCGAATCCAACGTTGGTGGCCAGATATCCAAATGGATTGATAGCTCCAGGAAGATTGGGTGAGAATCCATTATTGGTAGATCAAAGAGGCCTTACCTCCAATAGTGACAGTCCTATATATTCTACGCTTACTGCGACTTACCAAATTCCTGGTGTAGAAGGTTTGAAAATAACTGGAAGTTACAATTATGACTTGAATAACAGATTTGAAAAAAGATTTGTAAAGCCATATTTCTATAATGAATACAATGTCAATACGCAAAATTACGACAGAAAACAAGGTACTGGTTCGTCAACAACAGAATTGTGGGATACATACAACAGGTGGACCACTAGACTTGCAAATGCTCGAATCAACTACAATAAACTCATAGGAGACAACCACAATATTGGCGCAATGCTTGGAGTAGAACGTCAACAAAATGACAACATATGGGCACAAGCTTATAGAAGAAACTTTGTCAGTTCTGCTATTGATCAGATCAACGTAGGTAGCACGGCACCAGAGGACAAAAACAATGGTGGATCCACATCTGCAAGTGCCTATAACAATTATTTTGGTCGATTTAACTACAGTTTCAAGGGTAGATATTTGGCTGAAGTTTTATTTAGATATGATGGTTCCCAAATATTTCCCAACGAAAAGAGGTACGGATTTTTCCCAGCCATGTCAGCAGGATGGTTGGTTTCTGAGGAATCATTTATGCAAGACGTTGATTTTGTCGACTTCTTGAAATTGAGAGGATCTTTTGGACAAATTGGAAATGATAGAGTTGCTCCATATCAGTATCTGCAATCTTTTTCTTTTGGTCAAAATTATGTATTTGGCAGTGGTGATGTTCCGGGTATTTTCCCAAATACATTGCCAAACCCCAACATTACATGGGAAGTAAGTGAAAAATTGGATTTGGGTGTAGAGGCTACGATGTTAAAAGGATTATTGGGCGTGAATTTTACGCTTTGGAATCAAAACAGATCCAATATTCTTGCCAAGAAAAATGTATCTATCAGTAATGTTTTAGGATTCTCATCAATACCAGATGAAAACATTGGTGAAGTAAAGAGCCATGGATTTGAATTGGAATTGTCACACAATCGCACAGTAGGTGAATTTAGATATAGAATCGGTGGAAGTACTTCATTTGCCAGAAGTAAAATCATCTTCATGGATGAAGTTCCACAAGACGAAGAGGTCAAAAATCAGACAGGTCGCCCTGTTGGTGCTGGCTTATTTTACCAAGCCGATGGAATTTTCAATACTCAAGAAGAATTGGAAAGCTCTCCTCGATTGGCCAATGCACAATTGGGTGATACCAAAATTGTGGATTTAAATGGTGATGGCATGATCAATGCAGCAGATCAGTTTAGATTCAATTATACTGCAATTCCAGAAATAGTTTTTGGATTAAACTTTGATTTGAGCTATAAAAGCTTTGATCTCAACATGTTCTTCCAGGGGCAAACCAATGCTTATAACTATGATGGAGGATTTGCTTCACTTGGAAACTCCAACTTTGATAATGCTTCTGTATACAGAGCAGAAGATAGATGGTCAGTAGATAATCCAAATGGTAGTTTACCACGAGCTGCGGACAATGCACCAAGCAACAATACGATGTGGTTGTTTGACGCCACATTTGCAAGGTTGAAAAACATGGAAATTGGCTATTCATTACCAGCGAGTCTTTCTGGAAAGGCTGGATTGAGCCAAACTCGAATTTATTTAAGTGGGTCAAACTTGTTGACTTGGGCCAAAGAAATCAAGTGGGCAGACCCAGAAATGAATGGTGGATTTTTATATTATCCACAACAAAGAGTGCTCAATATTGGAGCAAATGTTAAATTCTAAAATTAAAGAACAATGAAAAAGATATTATTCTTATTTACATTATTGGCTTTTATATCCGCTTGTAATGATGACATTCTGGATATTCCACCAAAAGATAGAATAGCAGAGGATGCGGTTTGGTCGGATGAAAATTTGATCAAAGCCTATCACAATGCATTGTATCAAAATAGTATAGAACACGGATTTAAAATCCACATGCAGTCAAAGGCCACTGATGAGGCTTACTGTTCAATTGCTTGGGATTTGGGTAACGTCGCACGTCGCACAATGAATCCTGATAACATTACCAGTGCAGCTACCAACCACTGGACTGGTGGAGGAAATATTTATTATTGGGGTACTGCTTTCCAAGCCATTCGTAAAATCAACGTTTTTCTAGAGAAGATGGAAGGAGATGCAATAGCTATCCAGAACAAAGCTCGATTGGTTGCTGAGGCAAAATTTCTACGAGCTTTCATTTATTTCAATCTCATTGAGCGTTTTGGAGGTGCACCAATTGTGACCGAAGTTTATGATTTGGGAGAGGAAGTTTCATTCAAAAGAAGTTCATTTGATGAAGTTGCTACATTTATAGAAACTGAATTATTAGCTGCCATTCCTGATTTGGCAACCAAGTATGCATCAACAGATAGTAATTTTGGTAGGGCGACAAAAGATGCGTGCAATGCATTGCTTTCTCGGTTGACGCTTTATGCAGCTTCTCCGCTTTTCAACACTGCCAATGACAAAAACAGATGGCAAAAAGCAGCAACATATGCAGAGCAAGTGATGAAAAGCGATTATATTTTAGAGCCAAATTATTCGCAAGTATTTAATCAACCAAGTGGTGCTCCAAATAATGAAATGATTTTTGTCCGTAGTTTTTCAGCTACCAATTCACACCAAGCCCCAATGCACAACCTCAATAGAAGGTACGGAGCATACGGTGGTTGGTGGGCAAGTAACGGACCTACGCAAAACCTGGTTGATGACTACGATATGACAAATGGTGAACCTCCATTTATTTATCCAGGAGGTGTGAAGACAGTAAATCCTGCTTCAGGTTATGACCCACAAAATCCATATGCAAACAGAGATCCTAGATTTGAAGCAACCATTATTCATGATGGATCTGAATATAGAGGTGATATTTTTGAAATGTGGGTTTCACCAGATGGCTCAAAATGGGGATTTGATTCTTACAAACAAAGTGGTGATAATCCAAGATCAAATTATGTTTTGAAGAAATTCATGCCAGAATCAAACATTCCTTTGAGTTGGCAACAACCCTATACCAATCCTTGGATCATATTCAGATTGGGAGAGATTTACTTAAATTACGCAGAGGCGAAATTTGAGCTGGGCGACGAGGCGACATGCAGAGAATACCTCTCAAAAGTAAGAGCCAGAGTGGGTATGCCAGCCATTCCAGCCAGTGTAACAGGCGCTGAACTCAGACGCAGATTGTACAACGAAAGAAGAATTGAACTAGCTTTTGAAGAACACAGATATTGGGACGTGAGAAGATGGAAAATATCTGACGTTGCTGAGTCTGGAATCATCTATGGCATGGACATCATCAAAGACGCTGCAGGAAAGAAAAACTACGTTTTAAATCAACTATTGGACAGAGGACAATTTGATCCTAAGTTTAATTTACTTCCCATAGAAACAAATGAAATATTAAGAAACCCTGAGTTGGAACAAACTCAAGGTTATTAATAACAAAAGTAGCTATTTTAACAAGTATTGAGGGCAGGTATCTTATGAAAAAAATGATACCTGCTTCAATATTTTCTTTTCATCTTTGGGAATTATTAAGGATGAGATTTTATTCACATCTTTAGGGTGCATCTGTATCCGATGTTTTTAGAGTTAAAGTAAAAAGTTGAAGTATGAAAGGTAGCTTGTTTCCAAAAATAATTTTTGGGACCAGTAGTTTGGGTAATTTGTATACAGAAATACCTGAAGAACAGAAGTTTGAATTGGTGAAAAATTGTTTTGAAGAATCAAACGGTTTGGTGATGTTTGATTCTGCTGGAAAGTATGGAGCAGGTTTAGCTTTAGAGGTTTTAGGAAAATGTTTGAATCAATTAAATATCCAGAAAAGTGAAGTACAGATAAGTAATAAACTAGGTTGGCTGAGAACAGAATTGAAAGGCACAGAACCAACTTTTGAGCCAGGAGTTTGGAAAAATCTCAAAAATGATGCAAAGCAAACGATCAGTTATAAAGGAGTGATTGAATGTTTTGACCAAGGTAATAAGTTATTAGGCGGATATATTCCACAAATGGTTTCTGTTCATGACCCAGACGAATATCTTGCAATGGCTGAGAGTCGCGATCATTATTTGTCATTATACAATGATATCTTGGAAGCATATAGAGCCTTATATGATTTAAAAAAGGAGGGCATTGTAAGTGCAATTGGTATTGGCGCAAAAGACTGGAGAGTTATCCAGGAATTATCTCACGATGTAATTTTAGATTGGGTAATGATTGCCAATAGCATGACCATCAAAAGTCATCCGCAGGAATTATTAAATTTAATCTATGAATTTTCGCAACGCGGTGTTTGGGTGATTAATTCAGCAGTTTTTCATTCAGGATTTTTAGTTGGTAGTGATTATTTTGATTACAAATTGCTCGACCCACATGATCCTGCAACCAGACACCTCTATGATTGGAGGGAAAAATTTTACCTGATTTGCAAACAATACGAAGTCACGCCAGCTGAGGCCTGTGTGCAGTTTGCATTACAAATTCCAGGAGTAGGAAGCATTGCACTCAATACAACAGATCCCAAAAGAGTAAAACAAAATATTGCTATGACGGAGAAAAAAATCTCTCCATCATTTTGGAAGGAACTTTATGAAAAAGGTTTGATTCAAATTGATTTTGAAAAAAATATTCATGTTGCATCCATGGATTGAAAATTTGAGAAAAAAGTCATGAAGCATTATATTAAAAAATAAATTAAATAGAATCATAAAGTGAATGGTATAGTTTGCGAAAAACCGGGAAGTTTCAATTATATAACACTAGATAAACCAACAATACAAGAAGGCCAAGCAATTATTCAAATAAAAAGGATTGGAATTTGCGGCACTGATTTGCATGCCTTTGAAGGAACCCAACCTTATTTTCAATATCCAAGAATTTTGGGACACGAATTGTCGGGTACTTTGGTTGAATATCAAGGAACAGATGATTTTTCTGTTGGAGATATGGTGACATTTATTCCTTATTTTCATTGTGGTAAGTGTGTTGCTTGCAGGTCTGGAAAAACAAATTGTTGCGTAGAAATGCGGGTAAGTGGTGTGCACCAGGACGGTGGAATGGTGGAATATCTTTGTGTACCTGAAACCTCATTAATCAAAGGTAAAGGTTTGAGTTTGGAAGCTTTGTCTTTGGTTGAGCCATTAGCCATTGGAGCACATGGCGTACGACGAGCAGCTGTTAATGCTAATGATTTTGTTTTAGTCATCGGTACTGGTCCTATTGGAATTGCCGCAGCAGAATTTGCCAGAATTGCTGGAGGAAATGTGATATTGATGGACGTCAATAGTAAGCGCCTAGATTTTTGTGTAGATATACTTGGGTTCAACCATACCATCAATCCACTGAGAGAAGACGTCAATCAAACATTAAAAATAATGACCAATGGAGATATGCCAACAGTTGTCATCGATGCAACTGGCAATCAAAAGGCGATCAATGGAGCTTTCCAATATTTGGCGCATGGGGGCAGGTATGTTTTGATTGGCCTACAGAGTGGTGAAATTACTTTTAGTCATCCAGAATTTCACAAAAGAGAAAGTACATTGATGAGTAGTAGAAATGCTACCAAGGCAGATTTTGACTTTGTCATAAGTTGTATAGAAAATCAACTAATAGATCCTGAAAAATACATTACCAATACGTTGAATTTTGATGATGTAAAAGATCAATTTCCAGATTTACTACAAGCAAATACCGATGTTATAAAAGCCATAATTAAAATGAAAGAATAGATAAAAATTCAAATGTTAGACGATACCAAATAGTCATAAATAAGCCTAATTGGTATGATTCAAATAATTCAAATAAGCTAAGTTCACATGATCAGATTAAGTAAAAAGTTACCGTTGAAAACCGCCCATTTATTTTTATTGATTTTCCTGTGCTCGATTATTTCTATGAGTGCACAAAGTCAGTCAGATCTAAAGTTATGGTATAAAGCGCCATCACTCAATCAATGGGAAAGTGCTTTGCCAATTGGCAATGGTAGGTTGGGTGCAATGATTTATGGGAATGTAGCAACAGAAACCATTCAACTAAATGAACATACAGTTTGGAGTGGTGGACCCAATAGAAATGACAACCCGTTGGCATTGGAGGCTTTACCCGAATTGCGGAAACTTATTTTCGACGGGAAATATAAGGAAGCTGATAAAATGGCCAATCAAGTCATCATCACCAAAAAATCTCATGGCCAGATGTTTCAACCAGTGGCCAATTTGCAAATAGATTTTCCTGGCCACACAGAATTTAGTAATTATCACCGAGAGTTAGATCTGAGAACAGCAGTTGCTACTACTTCATATGTTTCAAATGGGGTAACATATACCAGGGAAGCATTGGCATCATTTACAGAAAGGGTCATAGCGATCAAATTAAAAGCTTCCCAAAAAGGCAAATTATCCTTTACTACTTCATACACCAGCCCGCATTTGAATAAAAAAACAACCATCAACGGACAAAATGAATTGGTCATTGATGGAAAAACAAGTGATCATGAAGGTGTGCCCAGTGTCGTAAATTTTGAAGGCATCAGTCACATAGCCATCAAAGGAGGAAGTTTACAGCGCAACGACACATCCATCACGGTAAAAGATGCAACAGAGGCTACCATTTATATTTCAATAGCGACCAATTTCAATAGCTATAAGGATGTAAGCGGCAATGAAAAACTCAGGGCAAAACAAGCACTTGAACAAGCGAGTAAAATATCTTTTGACAAACTGAAGAAAAAACACATCAAGGCGTATCAAAACTTTTTCAACAGAGTTGACCTTGACCTGGGAGTGGCCAAAGACCTCACTTCACCTACTGATGAAAGACTCAAAAAATTCAATGATAATAATGACCCACAATTTGTAGAACTCTACTTTCAATTTGGCAGATATTTATTGATTTCTTCATCCCAAAGTGGTGGACAACCAGCAAACTTACAAGGTATCTGGAACAACAGATTGAATGCACCATGGGATAGCAAATACACGATCAATATAAATGCGGAAATGAATTATTGGCCTGCAGAAAGGACAAACCTCAGCGAATTGCACCAACCTTTTTTGCAGATGGTCAAGGAATTGGCAATAACAGGTCAAGAAACTGCAAAAACGATGTATGGAGCCCGTGGTTGGGTTGCACATCACAACACCGACATATGGAGGGCAACAGGAGCAATTGATGGGGCAAGATGGGGAGTTTGGCCAACAGGTGGCGCATGGTTGAGTCAACATCTTTGGGAGCATTATTTATACACAGGAGACAAAAAATTTCTGGAAGAAATATATCCAACCATCAAAGGTGCAGCTACATTTTTTGTGGATTTTCTCATTGAGCATCCCAAATTTAAATGGTTGGTGGTGACGCCAAGTACCTCGCCAGAAAATGCGCCAAAGGAATACGATGATATTGCCGTAAATGCAGGAGTAACCATGGATAATCAATTGGTATTTGAAATTTTCAGCACCACTATCAGAGCAGCCGAAATCCTTGGAGTTGACCAGCAATTTATGGATACTTTGAAAATGAAACGCGCCTTATTGCCACCCATGCAAATAGGTCAACACAATCAATTACAAGAATGGCTAGAGGATTTAGATGATCCAAATGACAAACACCGACATATTTCTCACCTTTATGGTTTATTTCCTGCCAATCAAATATCTCCATTCAGGACACCCAAACTTTTTGAAGCAGCACGTAATACTTTGATACAACGCGGAGATGTATCTACGGGCTGGAGTATGGGTTGGAAAGTCAACTGGTGGGCCAGACTTTTAGATGGCAATCACGCTTATGTTTTAATTCAAAAACAATTGACGCCACTTACCAATCAGAGGGGTAGTGGTGGCACTTACACCAATTTATTTGACGCACATCCACCATTCCAAATTGATGGCAATTTTGGATGTACTTCAGGAATTGCAGAAATGTTGATGCAATGCTCTGACGAGGCCGTACACTTATTACCGGCACTGCCCGATGTTTGGAAGGACGGCAGTATCAAAGGATTGATGGCAAAAGGTGGTTTTGAGATCACCAACCTTCAGTGGGAAAATCAAAAAATTGTAAAATTGGAAGTTGTTTCACACTTGGGAGGTAATTTGAGATTAAGGCTTCCTAATGCAGTTAAATTAAATGGCGGCGGTAGTCTGGCTACTGCTCAAAATGAAAATCCCAATATGTTTTACAAAGTTGACCAGGTAACTGAACCCATTATTTCTAGTAAATCAACGATCAAACCATCAGAACTTGACCATTATATCATGGTTGATGTACCCACAAAAAAAGGAAAAAAATATAGTTTCACAACACTTTAAATGACCATAAAATGAAAACAGCCTGCTATCTAATCAGTCTAAAATGGATGAATCAATTGCATAATTATCAGAAGCAAAAAGCTTTTGTTCTGTGCATGTTATTGACATGGTCCATGATTGGCCAAGAAGCATTTAGAAATCCAAATCTCAGTACTGAAGAAAGGGTAAAAGACCTTGTTTCAAAATTGACCATGGAAGAAAAGGCTTCTCTCATGTTTGACCAATCCCCGGCAATTCCAAGATTGGGAATTGGAAAATTCAATTGGTGGAGCGAAGCTTTGCATGGACTGGCGAACAATGATAGTGTTACTGTTTTCCCCGAGCCAATAGGAATGGCTGCGTCTTTTGATGATCAATTGGTTTATAAAATATTTGATGCTACTTCTGATGAAGTGCGGGCCAAATACCACGAAGGAATCAGAAATGGTAAAGAAAATAGAAGGTTTTTGAGTTTGTCGGTTTGGACGCCCAATGTCAATATTTTTAGAGATCCCAGATGGGGACGAGGTCAAGAAACCTATGGCGAAGATCCATACCTCACGAGTAGAATGGGTGTCTCTGTTGTCAATGGCTTGCAAGGTCTAAAAGATACAAAATATAGAAAATTGCTGGCTTGCGCCAAACATTATGCAGTTCACTCTGGACCTGAATGGAGCAGACACCGATTGAATCTTAATAAAGTAAGTAATCGTGATATTTGGGAAACCTACCTTCCCGCGTTCAAATCTTTGGTAATGGAGGCAGATGTGAGACAAGTCATGTGTGCCTACCAAAGATTGGACGATGAGCCTTGCTGCGCAAGTGACAGATTGTTGAATACGATCTTGAGAGATGAATGGAAGTTTAAACACGTCGTGGTCTCTGACTGTGGAGCCATTACTGATTTTTACACCAGCCACAAAGTATCCTCAGATCCAGTACACGCTGCTGCCAAAGGAGTACTTGCTGGAACAGATTTGGAATGCGTTTGGGAGGGATATGCCTACAAAAATATCCCAGAAGCCGTTTCCCGAGGACTGATACCAGCATCTTTGGTAGATCAGCGTGTTTCATTATTGCTCACTCAGCGCATGGATTTGGGTGAATTTGATGACGATAAATTGGTCCCATGGGCAAATATTCCATTTTCTATTATGAATAATGATGCACACCGGAAATTAGCACTGGAAATGGCTCAAAAATCTATGACCCTTTTGCAGAATAAAAACAATGTTTTGCCCTTGATGAAAAAGCAAAAAAAGATTGCAATTATAGGCCCAAATGCTGATAATAAACCCATGTTGTGGGGCAATTACAACGGTACTCCAGTCAGGACTATCAGCATTTTGGATGGTATTAAAACCAAGGTTGCAGAAAAAAGTATCATATATGATAAAGCGTGTGACCTGGTTGAAAACAAGGTGACAGAAAGTTATTTTGGCCTTGCATCTTTCGAAAACAAAAAGGGTTTTAAAGCGACTTATTGGAACAATCCCAAAAGAATAGGAACACCAGTAATTTCCGAATATATTACCAATCCTATGAAATTGACTACAGCTGGTCAGCATGAGTTTGCATCCGGCGTTCAACTACTCGGATTTTCTGCCCTATACGAAGCCACATTTACTGCCTCAGCTACTGAAGAAATTGTTTTTAAATGCGGTGCAACAGGATATTTTGAATTGTTTGTTGATGGCAAATCCATCGCCAGATATAGTAACTGGAGAACTTTGCCTTCTCGAGTTCCTTTTTCTGTTGTAGCCGGGAAAACGTATAAAATCGAAATGAGGTATGAACAGCTCAATAATTGGGAAGCAAACTTGGAATTTGATTTTGGCAAAGAAGTGGATATTGATTTTGGAAATCTCATTCAAAAAATAAAAGATGCGGAAACGGTAATTTTTGTGGGAGGTCTTTCGACACTCTTAGAAGGAGAAGAAATGCCCGTAAATTTTCCTGGATTTAAAGGAGGAGATCGCACGGACATCCAACTTCCTGAAGTACAGCGCAACTGCCTCAAAGCACTCAAAGCTGCAGGAAAGAAAGTGATTTTTGTCAATAATTCGGGTTCTGCCATTGGTCTGGTGCCAGAAACTGAAAGTTGCGACGCCATTTTGCAAGCGTGGTATGGTGGAGAATCTGGAGGCCAAGCCGTTGCCGATGTTTTGTTTGGTGATTACAATCCATCTGGAAAATTGCCCATTACATTTTATAAGGACACCACACAATTGAGAGATTTTGAAGATTACAGTATGACCAACAGAACTTATAGATATTTGACAGATAAGCCCTTATTTGAATTTGGTTTTGGCTTGAGTTATACCCAATATAAGATTTCACCAGCTAAGTTTTCTGCACAAACATTGTCAAAAAATCAAAATCTGGAAATAGAAATACCAATTTCAAATACAGGTAAAATGGATGGAACTGAAATCATTCAAGTATATGTCAGGAAAACGGACGATACCAAAGGGCCCATCAAATCACTCAAGGGATATCAAAGAGTTAGTGTTAAAAAGGGAGAAACGCAGGTCGCAAAAATTGGGTTGCCAATGGAGTCTTTTGAAACTTATGACGAGGAAAGTTATAAGATGACTGTAAAAGCTGGGAGTTATGAAGTGCTGTATGGGAATAGTTCAAAACAGGAAGATTTGATCAAACAAATCATCACCATCTTATAATCAAGAACTTACTGTTGAGAGTTGCTATTGGTGTGCAGAAAAATGGCATTCATGTAGAAAATGATGCCTGTCATTGATTTTTAAAAATAAAACAGAAAATATGTCAAATGTATTTAAGAATGCCCGCCAATACATACAAGTGTTTATTGTATTAATGGTTTTTGTGGGCGGTAATGCTACATTCCTTCAATCACAAACGGTCCGCTTGGAATCACCCAATAAAAAAGTAGTTGTCGCCTTAAAAAATAAACAAAACCAAAAATTGGATGCTTGGTATTTGGAGGTTTCACAAAAATTGGATGGAAAAGAAGAAAAATCAATTACCAAAATAGACCTCGGACTTTCTAGAAGTGACCAAGAATTTGCCTCAAATCTGAGATTATTAAAGTTTGATCCAGCTAAAAAAATCATGGAGCAATACGATGTGCCATTTGGGAAAAAATCGAAATGCACCAATGAGGCCAATGAAATAATAGCGCAATTTGAAAATGACCAAAAGACAAAATTAAATCTGCACATCAGGGCTTACAATGATGGAGTTACTTTTAGATATGAATTCCCGCAAACAGGATCTTCCTTAATTATGAATGAGGAATATACCAGTTATGAAATTCCAAATGTTACCAAAAGGTGGATGGAGCCTTGGAATCCAGCAAATGAAGGCACATATTCCACCATTGCACCTGGTAAACTAGAAAGTGGAGAATGGGGTTATCCTGCCCTTTTTCACACCCAAGATACCACTTGTTGGTTTTTAATTCATGAAGCAGATTTGGATAGAAATTACTGCGGTACCAAACTCAGTAATGTTGCGGATAGTATGAAAACTTACCTTCCACAATCCAAAGGATGCTAGAGGATTTGGAGAATCAAAGCCGACCATACAATTGCCCTGGAAGTCACCTTGGCGAGTAATCATCATCGGTGGTTTGCCAGATATTGTAGCTTCTACCTTGGTTGATGACGTCTCTACCCCTTCCAAAATAAAAAACACTGAATGGATCAAACCTGGATTGGTTTCATGGAATTATTGGTCAAGCAACCACGGAACGAAGGATTTTCAAATTGTAAAAAAGTTTGCTGATTTGGCCGCGGAAATGAATTGGCCTTACACCCTATTGGACTGGGAATGGGATGGCATGTCCAATGGTGGCAATGTTGAAGACGCAGCAAAGTACATCCAGTCTATTGGTGTTAAACCGCTGATTTGGTATAATTCAGGTGGCGATCACACACCAGTTACCTCTACTCCGAAAGATAGAATGTTGACGCATGAAAATAGGTTGGAAGAATTTGCAAAACTCAAAAAAATGGGATTTGTTGGTGTAAAAGTTGATTTTTTTGAAAGTGAAAAGCAACACATGATTCAATACTATTTGGATATTTTGGAAGATGCTGCAGCTTTTGAAATGATGGTCTATTTTCACGGATGTTTGGTTCCAAGGGGATGGGCTAGAACTTATCCAAACTTGATGACATATGAAGGTGTTCGCGGGGCTGAATGGTACAATAATGTGCCAACATTTACCGCCATTGCACCAGAACACAATACCATATTGCCTTTTACCAGAAATGTTATTGGTTCTATGGATTATACTCCGGTCACATTTACTAATTCTCAATTTGCGCACATCACTTCTTTTGGTCATGAATTGGCATTGGGTGTAGTTTTTGAATCTGGTTTGCAACACTTGGCAGATAGACCAGAAGGATATCGGCAACTCCCATTTGCAGCAAAGTTATTTCTGAGTGAATTGCCTAATGCGTGGGATGAAACCAAATTATTAGATGGATATCCAGGTAGGGAAGTATTGATGGCGAGAAGAAAAGGCAACGATTGGTATTTGGGAAGTATTTGTAATACCAGATGGGGACAAAGGAAAGCGTTGAAGTTTGATTTTTTACCTCCCAATACTAAATTCAAATTGACTTTAATTAAAGATGGCAGTTATGACCAGGAATTGGAAATCGAGTATGCCATTGTGGATAGCACAAGTAACATAACTGTCAACTCTTTGAGAAGGGGTGGATTTGCTGCCAGGTTATCACCTATTAATTGATACATTATAAATAAAAGAAATGAGGTTTATAATTTTAATTGCATTGTTGTGTTTGCAATCTTTGGCCTATGGTCAAACATATAAAAGTCATGAATTAAAATCTGGGAAGTTGGTAATTCATCTTTCGGAGGGTAATTTAAACTTGGCCCCATTGACCAAGAAATCGGTAAGGGTGCAATGGGAAAAAGCTGGGAAAAAGGAAGATCGAGACTTTGTTTTCATGAATAAACTTCCAACACCAAAATTTAAGGTAACAGATCAAGGCAATTTGCTCAAGCTTACTACATCTGAATTGATGGTTTCATACAACAAAACGGACAATGTGTTGTCGTATGCACATGCTGATGGCAAAGTTTTTTTGACGGAAATTGCGGGATCAAAGAAACTCGAAGCAAATACAGTTCAAAATGAGGACTGTTTCATAGCCGAGCAAAGTTTTGATTCTCCAAATGAAGAATTTCTTTTTGGACTTGGTCAGTTTCAGGACGGGCATTATAACCTGCGCAATATTTCTAGAAAGCTGATACAAGTCAATTCTCAAATAGCCATTCCGTTTTTGTATTCAAGCAGAGGATTTGGTATTTTATGGAATCAATACGGCATTACTCATTTCAATCCAGCAGATAACGCTGTCAATCTCGTGAAGAAGGAAATGGCCGCGGGCGAAAATAATATGGTGGAAGTAACCACCACTTCAGGTACGCAAAAAGTTTCACAGAGGCAATCCTTGTACAAAGGTAGTTTCTCCATTCCCGCAGATGGAGTGTATGATTTCATGCTGGATTACCAGAATATGGAAAGCAAACACTTATTGGTTATTGACGATGTAGCTTATATTGATCAAACCAACCAATGGTTGCCTCCTGCCGCTAGTACTTTGATAAACTTAAAAGCGGGTAATCACACGGTACAAATAGTAGGTAAAGCGACCAATGTGCCGACACTTGCCTGGAGAAAAACAAATGATGTTACGACCTTCAGATCCCCACATGCCAAATCAATGGATTATGTCATATTTTCTGGACAAGAAGCCGATGAAATCATAGCGGATTATCGCAAACTTACGGGTGAAGTACCAATGCTTCCAGAATGGGCTTTTGGCTTTTGGCAATGTAGAGAACGATATACATCTGGAGATCATTTGGTGTCAACTGTAGAGGAGTTTAGAAAACGGAAATTGCCAGTAGACGTCATTGTACAAGATTGGCAATATTGGGGAAAATATGGTTGGGGTGTTCCAAAATTTGATGAAACCAATTATCCAGAACCCGAAAAATTCATCAAAAAAATCCACGATTTAAATGCGCACTTCTCGATTTCTGTATGGGAAAACCTCGACAAAAAATCAGATGTTGCAAAACCCTACATGGATAAAAATTTGTACATTCAGGATAGCCCTTGGATTGATATTTACAACCCAGAAACCCAAAAAACTCACTGGACAGCATTGAATGACAACCTGTTTACGCTTGGCGTTGATTCTTGGTGGATGGACGCAACAGAACCTGAAAACGATGCGCTGGCTGGAAAACCAACCTTCTTTGGACCCGGTGATTTTTACAGATTGACCTATCCACTTTTTGTAAGCAAAGCTGTTTATGACGGACAACGAAAAACAGATCCTTCCAAAAGGGTGGCCATCCTCACACGATCTGCTTTCCCAGGACAACAACGTTATGGCACCATCAATTGGTCCGGAGATATTGGCTGGAATTGGGATACTTATAAACGTCAAATTGTGGCTGGTTTAAATTATAACCTCACTGGAATGCCTTACTGGACAACCGACATTGGTGGATTTTTCAGGCCTCGCAACGATCAATACAACGATGTTGCCTATCACGATATACTTACACGTTGGTTTCAGTGGGGAACTTTCAACCCGATTTTCAGAATGCATGGTTATCAGACAGAAACCGAGCCTTGGAAATATGGAAGCATCGTTGAAAACAATATGCGCGAAATGATGAATCTACGATACAGGCTCATGCCTTACATATATTCTGAAGCATGGCAAACTTCTTCTGAAAATTCAACCATGATGAGGCCATTGATCATGGACTTTGGCCAAGATTCCAAAGCCATTGCTCAAGCCTATCAGTACATGTTTGGAAAATCGATTTTGGTTGCTCCAGTGACTGAAGCGGGCGTGCAAAACTGGGAAGTTTATCTTCCAGAAAAAGTTGAGTGGTTTGACTTCTGGTCTGGCAAAAAATACAAAGGTGGGCAAACAGTATCACTTCCTTCACCCCAAGATAAGTTGCCACTGTTGATAAAGGCAGGGTCTATTATCCCAATGGGTAGAGTAATGCAATACACCAAAGAAAAGCCATTGGATACTTTAGAAATTCGTATCTATCCGGGTGCTGATGGCTCTTTTACCTTGTACGAAGATGAAGGGGATAATTACAATTACGAAAAGGGCAATTATAGCACCATAGAGCTACAATGGAATGATAAAAAACAACAATTGATGATCGGGAAATTGCTGGGTTCTTTTGCCAAACAATCAAAAAATAAAGTGTTCAGCATTGTTTTGGTATCGGAACAAAAAGGAATTGCTGCCAGCGAAAATTTCAATGAAAAGTTGATTAATTATTCTGGAAAGAAAAAAATTGTTGACTTGAAATAATTAATTATTTGAAGTGTATACTAGTCGGAAAATGGATTGACCAGAATTTCTTGTTTAGAAAATTTGATCGAAATAGAAGAGAGAAATTGGAGCTTAGCTCAAATGAAATCTTCGAAAAAACTAACGGTCAGGCTTATTGGTAAAATTGGGCTTAGGGCAATGGCATATAGGCTATCGTTGAGAAAAATATAGTTTTCCAAAAACAAAAAACGTAATTGCGCATGAAAAAAATAGTTGGTTTATTGATCACTCTGGCAAGTTTTACAATGTCAGCACAGCAATCAAAATTTGCGGACATTTATCCTTTCATCGAAAATACAGAGGTATTTCAGATCAACCAGTCGGAAGGTCACACGGTTTGTATTCCTTTGAAATCGGTGGGCGAAGCATTAAATCCTCAGAAATCGAAGTCAGAAAATGTGCTTTCGTTGAATGGAAAGTGGAAATTCCATTTTGCCGATACTCCGGAAGGCACACCCAAGGACTTTTTTACATCAAATTTTGATGATCAGAAATGGTCTGAAATAACAGTTCCTTCCAACTGGGAAATGCAAGGTTTTGGAGATCCTTTGTTCAGAAATGTTGCACATCCGTTTCGCTCCAATCCGCCTTTTGTTCCGCGCGAATACAACCCTACTGGCTCGTATCGCAAAACATTTAATCTACCTTCAAATTGGAAAAGCAAACGCATTTTTTTGCGCATGGAGAAAACCGCTTCAGCATCGTTTGTTTGGGTCAACGGTCAGGAAGTGGGCTACAACGAAGGTGCACAAGAGCCTGCTGAATATGATATTACCAGATTCCTGAAACCAGGAAAAAATACCATTGCCGTCAATGTCATTAAATATTCAGATGGTGTTTACCTTGAAAGTCAGGACTATTGGCGACTGGCGGGTATTTTCGATGATGTTTGGTTGTTCGCAAAATCGGATGTACATATCTTCGACTGGCATGCCACTTCCGAACTAGACGAAAACTATGAAAACGCAAAACTGAATTTGCAGATTACGGTAAATAACCAATCAAAAACCAATAAACAGAACTATAAGGTTCGGGCTTCACTTTTTAATTCAGACAATGTGTTGGTTCAGAATTTTACTTCTGACGCTGTTCAAGTAACTGCTGATGATAAGCAAATGATTAATATTTCATCACAAGTATTAAATCCTAAAAAGTGGACAGCAGAAACACCTAATCTTTATCGGTTAACGTTTGAATTAATAAACAATAAGGGAAAAACCGAAGAAGTAATTACTGGTCGCATTGGTTTTAAAGAAACCGAAATTCGCAATCAGGTATTCTACCTCAATGGCAAGGCCATAAAACTTAACGGCATCAACACCCACATGCAACACCCAACTTTGGGACATAAAATGGACGAAGCCACCATTCGGAAGGATTTTGAACTGTTTAAACAATTCAATATAAATTGTGTACGCATATCACACTATCCGCCTGTAAGACGCTATTTAGAGTTGGCAGACGAATATGGGTTTTACATCATCGATGAAACTGGAGATGAAGCACATGCTACAGAATCCCTTGGTGATAATCCGGCTTGGGAAGCTATGTACCGCAACCGTGTAAAACGTATGGTATTGCGCGACCGCAATCATGCTTCCATTCTTTTCTGGAGTGCGGGCAACGAGGCTGGTGAAGGTAAAAATATATGTGCTGTAATTGAAGAGGGACGGAATTATGACAGTACACGATACTGGATGTATGGAGGGAATGCTTTTGCGCATCGCTGCGAAGAAATTATTGGTCCACGTTATCCTACTCCTTTTGATCTCAAAACACAGGTGGGCATGGTTCCAGATAGTGTGGATCCGCGACCCTCGTTTTTGGACGAATACCTTTCGGTGGCGGGAAATGCTGGTGGCGGACTGGACGAATATTGGGATGTCATTTACCAGTATCCACGCATCATGGGCGGTGCTATTTGGGATTTTGTAAGTCCAGGTTTGCTCGAGCCAGTTCGTAAATTGACAGATTCTTCACCAAATAAGGTCGCAACTCACATCATGGGACGCGCAAAACTGGTTGCCGGTCATGATGGAAAAGGCATTGATCTGAATGGTCACGACCAATGGGTGGAAGTTTATCAGGATAAAAATGTCGAAATCTCGGGTGATCAACTAACGGTTTCGTTTTGGGTTTTTCCACGCGATTTAATGAAAATGGGTGGAACGCTGCTCACCAAAGGAAACAATCAATTTGGTTTGCAGCAAAATGGTGACAACCTCGAATTTTATATATTCACCTCGAGAAGAAAAACTGTTGTCAGTGGTGCATTACCCGAAGATTGGACACAAAACTGGCATCATGTAGCAGCTATTTATGATGGCAAAACGGCTTCGCTTTTTATTGATAACAAAAAGGTGGCTGAAAATACGGTCACTGGGAACATTACAAATTTCCCTTTCCCAATTAATGTGGGCAAGAATGCCGAGATACATGGTCAACATATGTCCAGTTATATGTGCGATGCCATTATCGACCAGGTGGGTATTTTCCCCAAAGCGATAGAAATAAAGGATTTATATGAAGGAAAACCTGACTTGAAAAATCGCGCAGCTTTGTGGCTCGATTTTGAACAGGAGGAAAAGGAAGGAGAGTTTTTCAGTTATGGAATTGGCGCGCGTACCTATGGATCTATTTGGCCCGATCGGGTTCCGCAGCCTGAAATGTGGCAAATAAAAAAATCGGCTCAACCCATTTCTGTAAAGTGGAGCAATGCCGAAAAATTGGAAATTGAAGTTCAGAACCGAAACTTTTTTACAAATACGGATGCCTTTGAAGCGCGGTGGAATTTGGAAGAAAATGGAATAACGATTGTTTCCGGAAAATTGGGGGTGGAGGTCGAACCAGAAGCAAATAAAATCTACGTTCTTCCTATCCAAAAGCCTCAGCTAAAAGCTAGTGCAACCTATATGGTAACAATTAGTTTTCATTCCAAAGGAGCTACGCAATGGGCACCGAAGGGCTTTGAACTGTATTGGGATCAATTGGAATTGCCATGGATTGTTCCTGCCGTCAAAAAATCGGTACAGCAACAGACCAATCCTTTAAAAGTCACTGATAATGAGCAACAAGTGATAGTATCTGGAGTAAATTTCGATTATACCTTTAATAAAGCCGATGGACAATTGTCCTCTATGAAATACATGGGACGAGAATTGCTGAAACAGGGAGCGCAACTCAATGTTTGGCGTGCCCCTTTGGCGAACGAACAGGACGACTGGACCTATCCTGCGGTTAATGTATTTCCTGCAACACAGGGTTATGGAAGGATGGTTGCCACAGCATGGTATTCCATCGGTCTGGATAAAATGAAGTCAAAACTTGAATCATTTCGGGTTGAAAATACGGCTGAAAATACAATTGTAAGTGTTCGTGAAATTGCTCTTTTTGGAAATGCACGCAGTGGAGGATTCGAAAATGAGATGATTTATACGATTACACCCGACGGTGAAATTGGTTTACAGCATACGATTAATCCGAATGGAAAAATGCCAATGTCGTTGCCGCGGATTGGCACAAAATGGGTTTTCGATGACCAAATGCAAAATGTAGAATGGTTTGGACGCGGACCTCAGGAGAATTATCCAGACCGCAAAACCGGCTATAGGATTGGGAGTTATCAATCGTCAGTTGATTCGATGTTTGTACCATATTTAATTCCTCAGGATTGTGGCTTGCGCACCGACAATCGCTATGTGCGACTGACAAATGCTGAAGGAATCGGAATTGAGTTTTCGGCTGCTGAACCATTCAATTTCAATTGTTATAATTACAGCACTGAAAATTTGTCAAAGGCAAAATACACCTATGATCTTGTCAAATCGGATGGGGTAACATTCAATTTCGACTACCAAACAACCGGAGTAGGATGCACGGCAATTGGGGTGCTTAATGAATATCAAACCATTCCTCAATTTATACAGTTTTCAAGTTCAATAAAACCATTTAAAGTCAATAAGTAAGCCTGATAATTTGATAAAATAATAAAATCGATATTTACCAAACAAATAAAAAACAAAGTATTCTTATCCATTTTGGTATAATTAAAAATAACTCATAGTTTTGAAAAGAAATTTAAATAGAATGAAAAAGCTCACATGGTTTTTACTGTTGTTTATTGGTAATCTGATCTTAGCTCAAGAATCTCCGATTGTGAAGGTGGCACAAGGGGAACTGAAGGGTAGCATAAAAGATGGATTGCAAGTTTTCCTTGGTGTTCCTTTTGCAGCACCTCCAGTAGGTGATTTGAGATGGAAAGCACCTCAGGCTCCAAGCAATTGGACTGGTATCAAAAATGCGGATAAATTTGCGCCTGGTCCGATGCAGGGAGGCACGCCACCATCAGGTAAAAGTGAAGATTGTTTGTATTTAAATATTTGGTCGCCAGCAAAAACTGCCAAAGAGAAAGTACCTGTTTTGGTATGGATTTATGGAGGTGGTTTTGGTGCAGGAGCAACTTCAGAAACTGTTTACAACGGTGAGCAATTGGCCAAAAAAGGCGTTGTTTTAGTGAGCATAGCCTATCGGGTAGGGCTTTTGGGATTTCTTGCGCACCCCGAGCTTTCTGCCGAAAATCCCAACCACGCTTCTGGTAATTATGGTTTAATGGACATGATAGCTGGCTTGGAATGGGTAAAAAAGAACATCGATAAATTTGGCGGCGACCCCAATCGAGTGATCATATTTGGCGAATCAGCTGGTGGAATTGCGGTGAGCATGTTGTGCGCTTCTCCAAAAGCAAAGGGTTTGTTTCATGGGGCGATTTCTCAGAGCGGAGGTTCATTTGGCCCATCACGTGTTACCACATACCCAGGTGAAAATATGAAGTTACTCAAAGATGCAGAGGAAAGTGGCGTGGCATATGTGAAACAAGCTGGTTTTACATCGATTGCCGATCTCAGAAAAGTAGAGGCAGATAAATTGCCAGGTGGAAGGGGCTGGCCTATTGTGGATGGATTTGTCATTCCTGACGACCAACACATTTTGTATCAGCAAAAAAAATATAATGACGTTCCTATTTTGGTGGGTTATAATTCTGATGAAGGTGCAAGTTTTTCACCGCCAAAAACACCTCAAGACTACATCAGCGGTGTACAAAAAAGATACGGCAAATTTGCTGATGACTTGATCAAAGCCTATCCGGTTGGAAAAGAAACGGTGCCAAAAACTGCGAGAGATTTGGCAAGAGACGCTGCTTTTGGCTGGCAAACATGGGTATGGGCGACCTTGCAAGCGAAAACAGGAAAGTCAAAAGTATACTACTATTACTTTGACCAACATCCAGATTATGCGGCCGATTCTCCAAAATATGGGGCTGGTTCACCACACGGTCAAGAAGTTGCTTATGTTTTTGAAAATTTAGATAAAAATAAACCAGATCTCACGTCAAGTGACTTTGCAATTTCAGATGCCATGGGTACCTATTGGACCAATTTTGCCAAAAACCTAAATCCTAATGGTAAGGGTGTACCCAATTGGCCAAATTTCACCAATAAAAAACCTCAAGTAATGTATTTCCAACAAAAGCCATTTGTAGGACCAGTACCGAGCCAAGATGCACTTCTGGTATTGGATAAATACTTTGCTTGGAGAAGAACGGCTGAAGGAAAAGATTGGGCGAAGTAACTTGAGGGCAGAATGGTAGGTCAAACATATGATAGAAATATCGTTGGTTAATCAGCAATAAGTATTCGATTTCAAAAACTATCAGACACTACCCACCACTTAGGATGTTAAGAAGCACAAAGCTTCATTCATCCACGAAACCTTCAATTTCTTGTAGCTTCTGTTATCATAGCGAGGTTCTTTTTGGTCCAGAGGTTTGGCAGTTGTTTTGAATGGCTAGATAGGGCAGATAAACTCTTTGCTAAAGAAGGGAGGTAGCGCGGGGTTATGCAGCATGAAATTGGATGCTAAGGGTGTACATTTTCTACAGGTTTATATTTGTTAAAGTTGATACTTGTTCTAATGTTTCGATAGCTCTTTTTAAATCATTTTGAAAAATTGGTGTATAAACGTCATAATGTGAACCTGGATTGAAAATATGTGTCCGCATTAAATCAAGGTCTTGTATTAATGATGCAGGTAATCTGTTCATTCTTGCTACTGCTCGTGATTTCCCAATAAGAGAACTTAAATCAAGTGGTTTAAAATTACGATCATATTGGTTTCTTGTTGGTACATATTCATGGACAAAAAACTCAGTTGCTTTTCTTAAATGGTTGGCCGATGCTGCAAATTCTTTTTGTTTAAAAAAACTCTTCGCTCTTTCTAAATTTGTTTTTGATTTTAAAATAAATGGCTTAGCTTTATTGTTTTCAATGTCTTCATACATTTTGCATAATCTCATCCAAAGTGTACCATCAAATCTCATCTAAAGTGTACCACTA
>ERZ795059.1786-NODE-1786-length-23396-cov-15.756437_pt1 | contig 23396 bp, 15 predicted proteins | sample MGYA00375143_ERZ795059 | MGnify/ENA primary metagenome ERZ795059 (study PRJEB30188, sample SAMN05720168) | activated sludge metagenome | isolation source: Anaerobic digester | place: USA | collected 2015-01-07 ... | reverse complement strand
TTTACCGCCGGAATTGGCTTTCACTGCTAAGTGGCGATCTCAAGGAATCCACTGGCAAGGTCGTTTTCCCCTCTCGCAGCATTGGTTCTTCGATCCTCTATATGCTCCCCGCTGAAATGGTCAGCAAGTGGCATCGGGTCAAATGCGACGAGATGTGGCATCACTACAGGGGTATCCCGCTCAAAATGTACATGCTCAGCGCGCAGAAGGGGCTTGAAGAGCTACAATTGGGTTCCGAACTCGACAAAGGCCAACTGCCTCAACTTATCGTTCACAGAGATACCTGGTTCGCTGCAGAACCCATGGAAAGTAAAGGTTACGCGCTCTGTGGCTGCACTTTGTGGCCCTCCTTCACCTATTCAGACTTCGAACTGGCCGAGACCGCCAAACTAGCTGATGATTTTCCGGCTCACAGAGATCTGATTCTCCGCATCCAGAATCACCCCCAATAGAAAAGGTTTTTAGCTATGCAAAAGATATTTATCCTGGATACAAACGTCCTCATCCACAATCCCCAATCCCTGTTTTCCTTCGCGGAACACCGGGTTGTGATCCCAATCGTGGTAATCGAAGAGATCGACAACTTCAAGAAAGGCGTGGATGAGAAAAGCCGCAACGCGCGCCAAATAGGGCGCTATCTGGATTCACTGCGTGAGCGGGGATCTCTGCAGGATGGCGTCCCCACGGACCATGGCGGCATCATCCAGGTAACTGTGAATAAAGACGTTACTGATACTGCCTCCCGCTTGTTTTTCCTCGATCGCAACGATAACCTCATCATCGGCACGGCCCTCTACTTCAAAAATAAGTTTCCAGATCATGAGGTCACTCTGATCTCCAAAGATGCCAACGTCCGCATCAAAGCAGACAGCGTGGGCATCAATGCTGAGAATTACGAGACCGACACGATCAAATTCGATGAATTCTATACCGGTTGGGAGACCCTGGAAGTGGAGCCAGCCGTATTTGACGAGATCGTGGCCAGGAAGTATGTGGCCAACAGCTTTGGCGATTTCTATCCCCATGAGTTTGTGCGATTGATAGATAAGACAGATCCTTCCAGGGCCCGCAACCTCAAATATGTAAAGTCCAGCAACACTTTTTACGCGCCGCAGAGCTACACCGGCCAGGAAGTCTTTGGCGTCAAAGCCCGCAATTATGAGCAGGAAATGGCGCTCGACCTTCTGCTGGATGACAGCATCCGTCTGGTAAGCCTTTCCGGCAAAGCCGGCACGGGAAAAACTCTTCTGGCTATGGCAGCGGGATTGCAGAAAGTGGTGGAGGACAGCAAGTATTCCAGGCTGGTGGTATCGCGTCCCATCTCCCCTCTGGGCAAGGATTTGGGTTATCTGCCCGGCTCTAAAGCGGAGAAATTCAACCCCTGGATGCAGCCTATCTATGACAACATGGATATCCTCCTCTCCCTCCACGACGACATCCACAACGACTCTCCCAAGGGGAAAAAGAAACCTTCCATCTTCGACTTTATTGACTACGGCTTTTTGGAGCTGGAACCCCTCACCTACATCAGGGGACGCAGCTTGCCAGACCAGTTTATAATCATCGACGAGGCTCAGAATCTCACTCCTCATGAGATGAAGACCATCATCACCAGAGCAGGGGAAAACACTAAACTGGTCCTGACCGGCGATCCCTATCAAATCGACATTCCCTATCTGGATTCTCAAAGCAATGGTCTGTCCGTCGCGGTAGAAAAGCTCAAAGGCGAAGACCTGGTAGGCCATGTGACGCTTGAAAAGGGAGAACGCTCCAAGCTGGCAGACCTGGCAGCGAAGTATTTTTAGATGATGGTAAACCAGATCAAGGACCGTTCCTGGGTCGAGATCGATCTGAGCGCGTTCAGGCATAATCTGCGACAGCTCAAATCTCTGCTGAAGCCAGGACAGAGCTTTCTGCAAATCGTGAAAGCCGACGCCTATGGCCACGGGGCTTTCGAGATCGGCAGGACCGCTCTGGAAGAAGGTGCTTCCTGTCTTGGAGTGGCCAACGCGGAAGAGGGCAAACTGCTCAGAATCCAGGGTTGCAAAGCGCCAATCCTGATTCTATCTCCCTCCCTACCGGAAGAAGCGGAAGAAATCATCAGTTTTGGTCTCACTCCCACCATCTCTGATCACATTTTCGCCTCCCTTCTGGAAGAAGTCGCGGCGCGCGCGGATCAACTCGTAAACGTCCACCTCAAGCTCGATAGCGGCATGAGACGCAGTGGGGCCAGTCTGGAAGCCTTTCCTGCCTTGTGTGAGCATGTAAGCTCGATGCCTCACCTGAAGATTGAAGGCATCTTTTCGCATTACGCTGCCAGCGAAAGCGATCCCGAGTTTAGCCAAAGCCAGTTGGATAGCTTCATCCGTCGCGTCCGGCCCTTCAAAAACCAGGTCAGGTATCTGCACATTGCCAATAGCGCCGCTCTGCTAAACGGGCTTACTAAAGGCTCCAATTTGATCAGACTTGGCATCCTGAGCTATGGGACCTACACCCACCCCGACCAAAAATCCAGAATAGACCTGAAACCCGTGATGACCTTCCGCTCTCATATCGCTCAAATCAAACGGCTCAAAGACCAGGAAGCGATCGGTTACAATCTCAGTTGGATCGCCTCACGCGATACGATTTATGGCATAGTGCCCGTGGGTTACGCCGATGGCTATGACTTTCTGCTTTCCAACCGGGGACGGGCTCTGGTGAATCAAAGCCTCTGCCCTGTAATTGGCAGAGTGAGCATGGATATGATCTGTATAGACCTGACGGATGCTCCCCAATCCAGAGTTGGAGACGGAGTCACGCTGTTGGGAGCGGGAAATGAAGCCATACGCGCGGAAGCTCTGGCAAGTTCTTATCAGGGTTCGGCTTATGAGCTGCTCTGCCAGGTAGGCAGACGGGCGCGCCGTTACTTTACAGAGGGCGGCAATATCTCGCACAGCGCTCCCCTGGCCAGAAGGGATTTCGTCTCGAGCGACTTCAGCGATTCCAAGCTCAATCAGATCATCCAATCGGCCATCTCGCAACGTCTGCAAAGCGAGGAGATCGGCGAATTGATCTCGAGGGAGATCCTCAGAGTATTCTTTTTCAACCGCGACCAGGATATCCATTACCGCCAGAAGTTCGTCCATCACATTCAACTAGAGCATTCCGACCAGCCTGAATACTGGCAGGCCACCACCAGGCTGAGCTTCTCCAAAGTGTTGCAAAATGACTACTTTCTGGTAGCTTGTGCCACATCCGACGAGGCTTTGAAACGTTATTTCAAACGCAAGGAAGTGGAATACCGCTGGCTGATGGATGACAAGTTTGAGCTGATCGGGGCGGCTTTTCAGCTCACTGACGTGTATGTGAACGACCTCAAGCTCGACACACTGGTCAGGATCAACAATTCCTGCCTAGAGATTCGCTGTCAGCATCCGGATTTGAAGCAGCTCGTAGGCCAGGAAGTGAGCTTTCGGATCAACACCAGGGCCTATTATCCCAAGGCATCGCACCAGTTAAGCGTTTTTATTACGGAACTGACCCATGGAGTCAAAGTCAGGCTGGATTATCCACCCGAACTGCAGAATCTGGAAGTAGTGCCGGTTTTTTCAGGCCAAAACCGCTATCCCAAGCTGACCCGCGTGCCTGGCAGCGTTACCGTTTCCACCCAGGTCCAGCAATGGGTGTTTCCTTTATCGGGAGTTGTATTTGCATTTTAAACTTAGCCATTTTGTAACAGCTTTTATCTCCATTATGCGGCATCGCTTAAACTGGAAAGAGGCCCTGTAGTGGATTTAACAGACGTTTCCCCAGGCAGGATAACATATCGGGAGGGCAAAGCTCAGCGGCCGGGGGATGTCGTTTACTGGATGCAGCAAAGCCAGAGAGTGTGGCGCAATCCTGCCTTTGAGCTCTCCAAGCGCTTGGCCGTCACCAAGGCCAAACCACTCTGGGTCCTTTTCGCATTAATGGCTGATGCCCCCGAAGCGAATAGCCGCCACTATCGTTTTATGATTCAGGGCCTGTTTGAGTGCGCTCAAACGCTCAGGGAATTGAGCATAGGCATGTTTTTGGGGGTCGGGGCTCCTGCTGATATCCTGGGAAAACTTCAGGACACGATATCTATCCTGGTGATGGACAAGGGTTATCTGAACTGGCAGCGGGACCTTAGGAGAGACGTGAAAGCGTCTTTACCCGCGCACGAGATCTATGAGGTGGAGGCGGATGTCCATGTACCCGTGGAGGTTGCCAGCTCTAAAGAGGAGTATGCCGCTGCCACTCTCAGACCCAAAATCCTGAAAATCCTGCCATATGATCTGGTCTGTGCAGACGATTGTATAGACTCTTCCGGATTGACACGCACCTCTGATCTATCCATTCCAGGATTGATAAACCTGGCCAAAATTCCCAGCGAATCCGATCTCTGGAAACTCACGATTGAAGCCATCCAACCTGATGAAAGCGTGTCACCGGGCCATTTTGAAGGTGGCTATCGCCAGGCGGGCAAGCGTCTGGACCTGTTTCTAAACGATCGTATCCACGGTTACTCAGAGGCACGCAATCATCCAGGCCTGCGGCACTTCAGCGATCTCTCTCCATACTTGCATTTTGGCCAGATATCAGCTCAGGAGATCAGCCAGAGAGCTTTAGATCATTTTGACGTGAGCCCTGAAGACATGTCTGCCCTGATCAAGTCCAAAGGTGCTTTCAATCCGGCCGCGAAAGACCTCGCGGGCTTTTTGGAGGAACTGATTGTGAGGAGGGAACTGAGCTGCAATTACTGCCATTTCAATCACGCTTATGATGAGTTTCAGAGTCTCCCCGCCTGGGCCAAAACCACGCTTTACGATCATTGGGCGGATCCCCGCCCGCGTGATTATTCACTTGACAGATTAGAGAACGCGGAAACAGATGACCCATATTGGAATTTGGCTCAACGTGAAATGCTGATGACAGGTAAGATGAATAATTATATGCGTATGTACTGGGGAAAGAAGCTCATAGAGTGGCTTCCCGATCCGGAATTGTCATTTCGGCTGATGCTGTGGCTGAACAACAAATACGAGCTGGACGGTCGCGATCCCAACGCCTATGCCGGGGTGGCCTGGTGCTTTGGAAAACACGACCGGCCCTGGCAGAACAGACCGGTGTTTGGCAGCGTGAGATATATGAACAAAGCCGGCCTCGATAGAAAGTTTGATATGAGTCTATACGTCCAAATGATTGAGGATTTATGAGATGATTGAATCGCCCGCTCCTTCAGGACGCTTTCGCAAAGCAGACTACTGGGTTACCCCCGCCAGATGGTTCTGGCCGGTCATTATCGCGACAGCGATGCTGTTTGCTTTTTCTGGATTAGGAGCACAAGCGAATCAGCCTCCCAAATATGTGATCAGCGGCGACTACAATTATCCTCCTTATGAGTATCTGGACGAAAACCAGCAGCCCGCGGGTTACAATGTGGAACTCAGCAAGGCCATCGGTAAAATCCTCGGCATCCAGTTTGAAATCCGGCTCACCAAGTGGTCGCTGGCACGCCAGGGCCTGGAGAAAGGTGATGTAGACCTCCTTCAGGGAATGGCCCTCTCAGCAGAAAGGGCCAGGACCATGCATTTCTCCATTCCTCATACCCAGACCTGGAGAAGTGTTTTCGTGGCCAACGCCTCAAAGATCAAGTCTCTGGATGATATTATCAATGCTACTCTGATCATGCAGCAGGGAGACGTATCTCAGGAATACCTCAGCGTGATCGGTTTCAAGGGCCAGATCGAAGAATGCCCAACCCAGACAGACGCGCTCAGACTTCTGAACCGGGGCCTGTATGACGCTACCATCGTCAATCATGTGCATGGCATGTACCTGATGAAGAAGAACAGCTTTACCAACATCAGCGTCCTCTCCGATAAGATCCAGACCCGTGACTATTGTTACGCTTCGATGGATGAAGAGCTGATCAACAAGATCAATCTGGCGCTCATCGAAATGGGGCGCACCGGACAGCTCAAACGTCTGCAGGACAAATGGTTTTCCAGCTATAGACCGCGGTTGGTTGCCGGCTCTTTTTTCGATGGCCAGCATCTCAAATGGACCCTGCCTATCCTGGCAATTCTGCTCTCAATGCTAGCCTACGCTATCGTCCTCAGCCGCAAGATGAAGAAAAAGAATCAGGAACTGCTGGTGAAAGTAAGTCTCTGCCGCGCTCAGGAAGAAGAGCTGAAGAGGGAGAGAGACCTGTTCAGATTCGGTCCGGTGGTAGTTTATAAACTGCAGATCGAGCCCCTCCAGATGCTCTATGTATCTTCCAACGTCAGTCAGTTTGGCTACTCCGAAGATGAAGTCAAAACCTTCCAAACAGGCCTGATGAGCATCGTGCATCCAGACGATCTGCCTGAGCTCTATTCTTCTCTGGCCAATCAGAACAAGGAAGCTCCCCAGCCCACTGAAAACCGCTACCGCATCCTCACCAAGAGCGGAGACTATGTGTGGGTGTATGACTACTCACTGTACCAGATCAACGATAACGGCCACATTATCTCATACGGTTACTTGATCGATATAAGCCTCAGCAAAGAACTGGAAGAGAATCTGATCGACGAGAAACTAAAAGCGGAGGAAGGCAGCCTGGCAAAAAGTCAGTTTCTGGCTGGGGTCAGCCATGAAATCCGCAACCCGCTAAATGGCATCCTGGGGTTGATCAATCTATTGCGGGACATGAAAATGAGCACCGAACTGCGGGAGATTTACGATCTCATAGACGCTTCCGGACACAGCCTGCAAAGACTTATAAACGACATTCTTGACCTCTCGAGAATAGAATCTGGCCAGCTTCAGAAGATGACAAGCGCGTTCAATCCCAATTATCTGCTTGAAGATCTGGTAAACACCTTTGCCCGCCAGAAAGAAAGGCCCAGCGTGGATATCAGATTGAACATCACCGACGAACTGCCTGAAATCCTGATGGGAGACCACGTCAGGACCCGCCAGATAATCACCAATCTCATGCACAACGCGATCAAGTTCACCAGCGAAGGCTGGGTGCAGTTAAATGCCAGCATCTACAGCAAAACCGAGGACTCGATCAGAATCCTGTTTTCTGTCCAGGACACTGGAGTTGGAATCGCTCCAGAGCATCATGAGCATATCTTTGATCTCTATTATCAGGACAATGCCAGCAAGGGCAAAGGAAGCGGAACCGGTTTGGGGCTCGCGATCGTGAAGCGACTGATAGGGCTCCTGGGAGGAGTCATCTGGATGGAAAGTGAAGTGGGCAAGGGCAGCAGTTTTTATATTATCCTGCCATACTCGCTGGTTTCTGAGCCAGAAAACAATATCCCCGAACGCCTTGAAGAGGCAAAACCTGACACGCTGCCCCCCATGCGAGTTTTGATCGTGGAGAGTGATCCCGTGAGCCGCAGGCTTTTGAACAACCAGCTAAAAGCGTGGGGTTTGGAGACAGACCTGGCCGATTCAGGCCATGCCGCCATAGACAAAGCCGCGCGGCAGATCTATGATCTCATTCTGATCGATATGCATTTGCCAGATACTGATGGAGCAGCCGCCGCGAAAGCTATCCGCGACAGCCTGGTTGCGGATGCCGTCGTCCCCCCTGTCTATATTATGAGTTCCTCAGACCGGACGGAGGACAAGGCCATGTGCCTGGAGGCGGGTGTAAGCGAGTATATCACAAAACCAATAATTTTCAGGGACTTGCACAAAATGCTCAAGAAGCTGAGTGACGAATCCCAAGGAGAGAATCATGCGTAGAGGCTATCTTGTCACCTTAGTCTTTCTAACTGCACTTATCGCTCTGAGCGCGAATGATTTGACCATAAAGCGGGAAAACAGCGTCCTGCGGTCCGGTCCCGCTTCTTATCATAAGGTGCTGGCCAAGCTGCCTGTCAATACCAGGGTCAGGGAGCTGAATCGCAAAGACGGCTGGATCGAAGTGATGTTCAAGACCCAGCAAGGCTACATCGCTCCCAGCTCGCTAAACGCCAAAACCCTGAACAACGATCCCTTTGCCGCGATTGCCAGCAGTTCCGCAAACTCGCGGGTTGCCCAGCACAGCGTTACAGCCGGAGTGAAAGGTTTTGCTCAATACTACGACAGCAGCTATGGATTTGCCGCGGACCAGAGCTTCTGGGAATTGGCTACCGCCTATGAAACTGACCTGGATGAATACAGCAGCTTTTATACAGAAACATACTCCAGTTCGGCACCCATGAGCTTTATGGGAGGATGGTCAATCCCCAAAAACCCCAAACCGGACTACTTCAGTGAATCGCATGAAGGTTTCGGGCTTGCCGTAGCCGCTGTAATCGCCAAAGCAGGTCTGTATAGCAACCCGCTGATGAACAGATATGTAAACTATGTAGGCCAAAACCTTGTGCTGGCATCAGATGCCGGAGATATCAGCTTCAGGTTTTTCATCCTCGATATCAGCCAGCCGAATGCTTACGCGTGCCCTGGCGGTTATATCTTCATCACCAAAGGGATGCTGCAAACGGTGGCCAACGAAGCGGAACTGGCCTTTGCCCTGGCTCACGAAATTGCTCACGTCACTCGCTTTCACGGCATGATCGAATTGAAAGCCAGAGAAAACCAGATTGGTGCTGAATCTCTCTTCGCGGAGCTGGATGAAGCGCGTCCCGATGCCTTTAGCGAAGATGCCAAAGCCATCGAAGCGGAACTCGAGAACGACATTATGCAGATGTTTGAATCCCTCATTCAGGGTCGCCTGGATGAATATGAACTGGAAGCCGACCAACTGGCCTTGATCTTTATGGCACGTTCCGGCTACAAGCCTGCTGCCGCTTCAGCTTTGATGAGCAGACTGTATGGTCGGGGCAATGAATCCAACAATCAGCATTACCGACTGGAAAGTATCGCCACCCGCGTCACTGGAATCGACAACGAGCTGCGCAAATATCGGGATACGGGGTCTCATTTTCTTCACTCTGAAAGACTTCAGCGCTATAAAGCAGACGCCTGTTTGAGGTAGCTAAGACAGCAGGACATGAAGAAGGCCCCCGCCCAATTGATTCTTATCGGAGGTGGCACCTGTTCGGGTAAAACCACCATTGCCAGAGCGATAGGCAAACGCATCCATGATCTCAAATCGGTGATCATTTCGCACGACAATTATTACAAGGACCTCAGTCATTTACCTCCAGATGCCGCCAGCCGTGTAAACTTTGACCATCCTGACGCGATCGACACCAAATACCTGATCAGGGACGTGAAGCAGATGCTGAAAGGCAAAGCCGTCAACGTTCCGGATTATAGCTTTGTCCACCACCAGAGGGGTGAGGGCACTCTCTGTATCGCCAATGCAGACGTCATCATCCTGGAGGGGATTTTCGCGCTCTACTATCCCGATCTGCTGGAGCTTTCCGATCTCAAGATCTTCGTGGATACCGATGCCGATATCAGACTGGCCAGAAGGATTCAGAGAGACACTCTGGAGCGAGGCCGTGACGTGGAATCCGTTCTGACACAGTATCTCGAGACCGTCAAACCCTCTCATCAAGCCTTCATCGATCCCAGCAAAAAGAACGCCGACGTGATTATTCCCGGTGATCGTGAATTTGACAAAGTGCTCTACATGCTAAACGCTTATCTCAAATACACGCACTAAGAGCAGGGCAAACAGGGCAGCGGATATTCACAAAAACAGCGGTTTTGCTTGACACCAGGCCCCCCTCTCACTTTTTGAGCACCATACAGCATCCAAGGAGTTTCCAACAGCATGGAAAATCGCAGATTAGATAGTCATCCCATTCTTCCTGTACCCCCGCGGGAAGAGATCTTGTTTCAGTTCAATTCTCAGGTCCTGACGGCCCTCAAAGGTGAGATGATCGCCTCCGCGCTGATCGCCAACGGGATTTCAGTGTTTGGGCATCATCACAAGGACGGGAGCGCCCAGGGGATTTTTTGTGCCAATGGGCAATGTGCCAAATGCACCGTCATAGCTGATGGTGTGGCAGTAAAATCCTGTATGACAGAGGTTAAACAGGGAATGCGCGTCCAGAGCGCCGATGGCCTTCCTGAGCTGCCGGATTCGGATTACGTGTCTGAGCGTCCCAGGATCGAGCACCTTGTGACCGACGTATTGATTATAGGCGGTGGCCCTTCCGGTCTGGCCGCGGCGATCGAATTGGGCAAGCGCAACGTGCAGACTCTGCTCATAGACGATAAACATATCCTGGGCGGCAAGCTCGTCTTGCAGACTCATAAGTTTTTTGGCTCGGAAGAAGACAGCCGGGCGGGCACCAGAGGCCATGACATTGGACAACTGCTGGCCGCGGAAGTGGAGTCTCTTCCCTCTGTGGAAGTATGGCTCAAGAGCACTGCTCTGTTTGTGTTTAGTGATAAAAAAGTGGGCATCCTCAAAGACGGTGTCTATAAGATAGTATCGCCCCAGCGGATTCTCAACGCGGCCGGGGCCAGAGAAAAATTCCTCAAGTTTCCCGGCAATCACCTTGCCCGCATTTACGGGGCCGGAGCCTTTCAGACTCTGGTAAATCGCGATCTGATCCGCCCCACCAACCGCCTCTTCATCATTGGAGGCGGCAACGTGGGCCTCATCGCTGCCTATCACGCTTTGCAGGCAGGGATCGAGGTCGTGGGCCTGGCAGAAGCGATGCCCGTCTGCGGAGGTTATAAAGTTCATGCCGACAAGCTTCAAAGATTTGGGGTGCCGATCTACACCTCTCACAGCATCCTCTGCGCCAACGGTGAAGAGACGGTCGAATCTGTCACTATCGCCGCCCTGGACGATAAGTTCAAGACCATCAACGGCACAGAGAAGAGCTTTAAGTGCGATACCATCCTGATCGCGGTGGGTTTGGATTCCCTTTCGGAATTCACTATCGAAGCGGAAGCGGCAGGCATACCTGTTTACGCTGCCGGAGACGCTTTCGAGATTGCGGAAGCCTCATCCGCCATGTTTAACGGCAAGATTGCCGGCCTGAAGATCGCGGCCGACAGCCTGGCCGGGCAAGCAGACGTGGAAGCAATTCCCGAAGAATGGTATGCCAAAGCTGATTTACTTAAATCTCACCCGGGTCCCGTGAAAGGCTATCAGAACCATGGCGCCGAGACGGGTGTCTTCCCTATCATCCACTGTTTACAAGAGATACCCTGCAATCCCTGCACCACCGTCTGCCCCACCAATTCCATCCAAACCGAGGATGGCGGCCTCATGGCAGTTCCGCTCTACAAGGGCTCCTGCATCGGATGCAACAAATGCGTGCTGATCTGCCCAGGCCTGGCCATAACTCTGGTGGATTACCGCAAAGATCCGGAACACCCCACCGTCACTATCCCCTACGAGATCAGCAATTTCAAGCGCCAGAAAGGTGACCTGATCGATCTGGTGGATATCGATGGCAATGATCTGGGAAGCTACGCAATCGACACCGTGCTGGATTTCAAAGACCGCCACACCCAATTGGTCAAAGTGTCTGTTCCCAAAGCGATTGCCAAACAGGTAGCCGCCTTCCGGGTCCAGGATAAGCAGGTGAGTGAGCCCCTGGCGGAAGCCATCATCCCTCAAAAGCTTGGCGACGATGCCATGATCTGCCTCTGCGAACGCGTCAGCGTAGGCCAGGTGAGGCAATTGATCAGAAGCGGGATTACCGATTTGAACCAGATCAAAGCAGTTACCAGAGCGGGTATGGGCCCCTGCGGTGCCAAAACTTGCGAAACCCTGATCAAAGGCGTGTTGAGAGAGGAGGGGATTCCCACCGAAGCCGTGGTCCCCAACACCAAACGGCCCGTCTTTATTGAAGTCGCCCTCGATATCTTCCCGGATGGAGTTTAACATGAACAACACTTATGATTTCATCATTATCGGGGCCGGATCGATCGGATTGCCGGCCGCTCTTGACCTGGCTGAAAAAGGGCAAAAAGTGTTGGTGATCGATCCCGAACACGGCCCTGGCCAGGAAAACAACAAGAAAGCCATCGGAGGCGTGCGAGCCACTCACAGCGACTATGGCAAGATCAGCGTCTGCCAGAGATCGATAGAGATTCTCAAGCACTGGAAACAGGAGCGCGGCGACGATATCGGCTGGATGTCAAACGGTTACAGCTACCCCGCCTGGGAGGCCAAAGACGCGGACGCCCTTTTGGCCCTGATGAAAGTGCAACACAGCTTTGGACTCAATATCAAATGGGTGAGTGCCGAGGAATACAACGAACTGGTGCCTGGCATCAATATGGAAAACCTCATCGGCTCCACCTATTCTCCGGAGGACGGTTCCTGCTCTCCTCTGATGCTTTCATCATCCATCTATTTTCACGCCCTGCGGAAAGGAGTCGAATTCCGCTTTGGTGAAAAGGTCGTCTCGTTTTCCAAGCGAGAGGACCGGATCATCAGCTGCAAAACCGATAAAGATGAGTATCAGGCGGGTGGATTTGTCAATGCCGCCGGAAACTATGCCCGGGAGATCGGAGCTATGGCTGGTTCCGACATCCAGGTAGGTCCAGACAATCATGAAGCCGGCATCACAGAGCCTGTGGCCCGCTTCTTTGGTCCTATGGTGATTGACATGCGCAAGCGTCCCGGATCTGCCAACTTCTATTTCTATCAGAACCACGAAGGCCAGGTCTGTTTTTGCTACACTCCCGAGCCACCCATCCTGGGGGTCGACAACCGCAGCACCAGCGAGTTTTTGCCCCACTGCTCGAAACGCATGCTGGAAGTCCTGCCCAGACTGCGCTACCTCAAAGTGAGGCGCACCTGGAGAGGCCAGTATCCCATGACTCCAGACGGTTTTCCGATCGTGGGCTTCAAACAGGAATGCTCCAATCTACTGCACGCCGTTGGGATGTGTGGACAGGGATTTATGCTGGGACCCGGCATGGGAGAGTTGATCAGCAGAATCTGCCTGAAGGAAACCAGCGACAGCGATGCCAGGATTCTGAAAAGCTTCGATCCCTACAGGGATTTTAGCGGCATGGAAGCCTTTAAGTAGAAATATCCCCCATCTATCATTAACCTGGCGGGTAGTTTAACCGCCAGTTTTTTTTTGCCAGCCGCCTCTCCTCACCTATTCGTTTACCGCTTGGTCCTCTGGAGCTCACCCTACCCATCCCGAACCTGATAGGGGATGCCCTGGGCTATCTATAGGCAGGCGAAGGGCCCATGGGTAAGGGCGAAGAGGGAAATCAAGTTCGGATGCCCACAAATCGGATCATTGTCCTTGCCGATTAGCCGCTCTTGCGATGCCGTGCGCTCTCCGGCGAGATTTCCCACCGGTGGCACGGCAGAGCTACGGCATGAAACGGGAAAGGAATGTAAAACAGCCGGCCCGATGGTTACAGGCCGGCTTGACTATATGATTGATGCGAGGTTATTGGACCTGCGAAATCATGTTGTTGATGGAAGAGATGCGGCTATTGATGTCGCTCAGGGCTGAGGAGTCAGTGGTTCTGGAGCGACCTGCTTCCAGCTGTTCTTTCGCCTTGCGGAGGAAGTTCAGAGCGGAAGCCTTGGCGGCGTCGCGGTCTTTCTTGAGCTGGTTGGCTTTTTTACCCACGGCTTTGGCGGCTTGTTTTTCCAGATCGGCAAAGCGGTTGTATTGATCGGTTCCCTTGCTCTGGGTCACAGACGCGAGGATCACGTAAGGCTGGTAGAGAGAGGGGTTTTTGGCGATGGCGGTATTGGCGTTTGACTCCGCTTCGCTGTTCTTTTTCTGAGAAAGGTAGATGGCGGCGAGATTCAGATAGACCATGGCGTTTTCAGGATCAATCTTCTTGGCCTGATTGAGAGCGGTGATGGCTTTGGTATTCAGCTCGTTGGTCACTTTGCTATCTCTGCTTTCACCCGCCTGGGTTCTATAAAGCCCCGCGACGGTCAGATAGGCCTGGATGTTTTGAGGATCGCTTTTGAGGATGTTTTCATAGCGGGTGATGGCTTCCGTGAGACGATTGGCTTTGAAATAGGACGCGGCCAGACGGTCTGAGACCAGCTGGTTGTCCGGGAAAAGATCAGCCGCTTTTTCCAGTTGAGGGATCGCACCCACATAGTCACCTTCTTCAAAGAGCATAAAGCTCAGACGTATAAGGGCCTGTGAATAATCAGGATTGATCTCCAGAGATTTCTGGAAGGATTCCTTGGCCTTGGCTTTGTTGCCGGCTTCATCATAGAGGTTGCCGATCGCCAGCCACAATTCCTCATCGGGATTCTTGACGGCCATAGCTTCCATCAGTTTCAAGCGTTTGTCCGTCTGCTTGGTGATTTCATACATTTCGATCAGCATGAGCTGGGCGCGTTGGTCCTCGGTGTTGAGCGTGATGGCTTTCTCGAGGTTCTGTTCCGCTTCAGTATACTTATCCTGTTTGTAATAGGTGGCTCCCAGGTAGTAGTAAGCGTCCCCTTTGTCTGGGTTCAGACCGATCACGGAGTTGAAGCCGCGAACGGCGTCTTCATATTTCTGGGTCACATAGTTTTGCACCGCGATGTTGAGGAGCTTGTCCACTTCATTGGAGATAAAGCGGTCCAGCTCAGGTAAAAAGTCTTCCTGCATCATGGCAAGGCGCTGATCGCGATTGGTAACCACATTGAAAGTATGCTGTTTGAGCTCGTCAGAACGGCTGCTGTAGAAACGGGTGTTGACCGCGAAGAGGCCAGGACGGCTTTCACTCACGTTGCCGATGATCACCACGTCCGAGCCGGTAAGCTTGGTCATCTGCATGAGCTGCTCTTTTTCCAGGGCGTCCACATTGGTAAATCCCGAATCTTTAAACTGCTTGGCCACCACGTCCATATCCAAAAGCGAATATTGGGGGTGGGAGTTGAAGGCCAGGGCCAGGTCTCTGATAGACATGATCTTGACCACGTTGCGGCTACCGGAATCAGCCGCCTTTAAGGGAAGGATCGCCACTTTGGTGACGGTGCCGGTGAAAGCGGGTACGGGCTCAGAACTAGTCTGTACCTTATTCGAGGTGCAGGAAAACAGCAGAAGCGCTATCGTCACTGCGATCAGGATCCGATGGGTCATTATTCCTCCATGTTCTTATGCTTTTGATATCCGATTTCAAAAACAGGGGCTATCTGTCAAGGAAAAAGGGCTTGTTACCCACTATCAGTGAGTTATGAACTCATTTTAGATGACTAAACCGTTTCTGGGGATCAAATCGTCGATGGAGGGGACGTGATGACGGAGCCTTCCAAAAACGAGAAGGGTGCCACCAGATACAGTGACACCCCACAGTCCGATGTTGATTTGTTTAGATCTTCTTATGGCAAAACCACCAGTCAAAGCACTCGAATTCGCCTTTGGCAGCTTGTTCTTTGCGTTTCTGAGCGCTATCCACGTCTTTAGCGGGAGGGATGATGATATGATCGCCCACCAGCTCGTTTTTGGGCCAGTTGGCCGGCATGGCACAGGAATTCTTGTCCGAGAACTGCATGGCTTCCACTGCCCTGAGAATCTCTTCCATGTTGCGCCCCAGCTCCTGAGGATAATAGAATATGATCCTGATGGCGGCTTTATCGTCCACGATAAATACGGCGCGGACGGTGTTGGTGCCCTTGCCGGGATGGATCAGTCCAAGCTTGGAAGCCACTGCTCCCGTATCTGCAATAATCGGAAACTGGATGTCCACTTTGAGATTTTCTTTGATCCATTCTTCCCATTTGATGTGTGAAAAGACCTGATCAACGCTCATGCCAATCAGTTCGCAGTTCAGCGCTCTGAATTTGGGATAAAGGTTTTGAAAGGCCACAAACTCGGTGGTGCAGACAGGGGTAAAATCAGCCGGATGGCTAAAGAGCACAAACCACTTGCCAGCCATAGCTTTGGGGAGTTCCATTTCACCCCGGGTGGTCTGGACTTTCATATCGGGGAATTTGTCGCCCAAGAGGGGCATGCCTTGCTTTTCCATGCTTTCCATGTGTTTCTCCTTAATTGATTTGTTTTACATGTATATTATAAGCAAATATCCGGGTATGTCAACCGGTCTGAGGAGTAGCTGAGCACGACAGAAGACCGTTGAATAATTGGTAACACTTGCTGAAGAGCTTGTGTGAAAACTCGCGAAGCCAGAGGCTGACATTACCCCGTTGGAGTTCAAGCGGCCACGATAAATGTATGCATTACAACGGGTTTGCGGGCCGCTTGGACTTCAACCAGTACACCCGTGTGATAAATGTCTTCGACGTGCTGCTTGAAGTCCAAAGCCCCGTCAGGTATAGAGATAAACGCATAATCTATTTAGGGGCTTTGAACTCCAAGACGGCCATTTTCGCACAAGCTCTGAAGCCAGTGTTACGATAATATGCAACGGTCTCAACAGACAGATATCCGCTCTGGAACTGGGCCTCCATGGGTCAATAAGATCGGCCTTAATGGAGATAGTCCTGACGTGGACTATCCCACGAGGGAAACGGGAGTCCACCTCATTGGGAATATTTCATGTGACTACCCTGATCAGCTAAGCCGGGGCCTGCCAATCGCGTAGTAATCGAAGCCCAGAGCTTTCATACTCCTGGGTTCATACTGGTTTCTGCCATCGAGGATAAGAGGATGCTTCATTAAGCTCTTCACGCGCTCAAAATCGGGATAACGGAACTGGTGCCATTCGGTCACCAGCAGCATCGCGTCGGTGTCTTTCACCGCAGTGTATTCATCCGGCATCAGATCGATCCGTTCAAGGCCTCTGAAAACCTCAGCGGCCACTTTCATGGCCACAGGATCGAAAGCCTGGACGCGAGCCCCTCGTTCGATCAAAGCCCTGGCGATTACGATCGCAGGCGCTTCCCGCATATCATCCGTCTGAGGCTTGAAGGCAAGGCCCCAGAGGGCTACTGTCTTACCGCTCATATCATCTCCCCACAGCGAGATGAGCTTTTCTACCAGCACCATCTTTTGGCGACGGTTGGTGTCTTCCACCGCGTCCAGGATGCTGGAAATGGAACCGTTTTCGCGGTGCATACTGATCAGAGCTTTCACGTCCTTGGGAAAGCATGAACCACCGTAACCCACTCCAGGATAGATAAATTTGTTGCCTATTCTGCTGTCGGAACCGATCCCAGCCCTCACTTCCGAGATATCCGCCTGAAGTGTTTCACACAACTGGGAAAGCTCGTTCATGAAGGAGATCTTTGTGGCCAGCAACGCGTTGGCCGCGTATTTGGTCATCTCAGCCGAACGGACAGCCATCACGATGACTCTGTCGGCGCTGCGGTTGAAGGGTTTGTAGAGCTCCCTCATGATAGCGGCGGTCTCTTCGTCCCCTACTCCCAGAATCACTCTGTCCGGTTTCATAAAGTCTTCTATGGCAGCGCCTTCTTTCAGAAACTCGGGATTGGAGACCACCGAGAATTTGTGGCCCACCCCACGCTCTGAAAGGACACTCTGCACCGTCCGGGTCACCAGGTCCGCCGTTCCCACCGGCACGGTGGATTTGTTGACGATGATCTTGGGCCCGTTCATATAAAGAGCGATCTCACGCGCCGCCGCGATCACGTGGCTCAGATCTGCCGAGCCATCTTCGTCGGGTGGAGTGCCGACCGCGATAAAAATGATTCTGGACGCCTCAACGGCACTTTGAAGATTGGTGGTAAAAGTCAAACGCCCAGACTGGTGATTGGCGATCACCATTTCTTTGAGGCCGGGTTCGTAGATGGGAATGTCTCCCCCGTTGAGGATGTCAATCTTGCGAGGGTCTTTATCCACGCAAATCACGGCATTTCCCATATCCGCGAAACAAGTGCCGGAAACCAGGCCTACATATCCACTGCCTATCACTGCAATCTTCACGATGGTGCTCCCTGTTTCTTAAAATACGCGATGGTCTCTTTGACGCCATCTTCGAGGTTGTAGATGGGGCTCCATCCCAGAACGCGGTAGGCCTTGGAATAATCCAGCATGGACCTGCGCAAATCTCCTTTTCTGGCTTCGCCCCGATGAGGCGGTACATCCAGCCCCAGTTTCCACTGGATGGTGTTATATAATTGAGTGGTGGTAGTTTCCACACAGGTACCGATATTGAAGCGATCGTTGTTGCCTTCATGCAGTGCCAGCAGGTTTGCCCTCACCACATCCGCCACAAACACATAATCGCGGATCATGCCCTCCGGCTCATCCGGATAAGCGTAAACTGTCGGGATCAGGCCCTGCAGCAATTTTTCGATGAAGATAGAAACGACTCCAGCTTCGCCATGTGAGACCTGGCGGGGACCATAGACGTTGGCGTAGCGCAAGACAGTGTAGTTCAGGCCATACTGGTGGTGATAGAGGTGCAGATAATGCTCGCCGGCCATCTTGTTGATCGCGTATACGGAAAGAGGAGTGGGATGATAGTTCTCTGTGGTGGGATACTCGTCTGCCTCGCCATAAATAGCTCCGCCAGATGAGATATAGATCACTTTCTTCACCCGATACTTCACACAACACTGCAGTATATTTATAAATCCCAATACATTGACAGAAGCGTCAAACTGAGGATCTTCAATAGAGAGCGGTACCGATATCTGGGCGGCGTGATGATTGACCAGGTCTGGCTGCTCGCTGGCGAAAATTTCCGCCAGTTGGGGATCGCGGATATCCAGTTTATAAAATCTGGCCCTGGGATCGAGGTTGTGTCGGTAGCCGGTGGATAGATCATCCACTACCACCACTTCGTGTCCCTGATCGAGATAGGCCTGCGTGACATGGGAGGCGATAAATCCGGCCCCGCCGGTGACTAAAATCTTCATGTAAACCTCATATCTTTAGTGAGATGGCTACGTCATGTGAGATACTTCGTAGGTGAGATACTGTGTATGTGAGATACTTCGTAGGTGAGATACTTCGTAGGTGAGATACTTCGTAGGTGAGATACTGTGTAGGTGAGAGCTTCGCTGTGAGAGCAGTACTGCGAGATGCCGAGCATGGATGATCAATCTGTCTCCACCACTTCATATTCGCCGATGATCCTGATGTTTTCCGGTTCAACCTTCACCAGAACGGCCTGACGCAGGATATTGACCTGCAGACGGATTTCGTGGATCTTGTCATGGCTCTCGACAATGCCACGCGTTCCCGCCAGGGGACCTTTGACGATCTCCACTTCCAGGCCTTTGGAAAGCCAGTATTGATGCCCAACCTCCACTTTTTCCACCGGTAGCTTGCGTAGAGCACGCAGCTCGGAGAGGAGTTGTTCCTGGTGGGTCACGGTAATGAACCCGGCTGTCAAACCGGTGATGGCAAGTGTCTGCTTTTGTGGGTGGTTGGCACAGATAAACACATAGCCTGGAAAGAGAGGTTTGGTGAATTTGACTTTGCGTTTCTGATAGACTTTATTACTGCTTTGCTGAGGCAAGTAGTAGTGGATTCCGTTGCGGCGGGCCTGGTCGGCCAGTTTTTTTTCTCGTCTGGCCTTGGTGCGGGTAACGATCCACTGTCTGTCGTCACCGCTTACCTGCAGTTCTCCAAACAGCTCTTCAATGATTACGGGATCGTGGGCAGACATCAGTAGCGGTAGTGCTCCGGTTTGTAAGGACCTTCCACTGGCACGCCAATGTAACTGGCTTGCCGGGTAGTAAGATGGGTGAGGATCACCCCCAGCTTTTCAAGATGCAGTCTGGCGACTTCCTCATCAAGCTCCTTGGGCAGTGTATAAACACCGATAGCATGTGCGTTTTGCCAGAGGTCCATTTGAGCCAGGACCTGATTTGTGAAAGAACAGCTCATTACAAAGGACGGATGCCCCGTCGCGTTGCCCAGATTCACCAACCTGCCTTCCGACAGGAGGATGATGGAGCGCTCGTTGGGCAGCATAATCCTGTCCACCTGAGGCTTGATGTTGATCTTTCGCACGCCTTCCAGTTCATAGAGTTTGATCACCTGGATTTCGTTGTCAAAGTGACCGATATTGCAGACGATGGCGTGGTCCTTCATCTTCATCATGTGATCCACTCTAATCACGTCGCAGTTACCAGTGGCGGTCACAAAGATGTCAGCTTCTTCCACGACGTTGTCGAGGGTGTTTACCTCAAATCCTTCCATGACAGCTTGCAACGCGCAGATGGGATCGATTTCGCTCACGATCACTCGGGCCCCGAATCCGCGCATGGATTGAGCGCAGCCTTTGCCGACATCGCCATATCCGCAAACCATGACGATCTTGCCGGCCACCATAACGTCGGTGCCGCGTTTGATGCCATCAGCCAGGGATTCACGACAGCCATAGAGGTTGTCAAATTTGGATTTTGTCACGGAGTCGTTTACGTTGATCGCGGGGAAAAGCAGCTTGCCATCGGCCAACATCTGATAGAGCCTGTGGACCCCAGTGGTGGTCTCTTCGCTCACTCCACGCAAGTTTTGTACGGTCCGATGCCACTTGAGGGGATCATCGCTGATGCCACTGATCAAAAGTTCCTGCACCAATCTCATCTCATGGATCTCAGAATCGGCTTGCGGTAAGGTCCCAGTGGCAGCATATAGCTCTTCCAGACGATAACCTTCATGCACCATGAGCGTGGCATCACCACCGTCATCGACGATCAGGTCCGGCCCCTGGCCGTTTGGCCAACTGAGAGCGTGAAGGGTGCAGTGCCAGTATTCTTCAAGGGTTTCGCCTTTGAACGCGAAAACCGGGATGCCCTGCTCTGCAATGGCCGCGGCAGCCTGGTCCTGAGTGGAAAAGATATTGCAGCTGGCCCATCTGACCTCAGCGCCCAGTTCCCTGAGCGTTTCGATCAAGACGGCTGTCTGAATGGTCATATGAAGACTGCCGGTAATCCTGGCCCCTGAAAGCGGTTTATCATGGCCATATTTTGCCCGCAAGGCCATCAGGCCAGGCATTTCAATCTCGGCAATATCGATCTCTTTGCGGCCCAGCTCTTTGAGCTTGATATCTGCGATCCAGTTGTTCACTGATGACTCCTTTTACTAAAAGTCCCTTATATCAACCGCAAGCCCTGTCAACAGGTATACTGGTAACAGGGCCGCGGAATTTAAGAATTGATGGTGTTTATCGGCGGAAGCGATCTCCGCGTCCTTGAGGTCTGCGATCACGATCCCCGCCTCTGTCGTCTCTGCGGGGTGGGTAGCTGCGCTCACGTGGTTGTCCAGGTCTGGGCTCGGGATTTCCCTCCACACCTTTCATGGTGAGAGAGAGCTTGCCTTTTTCGCTTCCCAGTGATTTGACGTGGACGATATCGCCCAGCTTGACCATATCTTCCGGGTGTTCGACTCTGGAAGTATGCATCTGAGAAACGTGGACCATTCCTTCCTTCACGCCCCCCAGGATCTTTACGAATACTCCATAGGGCTCGATGCGGGTGACGGGACCCTCAAATTCCTGCCCAATTTCCGGTTCCACCGCGATGCCTCTGATCATGTCTTTGGCTTTCATGATGGAATCTTTGTTGGGAGAGAGGATGCGGACGGTGCCGTCGTCGGAAATGTCAATCTCCACCTGGCATATCTCGATGATGGATTTGATCATTTTTCCACTGGGCCCAATGATCTCGCCTATCTTGTCGACTGGTACCTTGAAGGCTTCGATGCGTGGAGCGGTGGGGGCCAGATCTTCACGCGGCTCAGCTATGCAGTCCCGCATGATATCGAGGATGCGGTTGCGGGCTGTGTTGGCTTTCTGGAGAGCGATACGCATGATGTCTTTGGTGATGCCTTCCACTTTGATATCCATCTGCATGGCTGTGATCCCCTGACGCGTACCAGCGCACTTGAAGTCCATATCTCCGAGGTGATCTTCAAGGCCCATGATATCAGTAAGCACAACGTAATCGCTGCCTTCCATGATCAAGCCGTTGGCGATTCCAGCCACAGGAGCTTTGATCGGAACGCCGCCAGCCATCATTGCGAGGCAACCGCTGCATATGGAAGCCATTGAAGAAGAACCGTTTGATTCCAGGGTGTCGGCAACAATGCGCAGGGTGTAAGGGAAAGCTTCCCTATCTGGTAAAACAGCTTTCAGAGCGCGCTCGGCAAGGTTTCCGTGCCCCAGTTCTCTGCGTCCGGTGGGTCCCATGCGTCCAGCTTCACCCACGCTGAAAGGCGGGAAATTATAATGAAGATAGAAGTGTTTCTTGTATTCAATTTCAAGGCCGTCAATGACCTGTTCGTCACTGCCGCCACCCAGGGTGACAGCTCCCAGGGATTGGGTTTCGCCTCTGGTGAACAGGGCAGAACCGTGAACGATCGGAAGGACGTCGATTTCGCAGGTGATGTCGCGAATGTCATCCAGGCCGCGTCCATCCACACGGTGGTGCTTTTTGAGAATAGACTCACGGACGTAGCGGCGAATCAGCTCTTCATAAGCATCTTTATACCACTTTTCTTTTTCGGCAAAGACCTCTTCCCCATCCGCGGCGAGATACTTTTCCAGCATTTCTGCCTCTGCGGCGTCGAAAGCGTCCTGTCTTTCCTGCTTTCCAAAGATCACCGCGGCTTCAGCGATCCGGGAACCGAAATCTGCTTCCACTCTGGAGATTATCTCTTCAGGGATACGAATGAGGATTACTTCCACTTTTGCCTTGCCGGCTTCGGCGATAAAGTCATCCTGCAGGGCGCAGAGCTTTTTGATCTCTTCGTGGCCTGTGTAAACGGCGTCCAGCATCAGCTCTTCGTCCAATTCCTGGGCGGCGGATTCAATCATGACCACGGAGCTGGCGGAACCACCTACTGAGAGATTGAGCTTGGAGCTTTCTTCGAGATCGCTGATGGAGGGATTAACAACCAGCTGCCCGTCGATGTAACCTACCGTGCATCCAGCAATGGGACCATGGAAGGGGATATCCGAGATACCCAAAGCCAGCGAGGCACCAAGGATACCAAGCACCTGGGGATCGTTGACGCCGTCATAGGCGAGGACGTTCAGGACCACATGGACGGGATAGCGAAATCCGTCCGGGAAAAGGGGACGAATGGATCTATCGATCACGCGGGCGGACAAAGTGGCGCTGGTGGTGGGTTTTGCCTCACGTTTAAAGAATCCGCCGGGAATTTTGCCTGAGGCATACATTTTTTCGATGTAATCGACGGTGAGGGGAAAGAAGTCCTGATTTTCTGCGGGTTCCTTGCCCATAGTGGCGGTAACCAGAACGGCGCTGTCGCCGTATTTGATGAAAACGCTGCCGTTGGCTTGTTTGGCCATCCTGCCCGTCTCCACATAGAGTTTGCGGCCGCAGAGATCGATCTCGCGGCTGATGATGTTGAAGTTATGCATTGTTACTCCATTCTTGTACCGCGGGAGAAGAAGCAATAGGCTGAGGGCGTGTCCCTTAGCTTATTGCTCGAACTCCCGAAGTGGGTTAAGTTTCTACTCCGTTGACTGGAGTGGTGTCTCTAATAAAGGGGGAGCGGATCACGCCGAAATTGGAGCGATCCGCTTCCAGGTAATTATTCCGGCAGAATTATCACTTTCTTATGCCAAGCGCCTTGATGACCTGACGG
>ERZ795059.1784-NODE-1784-length-23399-cov-11.273689_pt1 | contig 23399 bp, 17 predicted proteins | sample MGYA00375143_ERZ795059 | MGnify/ENA primary metagenome ERZ795059 (study PRJEB30188, sample SAMN05720168) | activated sludge metagenome | isolation source: Anaerobic digester | place: USA | collected 2015-01-07 ... | reverse complement strand
CATCATCCTGACTATCTGGGCCGCCAGCGCTTCCGCCGCGCAGCAGCTGCAAACCCTGCTTCAACAAGAGATGGAGGCCGGTGCGATCTCCAGAGCGGAGTTCCTCGCCTATCAGCTCATCGCGGCCGAAGATCCCGACCGGCTGCCCCTGCGCTATAAGACCGCCGGCCGGGATCCCCTGCACTGTTCCTCGCTGATTACAGCGGAAGTCCGGGCGCTGCTGCCAACACTCGCCGGTGAGGAGAGATCCCTGCTGGAACAACTTCTCGCCCGCCCCACCTCGGGCCGATTGCCTCTGTCGGTCACCAGTCCGGCCGGCCATTTCCGCATCCACTATGCTGGAAGCGGCTCAGACTCGGCCGCCGCGGATTTCATCGCCGAGGCCGGCCGCTCCTTTGACCATGTCTACGATCTCCTCGTCCATACCATGGGCTTTACACCACCACCCTCGGACGATGGCATCGACGGACCGGAGCTGGATATCTACGTCATGCGCTTTTCGGCCTACGGAGAGACGCGCTATGAGAATCCCGTCGAGGGCTCCGACGGCCAGCGCTACACCAGCTATATCGTCATTGACAACCGCTTCAGCGGCGCCGGCTATGAGACCAAGGGAATCGACGCCCTCCATGTCACCGCGGCCCATGAGTTCTTCCATATGCTGCAAGGCGCCTATCGCTTCTTTCCCTCTACACGCATGGATTCCCGCTTCCTCTTCGAGGCCTCCTCGACCTGGCTCGAGGATGTCGCCTACAGTGAGGTCAATGACTATTTCCAGTATGTGCGCTCGCTCTTCGCCTCGCCCAACCGTCCTTTTCACCTCTTTTCCAACATCACCTACGGGCTTGGACTCTACATGACCATGCTCCACAAGAGCCATGGCTATGCCCTGATCAGGAGGATGTGGGAGGAACTGCGCGACCAGGAACCCCTGGATGCCCTCGATCGGGCCCTGCGCAGCTATGGCAACGATCTTGGCCGCTCGCTGGCCACTTTCACCATCTGGAACGCCTTCACAGCGGACTATGCCGACAGCCTGCTCTATTATCCCGACAGTCCCAGTTTTCCCGAGATCACCCCGGTCGAAAAACTCACCCTCAGCGGAGAACGCACCATTCTTAACTCCTGCTCCCAGCTGGAAAGCCATTATTACACCCTGTCTGTCGCTGCAGGGGGGAGCTATACGATTACGCCCGTCCTCGATCCCTCTGCGCAGTGGCTCTATACCCTGGTCATCCACGAAGCCGGCTATGAGTCCCGCCATTTCACCATCGCCGGCGAGACCCCGCTTACTTTCGGTCCGGTCTCGATGGAGTGCGAGCTGCGCCTTGCCGTCGTCAACATCCAGTGGCCCTCTGCAGGCTCCTCCCAGAAAAAGGCCGCCTACACCTTCCGCTTTGCGCCGAGTGCCCATCAGACGGAGCACGAGGATGGAGTGGTGATGATTTCGCCCTCGCCCTTCCGGCCGGAGCAGGATGAGCGCTTGCAGATCCAATTTTACAGCCATGAGGCCGTGAGCGAGGCGGCGCTCCATATTCTGAGCGAAAGAGGCGAGGTGGTCTATTCCCGGATCATGCGCAGCCTCCCCAGGGGACTCAACTGCCAGTTCTGGGACGGCCGTGACAGCTCCGGCCGGCCGCTGCCATCCGGCATCTACTTTTGTGCGATCAGCGGAATTGGCCAGTTCAAGCCACACAAAATGGCATTGGTGCGCTAATTGCTGTCCAAAAAATGAACAAAGCACTTGACAATCCAAGAATTTATTAATAACTTTGGGTGCGTTAAACAGCGCCAAATCAGCAGTTAAGTGGCGATTTGGAATGGACATCTGTAGCGTTCTGATACAAGAATGAGCGGAAAGACGCCAGCGCGGTTGTGGCCGGGATGAAGGCCCCCGGAAGGGCGGATATCCGCCTGAAGCGGCTTTATTAATTAAATAATATCAATCACTAAAGATATATTTAGCCGGGGCCTTGCGGCCGGTTACGATATAGTATTCACATACGCCTGCTATTGGTACAGTTTTTGCATAAGTTTTCCTGAATGGTGGGCAACCTGGTATCGGCATCGGATCTATCCTAATCAGCTCAGAATCAACAAACTCTGAACACCTTCCTCAAGGTTATATGAGGGGAGAACTTATGAAACGCAGTATCATTGTCGTCACCCTCGCCGTGCTGCTGATTTTCACTGCGATTGCACCGGCCCAGGAGACAACCACTGCCCAGCCAAAGAACAGCAGGATCGGCCTCGGCTTCAATATCGGTCTGCAAAAGCCCTACTGCGATGTCCTGCACACGGGCGCCGGCCTTGCCGGCGAGTTTATGATGCGCTATCTCCTCAGCAACTATTTTGACATCTCCCTCGGACTCGGTTACGGCACCCTCAATGACGGCTTCAGCTACAATACCTTTGTGACCGACCTCATCGCAGGCGATATCAAGGCCAACATCCACCTCAGCAAGCCGGGCAATACCAACCCCTATATCTTCGTTGGCGCCGGCTTTACCAATTCCTCCTACACCCGCAACAAGTGGTGGGCGGTCGGCTCCCCCGACTTTGAAGACAAACGCGTCACTCTCGGCTCTTTCATATACGGCGGCGGCGTGGAATTCATGCTCACCCCGCAGGTGGCCCTGAATACCTTTATGGATTACCGCTTCAGCACCGGCGATGCCCTCGATGGAGCCGAACTGGGCAAATACAAGGATGGCTATCTCAACGCCCGCGCCGGCATCACCTACTATCTGAGCCCGCGCGCCGGCAAGGCAAAATCGGATCGTGATGATCTTCTCGCCCTCCAGCAGGGCCAGCTCTCCGGCGCCGAACAGTCCGGAGGCACCGGCATGGACATGTTCGAGGCCAAACTGGACAAGATGGAAGCCGGCGACGCCGAGCTGAGCATGGAACAGTACGTCCGCCTCAAATCCAGAGTGGATGAGCTCAACCAGCTGATCTCGATCAAGGAGACCGAACTGGATGAACTGCGCGCGACCCTGGACTTTAAGAACCAGCGCATCACCGACCTCGAATCCACCCTGCAGAGTGCTGATTTCGCAGGCGGCAGCGGCCTGAGCGGTGATTTCGCCTATAACTATGAAGAGGCCTTGCGCGCTTTTTATGCTCGTGATTACCGCCGCGCCGCCTCCATCTTCAGCAACCTGCTCACGCAATACCCCTCGCACGCTCTGGCGAGCAACTGCCAGTACTGGATTGGCGAATGCATGTTCGGCCTCAAGGATTACGAACAGGCCTCCGCCGCATTCCAGGCCGTTTTCAATTTCGAAAACACCACCAAAAAGGATGACGCCACCCTGATGCTCGGCCGCTGCTTTTATGCCCTCAACGACCGCAGCAACGCCCGGGAGTACTTCCAGTCGGTCATCGACAAGTATCCCGGCAGCGAGTATATCGAAAAGGCCCGCCAGTGGCTCAGACGGCTCTAGGCCATTAAAAAAGGGCTGCAGTTCACTGCAGCCCTTTTTTTTGTACTCCTTCCGGATCCCGTCAATCCAATCTCAGCCCTTGCCCTTGCTGTATTGTTCGACAAACGCGCGAATGTCATCGAGGTGTGCGAGAATCAATCTCGCCTTCGAAAGTCCAAACGAAAAGGGATAGCGTTCATCCGGATTGAGGGTGAGGATCGGATTTCCCTTGAATTCCCCCACCACCGGCTTGTTAAGTTTTTCTTCTTGCTCCACGTTCCACTCCTCTTCTTTAATAATCAGCTATTTACTTTTCATGTCATAAACGCCGTCCCAGTCGACCGGGACCGGCCTTTCCAGATAATTGAGGCAGCGCACTGTGTACATCCGTGAGGGGCCGTCATGCGGAAAATAGCGCAGCACCCGGCGGAAGGTGATCAGGGCGTCGCTCCAGCGCCGCTCCCGATAGGCAGCCAGTCCCTCACTGTAAAGATCGAGCAGATAATCCTGTTCGAGCTGCGGCAAGGCGTCCATGCTGCGCAGTTCGTAGATGCGGATGGCCTGCGAACGCCCCACCAGTCGCACCAGATCGAGCTCCCGCACCAGGGCTTTGGCGCTGATCTGTCTGCAGGTGCTCTCCGAGATGATGATCCCGGTCTCGTACTCCTTGTTGGCCCCCTCAAGACGGGAGGCGAGATTGACCTCGTCGCCGATGACCGTATAATCGAAGAGCTGCCGGGAGCCCAGATTGCCCACAATCATCTTGCCGGTATTGATGCCGACGCCGATATTGAAGCGCGCAAAGGGCTCATCGGGCCAGCCTTTCTGCAGTTCCTTCAGGCGCTGCTGCATCTCGAGGGCGGTGCGGCAAGCCCTCTCGGCGTGATCTTCAAAGTAATAGGGCGCTCCGTAAATAGCCATGATTGCATCGCCCACAAACTTGTCGAGCGTGCCGCCCTGGCGAAAGATGATTTCGACCATCTCGCTGAGGTATTCCGAGAGGCGCGCCGCCACTACTTCCGGTTCGTGCGCCTCGCTGAAGCGAGTGAAATTACGGATATCGGAAAAGAGCACGCTCAGCTCCTTGCGTTCCCCGCCGAAACTTGGAAGCTCGCCCAGACTGAGCATCTTGTCTACAACCGAAGGGGCGACATATTGTTGAAAGGTCTGCCTGATCAGTTTTTTCTCCCGCTGCTCAACCACCACCTGATAGGAGACATGGCCGAAGGTGGCCAGAGCCAGGGCAATCAGGGGGGTAGCAAAGGGTATAAGGAGCCTGAACTGGCTGAAGGCGAGAGAAACGGCGACACCGAACAGGAGCGCCACCGCCAGCACAGCGGCCAGGCCGCGCAGCCCCTGCAGCCAGCGCGCCTGCAGGCCGGCGGCGAGAGTGAGCAGCAGGGCCAGGGCCAGGGCCGCCCACTCCGGGGTGGAACGGATGAAATCCCCCCGCAGGATGGTGCTGAGGGCATTGGCGTGCAGCTCCACGCCGGGCATCTTTTGTTTCACCCCCCCCCAGTCGAAGAAGGGGGTGAGCTTGTTGTCCTGCAGCTCCTCGGCCGAGGCCCCGACCAGGACGATCTTGTCCCGAAAGGTGCCCCATTCGAGGTACTGGGAAAAGATGTCCGTGTCCTCTTCCTCATCCAGTGCGAAACTGGAATCGTCCAGGACACTCACCAGGGAATAGGTGCGGAAGGTGCGGGCAGGACCGCGGAAATTGATCATAAAGGTATTGGTGCGGGCGCGCGGGAAGGTCTGGCTGCCGATCGTGAACTGCTCGCCGCCCGTTCTGGGCAGGGCATCGGAGCTGATACCGGCGAGCAGGCGGGCGCCCTGCACGGCGAGGGTGTAATAGGTGCTGCGGCTGGCCTGCTGGTAGAGGATGTAGTTGCGGATGAAACCGTCGGCATCCTCCACGACATTGACCAGCCCCAGGGCGGCCCCGCTCTTCATCAGCGGCGGCACCGGTTCGAGGATGTGCTGGTTGTTGGCCAGGCGGCTGCCAGTCTCGAGCACCATCTTGCCCGCCAGCACCACCCGGCCGCTGCGCTGCACCGCTGCAGCCAGAGCGACATCCTCCTCCGGGCGGTCGACGGACGGTTCGGTGAACTCGATGTCAAAGACGATCAGTCTGGCACCGGCAGAGCTGAGATGGTTGACTATGGTCTCATAATAGCTGCGCGGATACGGTAATTTGGCAGGGAGACTGGCCAGGCTCTGGTCATCGAGGGCGACGATGACAATGGAGGTGTCAGGCGGATTGATCGGCCCGCGCAGATTGAAAAGGGTGTTGATCCCCTTGAGCTGCAGGTTTTCGACCATGACCAGTTCGCTCAGGACAAAGGAGAGGAACACGGATAAAAATGCCACCAGCCCCACAATGCGCCAGTGCGCTCTAGCCTGCTGCCTGTTCATGGCCGCCTGCTCCGCTCTGCATGGGAAGTTTTAAAAGTAGCGGTCATATCGTATCCTGAAGAGGCTGTCCGTCCCATCCCCGCTATCGCCTCCCGGAACGTCATAGTTCCAGATTTGCCCCTCGGCCATCACCGAGTGACCCGCGCTGATGTTCCAGCGCACTCCCAATCGGTACTGGTTGCGGCTGGTCTCGAAATCTGTTTCCCCAAGTTGACGGGTGATCCCGACCAGCCGCAGCTCCGCTGTGGCGCTCAAACGGTCATCCAGCCAGCGGTACTCCCCGGTCAGGCCCCAGGTGTTAAAATCAATGGCTGAGAAACTTGCCCCCTCACTATGGTTGCTGCTGTAGCTGAGAACGGTGACCAGAGGAAAGACATACCGGCTCGTCAGGGAAACCAGCAACACCCGGTTGGAGAGATCAGGCGAATAGAAAGCTTCAGCCCGCTTTTCCTTGAATTCGTCGATGTTCCGGCTGCTGATGTAACCGGCGCTGAACTGGTGGGCCGCCTCGAGCAGACGGAAATCCTGCGTCGCCTGAACGACCAGATCCCGGAACCAGCTCTTTTCGCGCTCGTCGCGGGTGATCAGGGTGTCAAGCACCGTGCTGACGGCGATGCTCTCCTCGCTGGTCTCACGCAGATGGTTATCGCGCAGCTGGTCGCGCATACTCAGGCTGAGCTGGGGATAGGGAGCGCCCGGGAAGAGGGAAAGGCCATAATTGATCGTGCGCATGTCCACCGCCGGGTTGCCATCCAGACGGCTAAAGTTGTCATCGTAGCGCTCATAGCCGAGATTGATAAAGAGTTTGTTGCGGTAGAGCCTGAAGCGGTCCTGGATGTAGAGTCCGCGCAGATCCCTGCGCAGCCAGGGGTTGGCCAGGGAGAGGTACTCGTCGCCGATCGAACGATAGCCGATGTTGATGGCATGACCCCACTGGTTGATTTGGGCGTTGAGGAGCCAGGCCATGGAACTGCGGGCCTCGGGATCGAGGGGGACGGTGCTGTCATTGATGATAAGGATATCCGCCAGATCCGCTGGATCTATGGGAAGTTCCGCATCGCTGTTAAAAATTCGCTTGATATCCGCTGTGGTCGAAGGCCCATAGGAGATGTCCTGCGTAAGCAGGCTTAGGGCGGCTGCGCCGGTAAAGACCAGCCTTCCTCCCAGCAGCGCCAGTCTGACATCCGGGCCCAGCACCAGGTTGTCCCTGGGATGATAGCCCGCTTTTATCGAACTGGTGTCATCGCGGATTTTGGCAAGCGTAAGGCCGAACTGGAAGACTCTGCCGTCGCCCAGGCTGGGCCGCACGCCAAGGATGGACTGTTTGAAGGTGCCATAGCGGAGGGGGACAGAACGCCCTGAATCATCCCTGGTGAAAGTGGTCTGCACAGCCCGCTGCAGCTCACCGTAGACGAGGTCGACGTTGACCAGTCCGAGGTGGAGATAGCCGGAGAGTCCACGTACCCTGCGCCCCGAGAGGATCAGTTCCTGGAGACGGGGATAGCTGTCGCCGAGGCTTGCCCCGATCAGGCGGTTGGCGATGCTGAAGCTGAAGCGGTTGCGCGGCTGGTAGTGCCGGCTCTCGAGGGAGGTGAGAAAGAGCCCCCCGCGGTAGTTGAATCCGCTCACCCGTCCGGAAAAATCCAGCCCGCCCATGGCGATGCCCTCGCTCCTGCCGTTATAGCTCTCCTGCAGCAGATCGGCATAGCTGTGCGCCTGAAACTGTTGGTCGGGCCGTTCCGTCCGGGCGAGCTCCGCCGCCGATTCGACGAAAAAGCGGAAGCGCAGGATCGGCAAATTTTTCCCGTCGGTGGCGGCGGCCTTCATAGCCACCGTATGGACACCCGGGGCGAGCGCGGGAGGTTCAAGGGAGATCATCGCCGCGCTGATCTCGGCCTGGCGGGTGACCTCGCGCCCGTCCATCACGATGCGGACGCTGGCGGGATCGATGGCGGAGGAGGCGGAAAAGTAGCTGACCACAATCATCACCTCATCGGCGGCGAGGGTGGCATCCCGGTCAGGGGAGAGCAGCTGCAGGGTATCGCCCTGGGCCGCGGCCGGGACTCCGGCAGCCGCCGGCGGGAGGGAGGGACTCGGCCGAGGAACGGCCGGTGCCACAGGTGCGGCCTGGGCACCCTGGACAATCCTGATCCTGAAGGGATTGTTGTAGGGATTGACCTCCGGCCAGGTGAGCATCGATTGGTCCTCGAGCAGGACGGAGATAAAGTAAGAGAGGGAGGGGCCGGCGATAAAACGGCCCGGAATCTCTCCCCGCCACGCCGGGGGCTGGCTGACCAGATCGATGGCGCGGTAGGTAGTCTCGCCTTCGCCGCGAAAATAGAGCTTGCCCATCATCACCCTGCTGCCGGTGCCGGTGAGGCTGACCTGCAGGGCCAGATTCTGTCCGGAGGTTGCCTCCCCGGGGGGGAGGTGCTGCAGGGCCGGCTGGGCTCGCAGCGGGAGCGGTCCGGCCCATAAAAACAAGAGAAAAAGCAGGTAGAGGCGGAGGTGCCGCCTCTCCGGGATAGATATCATAGAGCGCCCCGCATCGCTATTTTGTGTACCTGATTTTCAGATGCTTTTTCTCGCCGGCATCATTCTGGTATTCGAGGTCAAGTTCCTGGATCTCATCCTCCGCGGCCCAGTCTTCATACTCCGTGGTCGGGCCGACCTGGGGTTCGCCCTTTTTGGCCGCCCTTCCCGTTTCCCCTGCTTTAACCAGCACTGAACCGAGCTGGTTGTAGAGCTGGATGATGCCTTCGATGCCGATGATGACGGTTTCTCCGTTTTCATCGATGAGGCCATAGAATTCTGTGCCCTTGACCGCCGCGACGCTGGAGGGAGTCTCGAGTTGGAATCCGCCGCGGCCGGGCACAACCTTGCTCCACATTTGTCCCATCTCCATCAGGACGCGCTTGTGCAGCCCCTTTTCGCCCTTGGTGGTCTCGATCCTGACCTCTGAATCGGAGCGTATTTTCATCATGGTCTTGTCATCGAGAAAGACAATCGCCACCAGGGTGTTCGGCCCGGTGCGGATCTGGTCCTGATTATGGAGTCTGGCCCCCTTCTTTAGGGCAGTCCAGTCCGTTTTAGCCGATTTGACCTGGGCTTCGCCGGTCACCTTGAGCACAAAAGCGACCTCTTCCGCCGCGCTCCGGAGCGGCTGCAGGAATAACAGCCCGCACAACAGCGCCAGCATCCCCGAAATTTGCCTGATCTTCCGCATGATCCGCTCCTTTTTCGCTCATTCAATCCGGGATTCGATCAATTTGTACTCCCCGGTGGAAAGCTTGATCAGTATGGCCTGCAGCTGTTCATACGTGATCCAGCGGCCGTTGAGCCAGTATCGGCCTGTGAGGGTAAAGCCATCCAGCTCCCCGCCGCTGCGAAACAGGGGGGCCATGCCTTCACCGGAGGCGGGACGCAGGCTGGCGAGCATTTCGCTCATACCGGCACGGATCTCCAGGCTGTGCATTCCGCCGGCATCCGTCCTGAAAGCCCAGATCTCACTCGGAAACTCGGCCTCGGCCCCCGAGCTGGGCGCCACTCCCGTAATCCGCCAGTAATAGGTCTTGCCCTCCTCGAGGGGCCAGGCCCCGGCGGAGGGATAGGGATAGCTTGTGCCGGAGATATACTCGGATCCGTCGGGCGCGATGCCTCCGCTCCTGGCGGGGTCGACGGTGAAGAGGCGCTCGAAACGGATGCGGTCCTGAATGATTTCAGCGGGACTGGCCGCATCGTGCACCCCGGCCAACTTTTCAGCAACAGTCAGTTTAAAACGGCTGAGATTGGAGTTCCAGCGAAAGAGAGGGAAGAGCGTCGGGGAGAGACCCGGCAGAGCGCGGTCGGCGGGCTCTCCCGGACCAATCAGATCAAGGCTGGTCGGATTGGAGACATCGAACTCGATATAGGTCTCCGAGGGGGAAAAACCACTGCCGGAACAGGGTCTGATCCGGAAAGTAAAGCGGTAAAGCCCCGTGGGGAGCTTGCCGGTGGCGAGGATTCTGGACTGCACCTCCTCACCGCTGTCCTCGATGGCATAGTCATCGAGCGAGAACTGCTGGGCCTGCGAGAAGAGGTTGACGTTGGTGATGCGGATGGTCCGGCCGGCGGCGAGGGTGAAGGGATTGGTCGTCCCGCTCGCCAGGAGCTGCGACCGACCGCCCTCCTGTTTGCTGAGATCCATGTGCAGGCAGCAGATCTGCTGGATTGCGGCCGAATTGATGATGGAGATGCTGAAAACCTCATTGGTCGCCCTGCCGCGTCCGGTGAGGTTCAAGTCGCTGAGGAAAAAGAGGCGAAGATCCCGCTGCAGGACCTGGGCCTGGATGATCACCTGGGCCTGCACCGCCGAAACGGTGATCAGCCAGATCAGCAAGCCTGTGGCCAGTTTTCGTCCAGACATGGTTCCTCCTGAGGATAAAAATACCCATCGCATAATTATTGCAAATTGAATGCCATCGAAAAGAAGAGACGAGCTGTTATTAATTAATGTGTTATAAACATGTCCTCCGGCCTGGTCATGCCGGGTTGTACATAGATGGAATAGTGTCTCAGCGGGTGACAGCAGCTTCCGTCGGCATGGAATGGTCTTGCATTTTCAGGTCTAAATGCATACATTAATCAACACCAGGCGGCCCACTTTTATTTAATATCACCCATACCCATGAAACTGGCTCAACAGACCATCCTCATCACCGGGGCCTCCTCCGGAATCGGGGCCGAACTGGCCCGCCAGCTCGCAGACCGGGGCTGCCGCCTGCTGCTGACCGCCCGGCGTGGCGCCCTCCTCGATGAGCTGATCGCCGGGCTGCCGGGAGGCTCGCAGCGCCATTGCGCCTTCTCTTGCGATCTCTCACGTCCGGAAGAGGTCGAATCCCTGTGCCGGACCATTCTGGGGGAGCACGCGCAGCTGGACGGGATGATCCTCAACGCCGGCGTGGGCGGAGGCTTTAACGCCGCCGCTATCGATGTGGCCGGGCTTCGCTATCAGTTTGAAGTCAATTTCTGGGGTGCGGTCGGGTTCATCGCCCGGCTCTCACCCCTGCTGCTGGAGCAGCGCAAGGGCTTCATCGCCGTCACCTCCAGCCTCGCCGGCTATCGTGGTCTGCCCGCCGCGGCTGCCTATTCAGCCTCCAAAGCGGCCCTGACCCGCTTCATCGAGAGCATGCGCATCGATTGCCGGAGGAGCGGCGTCCATTTCGCCGTCATCTCGCCCGGCTTTGTACGCACCCCCATGACCGAGCGGGGCGAGGGCTTGCGGCCCTTCATGATAGACGCACCCCGGGCCGCCGCGATCATCATCCGGGGTCTTGAGAGGCGTCGTTATGAAATCCGTTTTCCCTGGCTCATGGTCCTGCTCGTCCGCTTCGGTCTCATCCTCCCTGAGGGCCTTTACATGAAGCTGCTTGCTGGCAGGCGCAAGCCGCAGCCAACCCCGGGGGCCGGGATCTGATCCTGAAACTTCAGAATGGATACCCCTTTTATGAAAAGAATCGCACTCCTGCTGCTCGCCGCCTTCATCACAGGCGCGGGCTGCGGTAAATCCCCACAGAGCCAGGGCAAGGTGATCGTCGCCGCCAGCATTCCACCCCTCGCCGATTTCGTCCGGCAGGTGGGTCAGGATAAGGTGGAAGTGGTGAACATCGTCGCCGGTGCGGCCAACCCGCACACCTTTGAGATTACCCCGGAAACCATCCGCCGGGCCAGCCGTGCCCGCATGCTCGTCCTCAACGGCCTGGGACTGGAGTTCTGGGCCCCCAAGCTGGTGGATGCCATCGGCAGGAACTCCCTCAAGGTGGTCGATACCAGTCAAGGCATCCAGCCCATTAAAGACGAGGAGCATGATCATGACCATGGCGGAACCAATCCCCACATCTGGCTTTCACCCCCACTGGCCATCCATCAGGTAAAAGCCATCCGCGATGCCCTGGTCGAAATCGATCCCGGCAATGCATCACACTACCGCCGTAGCAGCCAGGCCTATATCGACTCCCTGCTTGCCCTCGACAACGAAATCACCCTCGAGATTGCCGGCTGGCTGCAAAGGTCATTCATCTGCTTTCATCCCTCCTGGAATTACTTCGCCGACAACTACAAGCTCAACCAGGCGGCCGTAATTGAAAAACGCTCCGGCTTTGAGCCGACTCCGCGTGAAATCGTCGAGATCATCGAGCTGGTTAAAAAACTGGATATCTCCACCATCTTCGCCGAGCGGCAGTTCCCAACCCAGAGCAGCGAGACCATCGCCAGGGAGTGCGGCGCCAAAGTGATCAGCCTCGATCCCCTTGGGGAGGAGAGCCCCGCCTTTTCCTACCTCAGCCTCATGCGCCTGAATGTCGCAAAAATGGCCCAGGCCATGAAGTGAGCCCTGCATGAACGACATCATCATTGCCTGCGAGCACCTCTGCGTGGCCTATCAGGACAAGCTCGCGCTCGAAAACATCACCTTTAATATCCACCGCGGCCAGTTCTGGGGTATCCTCGGACCCAATGGTTCGGGCAAGACCACCCTGCTGCGCACCATGCTCGGCCTCATCGAGCCCCTGAGCGGCACAGTGAGCCTCTTCGGCCGCGCCCCGCGTCAGCTCGGCGCGCTGCGCGACAAAATCGGCTACGTTCCGCAGTACGCCCAGATCGATTTCAATTTTCCCCTCCGAGTGCGGGAGATGGTCATGCTCGGGCGCAGCCGCAAGATCGGCATGGGCAAAAGAGCCGGGGCCGATGACTGGCGGGCGGTCGACCAGGCCCTCGCCCGGGTGGAGATGACCGATCTGGCGGATCGCCAGATCGGCCGGCTCAGCGGCGGACAACGCCAGCGCGCCCTCATTGCGCGCGCCCTCGCCCTCGAACCCGACCTGCTCATGCTCGATGAACCGACCGCTGCCCTCGACGTCGGCGCCACCGAGGGCTTTTACGAATGGATCCATCACATGCACCGGCAGATGCAGATCACCCTGCTGCTGGTCTCCCATGATGTCGGGGTGGTTTCGCGCTATGTCTCGGCCGTCGCCTGCCTCAACAAGCGTCTCGTCGCGCACGGACTGCCCCAGGAGGTACTGGGCCGCGAGACCCTCGAGGGCATGTACGGCTGCGATGCCATGTTCTTCCGCCACGGAGATGTGCCGCATATGGTCGTGTCCACCCCGGGCCACGACCACTCCCATAAACACCCTCACTCCTGATCGAGGTGCCTGTGGATATCCTCACCTTTGCATTTATGCAGCGCGCCCTGATCTCGGCGACCATCATCGGTACTGTCTGCGCCGTCATCGGCGTCTATGTCGTGCTGCGCGGCATGGCTTTTATCGGGGCCGGCATCGCTCACGCATCCTTCGGCGGGGTGGCCATCGGCATCACCCTCGGAGTCCATCCCCTTTTCACCACCATCCTTTTCTGCCTCGCCACCGCCTGGGGCATCGCCTTCCTCAGCGAGGAACGCAAGGTACGGGAAGACAGCGCGGTGGGTATCTTTTTCGCTTCGAGCATGGCCTTCGGTGTGCTCCTTATCGGCATCATGAAAGGCTATCAGGCCGATCTCTTCGGCTACCTCTTTGGCAACATCCTCGCTGTCAGCTCCTTCGACCTCTGGTCCAGCCTCGTCATCGGGGCCCTGGTCATTTTCGTGGTCTGGCTTCTCTTCAAGGAATTCCTGCTCTTCACTTTTGACCCGGAGCTGGCCAGGGTGGCCGGCCTGCCCGTCAAAATGCTCAATCTGCTCATGATGAGCATGATCGCCGTCACCATCGTCATCTCGATCAAGAGCGTGGGCATCGTCCTGGTCTCCGCCCTCATCGTCACTCCCGCCGCCTCCGCCTACCTGCTCAGCGATGATTTTAAAAAGATGATGCTGCTGTCGATTCTCATCGGGGTGGGATCGACCTGGACCGGTCTTTTGCTGTCGGTCTGGTTGAACCTTGCCTCCGGACCGACCATCGTCATGGTCGCGACCCTGATCTTTTTCATTTGCTACTTCCTCAGCCCCCAGCGTCGCAAGCTGCAGCGCGATATCGAGGAGCTCAAGGTGGAGGTGAAGGAAAAATAAAAAAAGGGGTCCTGCCGCTCAGACAGGACCCCACAAGGCGGGCCGTTCACGCTGGAATCATGACGTCCGCAGCATCGCCCGCACCGTTTGGGCCACAGAACGAAAATCGATTTTACCGCTGCCCATCTTGGGCATCTCCTCAATGACGACAAAATTTTTCGGCAGCGCAATGGATGGCAGCTGCTTGCCCATCTTTCTAAGAATGTCGCGCTCATCCACTTTGGCCGTGACGGCAGCGACGATTTTGGCCCCCTTGAGGGAGTCGGGAATTTCGACCACACAGCAGGAGACTCCAGCCGGCAGAAAGGATTCCAGCACGCTCTCGGTGCGCACCAGCGAGACCATCTCGCCGCCGATCTTGACAAAGCGCTTCAAACGACCGCGATGCCAGACAAAACCGTCCTCATCGATCACCCCCATATCCCCGGTGTCATACCAGCCATCCTTGATGTGCAGGGCGGTCTCCTCCAGATCATCAAAATAGCCTTTCATGACCAGATCCCCCTTGACCATGATCTTGCCCTCCTCGCCCGGACCGAGGGCGGCCCCGGTGCTGAGATCCGCGATCTTGAGCTGCACGCCGGGAAGGGGACGGCCGATGCTGCCAGGCCGGTTTGCCTCCGGGGTGTTGACGGTCACTCCAGGGCTGGTTTCGGTGGTGCCGTAGGCCTCAAGCAGTTCAATGCCATGCTTGGTCCGGTAGCCTTCCCGCAACCAGTCGGGGGTTTTGTCGGCGCCAGGGACCACAATCCGCAGGGAGGCGAGATCCCCGGGCTCGGACTCGCGCAGATAGCCGGCGAAAAAGATCGGTGTGCCGGCCATCATTGTGGGTTTTTCCTCACGGATGATCTTGGGGATGTTCTTGTACTCGAGGGGATTTGCGACGGTCACATTGGTCATGCCGACGATGAGAGGCAGCCAAAAATTGGCGTTGTGGCCGAAGACGTGGAAGAGCGGCAGCACCCCCATCATCACATCCTGCTCGCTCAGGCGAAAAACCCTGACCAGATCGACGATATTGGAGCTGAAATTGCGGTGGGTGAGCTGCACCCCCTTGGGATCCTTCTCGCTGCCGCTGGTGAAAAGGATCACCACGGTGTCATCCTCCTTCACGGAGGGGAGGGTGGCGAAGAGCAGGGGGAGAGGAAGCTTGGAGCGCAGCGCAGCCTTGAGCTTGGCTCCGGTGCCGATGGTGGCCAGTATGTCCTCGATGAAGATCATCCCGGGCACGATCCGGCAGTTGATCTTTTCGACCAGGGCCTTTGAGGTGATGATCGTCGAAAAGCCGCACTTGTTCTGGGCGTATTCGCAGTTCTCCGCCGCTCCGGTGGAATAGTTAATCATCACCGGCACCTTGCCAGCCATGACAATGCCAAGCGTGGAGAGGATCGAGCCGGAGGAGGTCGGAATCATCACCCCGATAAAACCCTCCTTGAACCTCTTGACGTAATCGGCTAATATAAAGCCTGCGATCAGAACCTTGTCGTAGGTCAGCCGCCGGTCAAGGGTGCGGTCGATGATGGCCATCTTGCCGCCCTGACGCTTGGCGGTACGGATGAATTCACGATGAAGGATCATTGGGACCTCAAATTGTCTTTATGCTCGTCTGGAATGAATGTTATTCATTATTATACAAAATAAGCAGCACAAGCGCAACTAAAAAATGAATAATATTCATAAAGCTGCAGCAAGAGTCTGTTTTTACATGATAGCAGGGGTTGCAGGGCAAGGGGGTGTCGGGGAGAAGGGTCAAGCAGCGGCGGCAGAGGGGCCTCGATCAGGAGGGATGGGCGGAGACGGCGGAAAGGATCCCAACCCTTTCCGCCTGATCGAGGATGCTCATTTCTCACCGAGATGGAATTTGAGCCACTGGTCCATCTCCCAGAGCATGTGCAGGACTGATTCCCGCGCCCGGTAGCCGTGGCTCTCCTTTGGCAGAATGACCAGTCGGGCGACCTTGCCGAGTCCCTTGAGCGCGGCATAATAGCGTTCGCTCTGCATCGGGAAGGTGCCGCTGTTGTTGTCCGCCTCGCCGTGGATGAGCAGGAGCGGGGTATCCATCGTCCCGGCCGCCATGAAAGGTGACATCTTTAAATAAGTCTCCGGGGCCTCCCAAAGAGTGCGCTCCTCGCTCTGAAAGCCGAAGGGGGTGAGGGTGCGGTTGAAAGCCCCGCTGCGGGCGATGCCGGCCTTGAAGAGACGGCAGTGGCTGAGCAGATTGGCGGTCATGAAAGCGCCATAACTGTGCCCTCCAATCGCCAGACGGGTCGAATCGGCCACACCGCGGTCCTTCAGTTCCGCGACGATGGCCTCAGCACTGGCAACCAGCTGCTCGATGTAGGTGTCGTTGGGCTCCCGGTCGCCCTCACCGACAATCGGCATGGCTGGATCATCGACCACCGCGTATCCGCGCATCACCCAGAACAGGGGGCTGAGGGGGGAGATGCGGATAAAACGGTAAGGTGAATCGGAAACCTGGCTGGCGGCGGCCGCGCTCTTGTACTCCTGGGGATAGGCCCACATCAGCACAGGCAGGGGCCCCTGGCTGCGTTCCCATCCGGGTGGGGTGTAGAGCGTGGCTGTAAGTTGGACCTTGTCACCCCGTTCGTAGCGGATCAGCTCCTTGCGGATGCCACGAAGCTGGGGAGAGGGATGAGGAAAAGAGGTCACTGGCACCGAAGACTCTTGTCCAAAGCGGCGCAGGTGAAAATTGGGGGGTTCATCGATCCCTTCCCGCCGGGTTAAAAAGCTCTCCGCTCCTGCGCTTGCCAGGTCGATGACATATTCATAATAGGGCGCTGTGCAGCGCCACAGGCGACGGCTCTGGCCGTTCTCGATGGTGCGCTCATCCAGGAAGGGGAAGCTCCCTTCGGGGGAGGCGCCTTCGCCGCGCATGTAGACGGCTTTATCATCGCGGGTGAGGCGAAGAACACGCGTGCCCCACTCCGTGGAGGTCATGAGGGGCGTGCCGGGATCTTTGTAGCGGTCCTCCATGGAATAGTCTGCGAAGAGGCGGCCCTTTCGGTCTCGGCCAGCCGGGTCGACAGCCCAGATCCGCACTCGCCGCTCCTTCCAGATCCACTCCTGAATCAGGGCGAGGTGCTTGTTCCCCCAGTAGACCCCGCGGAAACGCAGGGAGAGATTGGCGAGCAGCTCGGCGTCGCGGCCGTAGGGAGCCGCGAGGGTCCAGACCTTGTCGCGAATTTCTGCGGGACGTTTGGGATCCCCGCCATCCTGGGCTTCGCACCAGCAGAGCGTCTGCGGCTGATCGGCGCGCCAGCTGAAATAGCGCGGCCCCTCCGGTACGGCATCGAAGGCGATCGGCACCTGTTCGGCGAGCGGAAGGTCGGCCATTTCCCTGATGAGAACTCCATGCTGATCCCATATCTGCACCCGGTGGGGGAAGCGCATCGCCGGCACCAGATAGGAGTAGGGACGATGGATGATCTCGACCAAAAAGGCGAGTCCGTCAGGGGAGGGCTCCGCTGAGCGATAGATGGCCGGCCCGCCAATCCGGGTGATATTCCCCTCTTCGTCGACAAGCGCCAGAAGGCAGCTGAAATAGTGGTCGAAAAGCAGCTCGTCGTGCGGATTCCGGAGCAGATCCTGCCAGGTCGGCGCTGGTGCGCTTTCACCTCCGCATTCCTGGATTACCGGTCCATCCGGTACAGCCGGAGCGGCCGGCGCTTCAGGTCGATCCATCGGGATCAGCCGGCAGAGCAGTCGTTTGCTGTCGGGCATCCACTGGAAGGGATCGTCATAAAATGCGGCACTGAGGGGCTGGCCGGTCAATTCACGCGCCTCTCCGCTGCCGATCTCGAGCAGCCAGAGGGTGATCGCGCTCTCACCGGTGAGGGTGAAGGCCACCCTGCGGCTGTCGGGAGACCAGGCGACATGGCGGATGCGGGCGCCGGGGGGGAGCCCCAACACCGGTCGGGTTGAATGGTCGCGCAGCGACACAAGCTGCATGCCGGTGTGATAGCTGATTCGGCTCGGTCCGCTGCTGAGCGGATTGATGCGGAGGCCGGCCAGACCAAGCTCAGGCTGGGAGAGCTCTGCAATGGTGGGCAGGGCGGGATTGTCCAGCACCAGCAGCCATTGGCGGTCAGGCGAGAGGCTGACCGACGGCGTTGGCGGTGCATCGACCAGATCAATCATCTCGCGGGGAGGCAGGCGATAGCCCGTCTCCTGTGATGCACATAGTTCTGCATGCAGCATGAAAATCCCCCACAAGGAGAGAGTGATCGCTGTCTTTCTGTTTGATTTGCTCATGGTTCCCTCCACAGTTCGCCCCATCCAACCGGGATGAGCCCGGCTCTGGGCGACGGTGTGTCGCCGGCACGTAAGCTAAGGGAAGTTGCAAGGGCGGGTCTGCCTGAGCAATGATGCAGCTGGAAAGAAAAGGCAATGGAAGCAATCTAATTTAAATAAAGCAATTACAGGCAGATTTGCAACTCTTTTTATTACCTTCGGCCCTGATCGGACCGGCCAATATTATGTTGGCAATATCAAAATAATATCCGTATCTTACCCATTGGCAAAAGATCACTGGAAACAGGGCGGAGAGCCGGCCATGCTGCGCTGCTATAAAATCGATAAAGAGAAAATCCAGAGCTGCGCCCGTGAAGAGGCGCAGATTCTCATCTATATCAGTCCGGACGACTCGGAAAAGCGATATCTGACCAACGAGATGAAGCTGGATGAGCACACGCTCAACTCCACGCTCGATCCGGATGAACTCTCGCGCCTCGAATTCGAGCCCGAGCATTTTGCGATGATTTACAAGCGGCCGCGCAATTACATCGTCGAGGACCGCTTCCTCTTTCGCGTCACCTCGATGGGCATCTTTTTTTTCAGCGACCGCATCATCCTGGTTGCCAGCGAAGATCTGCCGATGTTTGACGACAAAAAGTTCTCGCGTGTGACCAGCCTGCGCGATGTGATGCTCAAGATGCTCTATCGTTCCATCTACCACTTTCTCGAACACCTCAAGATCATCGACATGATCACCAACGAACTCGAGGAAAAGATCAACCTCTCCATGCAGAACAAGTACCTGATCAGTCTCTTCTCGCTGGAAAAGTCGCTGGTCTACTACCTCAACGCCATCACCTCGAACTCCATCCTCCTCCAGCGCCTCAAGAATAATTCGGGCAAGATCGCCTTCCAGCAGGAAGAGGAGGAGCTGCTCGATGACATCATGATCGAAAACTCGCAGTGCTACCGCCAGGCCGAGATCTTTTCCAACATCCTCTCCAGCATGGCCGATGCGCGCGCCTCGATCGTGAGCAACAACCTCAATGTGCTCATGAAGACCCTCAACATCATCACCATTGGCATCATGGTGCCGACCTTCGTTGTGAGCGCCTTTTCCATGAATGTCAGCATCCCGGGACAAAAACTGCCCTACGCCTTCTGGCTCGTACTCGGCATCGCCTTCGTCTCGGTGATGGCATTCTATTTCTTCTGGCGCTACAAAAAATGGTAGATTTTGTATCCTTTAGGATCTGCTGCATCCAATAGATAAAAAGATCTGGTCATGCGTTAGAGGTTTTCATGGTTTGCGATGAGATACTGCTGGAGATCTGCGCCGATCTTGCCGAAAACATCGATTCCGAGCTCTGTGCCCGACTGCGCGAACACCTGCAGAACTGCCCGAACTGCGCCCGGCAGTTCTCGACAATGAGGACCACCATCCATCTCTACCACTGCCTCGGAGAGCAAGAGGTCCCACCGGCCATCCATGAACGGCTGGCCAGGCTGCTCAACCTCCCTGAGGGCGCAGCGGTGCACAAAAGGTGACCATATGGACACTTTTTGCTTGACTGCAAGCAAAAAAAAGTGTATACTAAGGGTGAAATTAATTTCACCCTTTTTTATTTGGAGGGGTATGGAAAAGCTGTCGCGCAAACAGGAAAAAGCGCTCGAACTCATCGTCAAACGCGCCCGGGAACAGGGCTATCCCCCGACCCTGGCGGAATTGACCGAGGAGTTGGGCGCCTCTTCCCGGAACACCGCCGTCAAGTATCTGCGCATCCTCGCTCGCAAGGGCTATATCGTCTGGGACCGCAACAAGGCCCGAGGCATCCAGGTCGCCGCCGAACCCGGGGGGGAGGAGAGCGGCGTGCCCCTGATCGGTTCCGTGGCCGCCGGAACCCCGATGCTGGCTGAACAAAACATCGAACGCTACGTGCCCGTGCCCCGCTTTCTTTTGCGCGCCCCGGGCCCCCATTTCCTCCTGCGCGTGAGCGGCGAGAGCATGATCAACGCCGGCATTCTGAACGGCGATCTGGTGCTGGTGCACGCCCGGCCCCAGGCCGAGGTCGGCGAGGTGGTGGTGGCCCTGATCGACAGCGAGGCCACCGTCAAACGCCTGGCCCAGCGCGAGGGCAGACGCTTCCTCCATGCCGAGAATCCCGCCTTCGCCGATATCCATCCGGCGGGGGAGTGGAGCATCCAGGGCAAGGTCGTCGCCCTGTTGCGCGAAGAGGTGCTCTAGCCAGGAGTATGCCGTGACGCGTTCCATCATCCATATCGATGTCGGGGATTTCCCCATCGCCGTGGAACGGGTCCTGGAACCCCGCCTGCGCCAGCGTCCGGTGGTCGTGGCCGTCCAGACCGCCACCCGCTCACTGGTCGCCGCCCTCTCCCGCGAAGCGGCCGGTCAGGGCGTGCAGCGCGGCATGCCCCTGCCCCAGGCGCGCAAATACTGCCGCGACCTGACCGTGCTGCCGCCCAACGAGGAGCTCTACACCCGCGCCACTACCGCCCTGCTCGGCCTGCTTGGCCGCTTTTCGCCCCTCATCGAACCCCTGCGCTTCGGCCACGCCTATCTCGACATGACCGGCTCGACCCGCCTCTTCGGCGGCGCGGTCGATGCCGCCGCCCGCGCCCAGCGCGAAATCCGCGACCGCCTGCGCCTCGATGCCGTGGCCGGGGTGGCCAGCAACAAACTGGTCAGCAAGGTCGCCTCCGATCTCCTCTGCCGTCACCTTCCCGCCGCCCCCCTTTACGATGTGCACCACGGCGAGGAGGAACGCTTCCTCTCCCCGCTGCCGGTCACCTGTCTGCCCGGGGTGCAGAAGGGGGTCCGCGACCAGCTCACCGAACTCAATGTGCGGCGCATCCATGAACTCGCCCTCATCCATTCCGAACATCTGCAGATGCTCTTCGGCCGCTTCGGACTCCTCCTCTTTCAGCGCGCCCGCGGCATCGACGAACGCCCGGTGCAGCCGGCCCGGCGCGGCCCCGAGATCGTCGAACCCCTCGAGCTGGCCGAGGACTGCAACGATTTCGACCGCCTGCGCCGCTTCACCTTCGGCCTCCTCGCCCGCGCCACCCGCCGCCTGCGCCAGCAAGAGCTGCACGCCCGCCGCCTCGCTGTCGAGGTCCGCTATTCGGATTACCGGGAGAGCAGCGCCCGGGTGCAGATTCCGCCGGCGCAAACCGACGAGGAACTGCTCGCATCCGCCGCGGCCGCCCTCGAAAAGGCTTTGCTCCGCCGCGTGCGCGTGCGCAAACTCACCCTGCGCCTGGGCGGACTCGCACCGGCCTGCGGCCAGCTCGAACTCTTCGCCCCCCCGGCCGACCCCAAACGCGAGGCCCTCGGCCGGGCCCTGGATGCCCTCCGCGACCGCTTCGGCGAAAATGCGGTCCATTTCGGCCGCACCGCTCTTTTTTCTCCGCCCACTGCCAAAAAACTTGAATTATCGGCCGCAAATGCGTATCTTGCGATGCAAAAACGGTCCGCACGGCCCCGCCGCACGGACCTACCCTCACCTTCGCTCCGGAGCCCCTATGAATGACCAGCCCCTTGATATTATCCAGTTTTCCAATCAGGACGCCCGTGACCGGCGCCTGCTGAGGAAATTCGTCGATTTCCACTGGCAGCACTATGAAAAGGATCCCGCTTTCGTCCCTCTCCTCGATTATGAATACCTCGGCTTCAAACTGCTGGGCATCACCGGCTTTTTCGAACCGCAAAACCTCTTCTTCCGCCACAGCGTGATGACCTTTTTCCTCGCCCAGCGCGGCGACACCGTGGTCGGCCGCTGCAACGCCTTTGTCAATCATAATCACAACCAGCGCTGGGGCGACAAGGTCGGCTTTTTCGGCCAGTTCGAGAGCATCGACGACCAGGAGGTGACCAACGCCCTCCTCGATGCCGCAGCCGCCTGGCTGAAAAGCCAGGGCATGACCGCCATGCGCGGACCCCAGAATCTGCCCGTCAATGAGGCAACCCCCGGCCTGCTCGTGCAGGGATTCGAAACCCGCCCGGTCATCTATTACCAGTACAACAAACCCTGCTACGAAAAACTGCTGAACGACTATGGCATGAAGGTGGTCAAGAGGGTTAAATCCTGGGAGGTCCCGGTTGACCGGCCTATGGAGGAGAAACTGGAACGGGTCGGCAAAAAGGTGATCGAACACTACGGTGTGACCATCGAGACCTGGGACCAGCGTCCCCTGGCGGAGCGCAAGCAGGAGATGCTCGAGGTTTACAACGACGCCTGGAACGACAACTGGGGCTATGTCCCCTTCACCCGCGAGGAATTTTTCCGCAACGTCGATGACATGCAGCTGATCATGGAAAAGGGGCTCTTCCTCTTCGTCTATGTCAAGGGCGAACTGGCCGCCTTCTTCGGGGGCGTGCCCAATATCTGCGAACGCCTGGTACCCCTCAGCTGGTGCCGTCGCTGCGAATTGCTCCGGGCGGGCAAGATGCTCCTGACCCGCAACCGGATCAAGGGATTCCGCCTCGGCTACATGGGCGTGAAGCAAAAATACCGCCGCCTTGGCCTCGATGGGGTCATGCTCTGGAAACAGAAGATTTACTCCCAGCAGAAGGGCTACGAATACTGTGACTTCGGCTGGGTGCTCGAGGATAACGTGCTGGTCATCCGCGTCGGCGAGTCCATGCAGGATTCCCGGCTCTCGAAGGTCTATGCGGTCATGGAAAAGGAACTCGCCTGACCGCAGGGGCGCTCTTCCCTATGAGCTATATTCCCCTTCACCTGCATTCAAACTATTCACTCTGCCGCGGCGCCAACACGATTGAAGAGATCTGCGCCGCGGCGGAGGCGCACTCCTTCTCCCATCTCGCCCTGACCGATACCAACGGCCTCTACGGCCTCGCCTTTTTCCTCGATCTGGCCCGCCAGCACCACCTGCAGCCCCTCGTCGGCGCCCATCTCGAGAGCGGGGAGGAGGAGGCGGTCGTTCTCGCCCGCAGCCTGGAGGGCTACCACTCCCTCTGCCGCCTCATCACGGCCATGCACACCCGGGAGCGGCCGGTTCTGGCCGGGCTCCTCCAGCCCCCGGATGCGGAAATCGTCATTCTCACACCCTGCATCCCCCTCCTCAGCCATCTCACCGCGGCGGGGCCCCGGGAGAATCTCTACGCCGAGGTCATCCCCCACGCCGGACGCGAACGCCTGCTCCGTTTCGCCCGCAGTCACGGGATCCCGGTCGCAGCCAGCTGCGCCGCCTGGTTTCTCGGTGAGGAGGACTATGCC
>ERZ795059.1778-NODE-1778-length-23463-cov-11.864448_pt1 | contig 23463 bp, 20 predicted proteins | sample MGYA00375143_ERZ795059 | MGnify/ENA primary metagenome ERZ795059 (study PRJEB30188, sample SAMN05720168) | activated sludge metagenome | isolation source: Anaerobic digester | place: USA | collected 2015-01-07 ... | reverse complement strand
CGTGAGACAGTTCGGTCCCTATCCTATGCGGGCGCAGGATACTTGAGAAGGGTCGTTTCTAGTACGAGAGGACCGAAATGAACGTACCTCTAGTGTACCAATTGTCACGCCAGTGGCATCGTTGGGTAGCTATGTACGGTCGTGATAAGCGCTGAAAGCATCTAAGTGCGAAGCACGCTTCAAGATTATGTATCCCCCCATTTATGGGCTAAAGACCCCTCGGAGATGACGAGGTTGATAGGTTGCAAGTGTAAGTGCAGTAATGCATTCAGCTGAGCAATACTAATTGGTCGTGCGACTTAATCATTATTTTTTATTCACAGTAATCATTATAACTCGGTTTTTTTCTTCATTCATTTATTTTTTTTTCTGGTGACTATAGCTAGGGTGTTACACCTCTTCCCATTCCGAACAGAGAAGTTAAGCCCCTATACGCCGATGGTACTGCATGCGCAGGTGTGTGGGAGAGTAGGTAGTTGCCAGGATTATTTTTAAAGCCTCACTTTTGTGAGGCTTTTTTTTTACTATCCTGCTGAATTAATTTATATTTTCGTAATTTTGCTTATTATTTTATTAAAATTCCTATTATGAAAAAACCATTTATCATTCTGCTTCTTTTTCCAGTAATTTTCTGGTCTTGCGCCTCGACCGCTGATCTATATGAATATTCAATTCCCGCGGATGAGCTATCCTCCATTCTCAAACTTGATGTTAAAAATATTAAAAATATCTCTGATTTCTCAATTACCACACTTGCAGATTCACTCCCCTCCATGCATAACAGAATGTTGATGTCCTATCGGACTGATAATAAAAAGATTCTTGATGAAATTATTAAACCGGCGGTTTTAGAGAAAAAAGATGAATTCTTAAAAATGACTTCCCGGCAAATAGTTAATCAACTGTCTATTTTTGCTTTTACAACATATCAGCAAATTCTTGCTAAAGGTTTTTACAGGTGGGGCGGTGATATACTTGATCTTGACGACCCGCAATATGAAGGAGTCCGTCATAAATACAAGTACGGGCTCGACTGTTCGGGATTATCGGTGGCAGGATATGAGATTGCCGCTTACCTTGGATTAATCAAGGGGGAAGATCTTCTTTTTTCCTCCCCTGGATTTAAACACTATTGTGAAACCACCGGATTTAAAGATGGGGGCGCTCTGAACGGAGGAAGTAATAATTATCGGCTTGATACAAAGGAATTGGATCAACTTGGAAAAGAAATAGTAAGAATAAAAAGAAACAGTACAATAGCAGAAGAGGATGTGATTAAATTACGAGCGGGGGATATAGTAGGAAGAAATGGGCATTTCGGCGTAATAGTTGAATCAAACGGAAAACTTTATTACCTTGAATCGGGGGGCTGGGTAGTGCCTCAAACCGACGACAGGGCAGTTGAAATTAATCAAGCAATAAATAAATTTGCCCAAAACGGGTATGTTTCGGTAAGAAGATGTTTACCTGATTAATTACGATTTTTATGATAAAACACATTATCTGGGATTGGAACGGAACTCTTTTTAATGACGTGAATCTTTGCGTCGAACTGGGAAATGAGCTTTTTAGAAGTCGCGGACTTCCTGAGATGACTATTGAACGCTATCGGGAAATTTTTTCACTTCCGGTTATCCGGTACTATGAAAAAGCGGGATTCGATTTTACAATTGAAAGCTTTGAAAAACTTGGCAGGGAGTGGATGGATAACTATGAATCGAGAAAATATGAGTGCAGTCTGTACAATGAAGTCCCTGATGTGCTGAAAAAAATTTCCCTGCTTGGAATCAACCAATATGTTCTTTCTGCATATTCCCACAATGACCTGGTTTCAATAATTGAACACTATGAAATTATTGAATTTTTCTCGAATATTAAAGGACTTCACCATATTTATGCAGACAGCAAACTTCATCTGGGACTGGAACTGATCGAGGAAATCAACTCACATCCCGACACCATATTAATTATCGGGGATACGCACCACGATTTTGACATTGCGAAGGAATTGAGAGTCAAATCAGTCCTTTTTTCAGGAGGTCATCAATCTGAAGGCAAACTAAATAAATTTGGCGTTCCGGTAATCAGCTCTCACAATGAAATAATTGAATACCTGAACGCCTAGTCGTCTTTTTTTCTTAAAAAGCCCCATTTCGAAATATGCCTGTATGCCATATACCCTACTGCTGCCCCCTGAAGAATGCCAAGTACGTAGTTTAGTTCATAGTTTTTATTTTCCCGAGAGAATTTTGTGAACAGCGGCTTAATCATTTCTTCAGAAGAAAAAAGCTTATCAGAAATGCCGGACCATTGTGTGGTCAAATACATTTTCGAGTAAATCCGGCTGGTTGAAGTTCCCGGTAGAATAAAGGGAAAATTTGTTTCCTCAAAAATCATGTTATCGGAGAAAGAATCATTCCTTAACAGCGGATTAAGGGAAAGCCTGACGCGGGATGAGTCCCGCTCAACCCCGCGGGACAGTTTCAACTCAGTCTGTGAAAAGGCAACCGCAGTGAGCAATAACGCAAAAAAAAGATTTTTACATACAGCCGTCATAACAAACATTTCATAGTGGGAGCAAAATCAATCAGTTATTTACTGACTCCGATTTTCCATTTATCCTCAACCAGCATCAAATCCATTTTTTCCGATTTAGTGCTTCCATCGGAATAAGTGATTTTCAATTTCAAGGATGCTGATTTTTCCTCGACCTTTTCTTCTTCCACATCAATTGATTTGATTCCCCCCTTTTCTTTAACCGAGGCGGCTTCTTTTTCAATGCCTTTCTCAAGTTTTTCGTGACCCAAAGTCTCCACTAGCTGAGGAGAAAGAAGATCCAGTGCGCTTTTGTCGTTATCTGCGACTTTCATAATAAAATCCTTTGCAACATCCGCCGGTCCTTCTGCGCTCCCGCATCTCAATGCAAGAAGTGAAAAGAAGAGAATTGCGAAGAATAAGTAGTTAGATTTTTTCATAACGATCCTTTCATTTATTTGAGGTAACTATATGTTTTAACCGGGGGTTGTTCAAGATCCTTCCCGGAAGAATGCACTTCGCAGGGCCGAAAGGGAGAGAAACTGAATCGAACTCTTTTCCAACGAGATCAATTCCTGATTTGAGAAATGCCTTCCAAACCAACTCGGTACAATAAAGCGATTCATCCGTAGTCAAATCAAAATTCCCGTCAAAAGGAAGATGCTTTTTTAGTGCTGTCAGAGCATATTCGATAGCAGGGGCAAGGGAATTTTTATCCGCTGAGGAGATCCGGTAAACCGCGACTTCACTGCAGCGGTCAACCCGGCAAAACAACTCCACCGGTTCAATTTTTATTTTGTCCTTTTCAAATTCTTCCTCCGCAGGGACAGAATGAATCACGAAAACGGAGCCGTTGCTCTTTTTCACTATTCCGATGTGGGAATATGGAGAATTTCCGTCCGCAAGTAGTACAATTCTGCTGACAAGGCTTCTGCCTTTCCGGAAAATAAGATCGCCATCCTGAAGAAGTTCAGAATCGATTGTGACTGACGGAAGCGTAGAACTGCCCGCTTCTTCCACATTAAAGAGGAAGGGAAAGATGAGCACCAGGGAAAAAATTAAAAACCGTGTTAAATGGTTAAACATTTTTTTTATAAAAACGGTAAAAATTCTTAAATTATTTGTGTAAATTTAAATTATAATATATAATTACAAATTAAAATAAACAAATTCGAAGGAAAAATGAAGAAATCGATATTTTTGGTTTTACTGCTTGCCATAATTACAGTTGCGCAGGTTATTCCACCCAAAAGAGAATTCCGCGGTGCGTGGATTGCAACAGTATCAAACATTGACTGGCCCAAAAACAGGCCGAATGCAACTTCCGGAGAACAGATCAGCGAACTAATAACAATCTTAAAAAAACTTAAAGAGTCGGGAATCAATGCCGTAATGTTTCAGGTGAGGACAGAATGCGATGCACTCTACAAGTCGCAGTATGAACCATGGTCTTACTGGCTAACGAATGAGCAAGGAAAGTCGCCCGAACCGTATTTTGATCCGCTTGAATACGCAATAGATGAAGCTCACAAGCTTGGGATGGAGCTCCACGCATGGTTCAATCCATACCGCGCAGTCAAGAATGTGGGGGATTATGAAACCGATGAAAATCACGTAAGCGTAAAACATCCCGAATGGATACTGGATTTCGGGAAATACAAAATGCTGGATCCCGGTATTCCCGAAGTCAAGGAATATGTGCTTAACGTGATGAAGGACGTTTTAAACAATTACGATATTGACGGGATACATTTTGACGATTATTTTTACCCTTATTCCCCGAAGGTTTCCACGGAGGATGAGGAGACGTTTGAAAAATACGGAAGCAAGTTTGACAATGTGGATGACTGGAGACGGGACAATATCAATTCACTAATGGCAATGATTAATGACGAAATCAAAAAAGTCAAGCCATACGTGAAGTTTGGGATCAGTCCTTTCGGAATAGTTGAAAACAAGTTTGCGGGGACAAGCGGACTCGATTCGTACTCGGTTTTATACTGTGATCCGCTGACGTGGATAAAAGAAAAAACGGTGGACTATGTAAACCCGCAGTTATACTGGGAGATGGATCACCCAAGAGCCCCGTACAAAAAGCTGCTCCCCTGGTGGGCAGAAGTTTCGAGGGATGTGCATTTATATGTCGGATTGTTTTCATCCCAATTTACAGGAAGAAGATTCAAGGGAGATCCCGCAACGCTGGGAAACCAGCTGAGGCTGAACCGGGTTACGGATAATGTTCACGGGGTAGTGCATTTCAGTTCGAGAGCGATAACAAACAATTCGGGAGGATTACTCGATACGCTGAAGAACGATTTTTACAAGTATCCCGCGCTCGTCCCGCTGATGAGTTGGAAGGACAAGGTTCCGCCGAACCAGGTATTGTCCGCGGATTTCAGAGCCGACAGCAACTCGATAACCATGTGGTGGCAAAAACCGGCGCCGGCAGCTGACGGCGAGGAGGCGGCGAAATATGTGATTTACAAATTCGGGGCGGAAAGCGAAATCAACCTGGATGACCCAAGGGCGATCGTGCACATTACAGAGAAACAAAGAGTGCGCTTTGAGCACCAATGGAATGAAGGGGAACAGACGGGGATGGTTTTCGTTGTGACCGCACTGGACAGGCTTCAGAATGAGAGCGAAGGTCTGGTAATCAAGGTGAACAGGTGATTTTCAGATGGCTGTACTGGTAACCGGAGGAGCCGGATACATCGGCTCCCATTTTGTACGACTGCTTAAAAAAGAGGGGGCGGAGATCATTGTACTCGATAATCTTTCGAGAGGGCACAGGGAATCACTTCCGCCCGGAGTGAAGTTCGCCGAAGCCGATCTGCTCAGCAGGGAAGAACTCCGGCGGGTATTTTCGGAAAACCGGATTGAGTCGGTTGTCCACTTTGCGGCTTTTGCATATGTGGGGGAATCGGTTGAAAGTCCCCTGATGTACTATCAGAACAATGTAGTGGGGAGTTACAACCTGCTTGAGTTTGCAGTAAACCACGGAGTAAAGAACTTTGTATTTTCATCCACTTGTTCGCTTTACGGGAATCCTGACAGAATACCGATAACCGAATCGGAGAGCGTCAAACCGATCAACCCCTATGCAAAGACCAAGCAGATAATCGAAATGATGCTTGCCGATTACTCGAAAGCGTACGGACTAAATTACGCAGCGCTAAGATATTTCAATGCTGCGGGAGCAGCGCCGGACGGAGAAACAGGTGAAAGCCACGATCCTGAGCCGCATCTTATACCCCTGATCCTGCAGACCGCGCTGGGAAAGAGAAGCAGCATATCAATATTCGGAGATGACTACGAAACGAAGGACGGAACGTGCATCCGGGACTACATACACATACTTGATCTTGGAAGGGCACACCTGCTTGCGCTGGAGTATTTAAGAAGAGGGGGGAAGCCGGAGATCATAAATCTCGGAACGGGGGATGGTAATTCGGTAAAAGAAGTGATTGAAAGAGCGGAGATGATCACGGACAAAAAAATCAACCGGGTAATATCGCCAAGACGGGAGGGGGATCCCGCAATTTTAGTTGCGGATAATAAAAAAGCCGGGGAAGTGCTGGGGTGGAGACCGGAGTATTCCCTTGACGACATTTTAATTCACGCGTGGAACTGGCATAAGAATCAAAAATATTAAAAACGGAGAAAAGAATGAAAGGCATTATTTTAGCGGGGGGATCGGGATCAAGAATGTATCCTGTCTCGAAGCTTTACAGCAAGCAACTGACACTTATCTATGACAAGCCCCTGATTTACTTCCCCCTGTCAATTCTGATGCTCGGGGGAATAAAGGAGATCCTGATCATTTCGAATGAAGAGACCATCCCGATGTACAAGAAACTTTTCGGGGACGGCACGCAGCTCGGACTTTCGATAAGCTACAAGCTGCAGGCAGCGCCCAACGGGATAGCGGAATCGTTCATCCTGGGGGAGGAGTTCATAGGGAAGGATGACGTAACCCTGATACTCGGGGACAACATATTTTACGGTTATCTCGATTTCTTTTACAAGGCACTGGAGCAGAACAAAAAAGGGGCAACGGTATTTGCTTACAGGGTAACGGATCCGGAAAGATACGGAGTGGTAGAATTTGACAAGAGCGGAATGGCGCTTTCCATTGCGGAGAAACCGCAGCAGCCGAAGTCGAACTACGCTATCCCGGGATTATATGTATATGACAACCAGGTGGTGGAGATCTCGAAAAACCTCAAACCATCTCCCCGGGGGGAACTCGAGATAACGGATGTGAACAATGAATATCTGAAAAAGGGGGAGCTTTTCGTGGAGATCATCGGACGGGGGGTTGCATGGCTGGATACCGGTACGCCGGCTGCCCTGCTCCAGGCATCGAACTTTTTCGGGGCAATTGAGGACAGGCAGGGACTGAAAGTTGCATGCATCGAGGAAATCGCACTGACCAAGGGCTTTATCACTCCGGATGAGTTCAGGAAGATACTGGACAAGATGCCGAAGTGCGATTACAAAGCCTATCTGGAAAACATACATTTAAATCTTACAGAAAAATGAAAATCATAGAAAGCTGTTTAAACGGATTAATACTAATAGAACCGCGGGTGTTCAATGATGACCGCGGGTACTTCTTTGAATCTTATAAAAAGAAGCAGCTGGAGGAGCTGGGAATATCAGAGAGCTTTGTGCAGGACAACATATCCCGCTCCACAAGGAACACAATAAGGGGGCTCCATTATCAGGTCGGGGAATTTGCGCAAGGTAAACTATGCCAGGTGCTCAACGGCAGGGTAATGGATGTAGCACTGGACATCCGGGCATCGTCGCCGACCTACGGAGAGTACAAAAGCTTCGAGCTGAGTTCGGAGAACCATCTGATGCTCTACATTCCACCCGGATTTGCACACGGCTTCTCGGTCCTTTCCGAGACAGCAATCTTTTCATACAAGTGCACGGCGTATTACGACAAGGCATCCGAGAGGGGAATAAGATTCGACGATCCAGATCTGAAAATTGACTGGCAGGTGCAGACACCGGTATTATCGGAAAAAGACAAGCAGTCAAAATGGTTCAGGGATATTGAGAACGACTTTCCGGATTATTTGAAGTGATACTTCTCATAATGCGTTAAGCCGGCGGTACCCGTAAAAACGTGGGGGCGGGCAAATTCTTTTTCCCTGAGGACAGTATCAACTGATGCGAAAGTCATATTCAGTTCCCTGAACATATTCAGAAGTTCAGTTATGCAGTATGCGTTCAACAGATTTATATGAAAAAAAGCGATATGAGGGGGATCAGGTCTTCCCGATTTCTTTTTTGCCAGATTAATTATTTTAACATAGGCCGACAAAGAACAACATAAAGAAATGTACAAGAACCAATAAAAAAAGTATTTCTGCTTTTTAAGACACTTTCAGAAAAACAAGGGCGGAGGGGTAAGTCCGCCCTTTCAGAAAAAGATTATTTAAGCAGAAGCAGTTTTTTCGACTGAACATTAGCGCCGGCGGAGAGGCGGTAGAGATAGATACCCGACGGCAGATTTGAAGCGTTGAAGACCAGCCTGTGATTTCCCGCCTCCTTATTACCGTTAAACAATTCCGCAACCTTTTCCCCGATACTGTTGAAGACTTCGAGTTTCACAGCCGATTTTTCCGGCAGAGTGAAAGCAATAACCGTTTCGGGATTGAAGGGATTCGGATAGTTCTGGGAGAGAGCAAAACCACTCAGTCCTGCAACCTCGACTTCAACCTGCTGCGAGAACTCGTAAGAGCCGTTGTAATCAACCTGTCGCAACCGGTAAGCATAACTTCCGTTCTGCAGATCCATATCAACGAAAGAATAAACATTTTCCGTTGCGGAAGTACCCATTCCCTCAACGAATCCGACGGTAACAAACTGACTGTTGAATTTTTTCTGGATTTCGAATCCGAGATTATTCTTCTCCGATGCAGTAGTCCATTCAAGCCGGACGTTATTTCCATCGGCAACGCCCGAGAAGGAATTCAACTCAACCGGAACAATCATATCGAGAGCGTAGGCATAAGTCTGCCACTGGGAGGGAGAAGTTGGAACGAAGGAATTCGTTGTTGAGGTAGTAGTAGCGAGGGTAGCCCCGGCTTTATCGAAAACGGTATAAGGGAAAGTCAATCCCCCGTCCGTGGAAAGTTTCACAGTAAGACGGTCGGGATACGAGCCCGAGTAAGGGGCATAGGCATAATCGAACCTGACCGTATCCGAGGAAAGGAGACCGCTGAAGACTTTGGTCACAAGCGTATCCTTCTGACCGGATGCTGAATAGTCATAAAACGAAAGGAATATCGCTTTATTTCCGGCAACCGAGGGACCATTCACGCCGTTAACAGACCGGAAGGTTATTCCGCCGTCAGGATTTTTAAGCGTCCAGCCCGGAGGAGGAACAGAGCCCTCAAAGAGGTTATAGAAAAAGACGCCGGACAAATTAACCGATTCAGGATTAATCAGCACGGAGTTGTTTTCCTGATGCAAAATATCACTGTTCAGAGCTTTTTTCATAACCGGAGTGCTTTCGGATTTAACCAGCGTAAGCGCCTCGGCATAATTTCTTGATTTAGCACTGTTCATCACTTCCTTAGTCAGGTCGTTCTGGATAAAGGCGGCGGTATAAATCATCGAGTCCACCCAAACCGCTTTATCAACCGGAAAAGTTATAGTAAACTGGTAAGAGCCAACGGAAGCGGGAATGGGAGTTCCCTGCATTGAAGGAAAACCGCGTCTGAATACATCGTAGAAATCCCTCTCGCCGTTGGAGCCCGGGGCGGATGAGTATTTAATATGTCTTTCAACCGCCATCACCCGCAGGAAGTAATTACCGAGGGGGAGGGGAGAAAGGATCTGATAACTAACCAGTGTTCTGATGGAGTCCGGACCGATGCGGGTATTAACCACGTTCATACTGATTGGTGAAGGGGTCGCGGTGCGGGGGTAGTAGGCATCGGGCAAGCTTGCCGGGGAGCTGTAGGGATAGGAAGGAGAGACCGTTCCGTCCATAATCACATCCGGTACTCCCTGGACTGAGTAGTAATTTCTGCGTTCGGTATTCTGAGCCGGGTTGTAATGGTACATCGGATCATTTCCGGGGGAAGGCCAGTTCATATGATATTTAATTGCGGTCATTGAATCAAATCGTGCGGAAACGAAAGCATCGATAGCCGGATTATTTGAAGCGCACGGGGAACAGGTGGAACTGGTAAATTCCTCAAGCAGGAGATTCCGTTTGACACCGGGGAAGTAGGCGGAAAACTGAGAGAGAGAATTGTTAGCCGGATTCTGATCGCCCTGGAAATCAGAAGTTACGGTAATATTCACCGGTTGTCCGGGAGTAATAGTCAGGTTATCAAAAATCACCTCGCGGGACTCGCCGGCAGCAAGGGAGCTGACGGATTTCGTGCTGGTGTATCCGCCGGGGGAAACAACCATAACCACATCGAAGGAAGCCGTAATTCCCTCCACTCCCAGATTGAGGAGTGTGACCTTCGGAGCCAGGGTAAAAGGGGCTGATCCGATTGTGTAATTCGTATCCGGGAAAATATTGTTAATTGAAACAACCGCAACATCCTGATTGAACTTTGTGCCGATCTGAAGATTGTCAATATAGAGATTATTGCCGTACGCATTGGTGGTAATAAACTGAAGCTGCACCTGGGCAAGTGCGCAGGCAGAGAGCAGCAGAAGCATAAAAGGAAGAAAAAGTTTAATCATTTAGGTCTCCTGGAAATTTAAGAAAGTATTTTTGGGTATAAAATATTAAAAAAACAACGAGAGAATATAATTGATTTTCCAAAAAAAATAAAACAGAAATCCGAGAAAAGGGGTAAAAAAAAGGGGCGGATTATTTAACTTTACGTATGAAATTTACAAGTTATACAATCGCGCTGTTAATCTGCGTCACGTCAGGCATCTTTTCACAGGGGAAGCATGTACCGCCGGAGGGGTGTTACATAGGGGCATTCATTGTGAACGACCCGGTTGTGCAGGGGGATATGGGGCAGTTTGAACAGCTGACCAGCAAGGACCACTCGGTTTATTTCTCCTATACCGGATGGGGGCAGCCATTTCCGGCGGAGTGGGTGAATTATTACGCCTCCGGGGGTAACGCAGTGCAGATAGCATTCGAGCCGAACGGGGGGCTGAGCGCAGTGGAGGACGGGGAATACATACGTAAGTGGGCGCGGGACGCACGGGAAAGCGGCGCACCGATACTGCTGAGATGGGCATGCGAGATGAACGGAAACTGGGTGGCTTGGCACGGAAACCCGGAGCTGTACAAAGAAAAATTCCGGTTAATCGCAGGGATAATGAAAGAGGAAGCCCCGAACGTTGCGATGGTATGGGCGCCGAACGACATTCCGCATGTACCGGGGAATCCGCTGTACGACATCCACGGATATTACCCCGGGGACGAATATACGGACTGGGTGGGGATAGATTTTTACGGAGTTTATTTTTACGAAAACGGAACGCCGGAAAGAAAAGATCCGCGGGAAAAACTGCGGGTGGTTTACGACACCTACGCAAGCCGGAAGCCGGTAATGATATGCGAATGGGCGGCGACCCATTATTCCACCAGGGTAAATCCGCCGCAGGACTGCACGCAGTACGCAATAGCGCAGATGGATTCCCTTTACCGGAACGTGCAGAGCCAGTTCCCGAAGGTGAAGGCAATATGCTGGTTCAGCGCAAACACATTAACCCAGAACGGCTGCAACTACTCGCTGGCGGAAAACCAGCAGGTGCTTAACCATTATAAAATTATCAGCCAGCCGGCATATTTCCGGTCGGATGTTTTCAGGAACGTACCGCTTGTAAGGATACTAAACGTACCGCAGGACACAGTGCTGAGGGGGGACGGGCAGGTGAGTGCGGAAATTATCTGCGATGCGGGGACTGACAGCGTGAAATTATTAATGAACAACCGGGAGATATCCGCAGTTACAACAGAGCCGTACAATCTCCCCCTTCCGCTTGCCGGACTGGAGGACGGATTTTACGTACTCAGGATTGCGGCATACTCATCATCGGGGCACCACAATTTTTCGGAAGTGCGGGTGGTAGTGGACAAGGGGAACAACTACACATCGGAAATCATTGACGACATACAGGGGGCGGGATTCTCATTCACGGGGAACTGGATCATCTCAAATTCACAGCCCGACAGGTGGGGAGCGTACTATCATTACAGCACGGCAGGAGGGGGAGAAAGCAAGGCAACCTGGACGCCGGCACCGGCAAATGCGGGGTATTACACAGTGAGTGCACTGTGGAGCCAGCATTCCAACCGTGCGGGGAACGCACCATACATAATCCGGCATGCGGACGGGGAGGACACAGTGCGGGTAAACCAAAAAGAAAGAGGGGGGACATTCAATGTGCTGGGTAATTTCCGTTCAAGCGAAACAATCCCGCTGAGCATAAGTCTTACAAATCAAGCCGACGGGATAGTCATTGCGGACGCGGTAAAAACCGAATGGGCGTTCATATCCGGTGCGGAGGGAATCCAAGGGGGGGAAATGCCGGAGAAATCTGAACTGCACCAGAACTATCCTAATCCGTTCAATCCGCTGACGGTAATAAAATATTCCCTTCCCAAAGACGGTTTTGTAAGCATAAGGATACACGATATTTTAGGGAGGGAAATAAAAACGGCTGTAAACGGAGTGCAGGAGAAGGGGGAGTACCGGATAAGATTTGACGCAATGGGTTTATCGAGCGGAATATACTTCTGCACTATGCGCGCGGGGGATTACATAAAGACAATAAAAATGAACCTTATAAAATAAGAGTGAAGTTATGAAAAAGAAAACATATGTGATTGCGGGGCTGGTCCTTGCGGCGGTGTTATTAAGCGGATGCCTTCCGGGGGACGGGAGCTACACGCAGGAAAACACGGCAGGATTCTTCTGGGGAATATGGCACGGGTGGATAGCCCCCATATCCCTGATAATCGGGCTGTTCCAGGACGGAGTAAGGATTTACGAAGTCAACAACAGCGGCTGGTGGTACGACTTTGGTTTCTATATGGCAATCATCAGCGGATTCGGCGGACTCTCGCTATTCCGGAAAGAGCGGAAATAGAAACTATTTTTTAGCGAGTGCCTTTTTATAGACTTCCATATAACCGGAAGCGGAAAGTTCCCAGCTGAAATCCTCCTTCATTCCGTTTTGGATTATCTTATTCCAGACCTGCTTGTCGTGGTATTTAGAAACCGCCCTTGACATAGTTGAAGAGAGTGCATAGGGGTCAAGATCGTTGAACGAGAAGCCGGTGCCGGTATCAAGTCCCTTAGCCGCAAACTCATCCCAGTCGCGCACCGTATCTGCCAGACCGCCGGTTTTCCGGACAACTGGGATCGTGCCATAGCGGAGACTATAGATCTGATTCAGACCGCACGGCTCGTATCTTGAGGGCATAAAGAAGATATCGGAAGCCGCCTCAATCAGGTGGGACATCTCGTTGCTGTAGCCGATATATGCATATACCTTATCAGGGTAGGAATACTGAAGTGCGCGAAAGAAATCCTCAAACTGTTTTTCCCCCGAGCCGAGCACTATCCACTGTACATCAATGGAAAGGAGTTCGTAAGCCGCGGCGGCGAAGACATCAAATCCCTTCTGCTCCACAAGCCGGGAAATAACGCCGACGAGGGGAACATCTTCACGGTAGGGGAGTTTGGCATATTTAATCAGGTACTCCTTATTCTTGTATTTTCCGCCAAGATCATCCGGGGAGTAATGATAGGGGATATGCTTATCCTTCGAAGCATCCCATACGGAATAATCGACGCCGTTAAGAATCCCGCAGAAATCGTCCTCCCGGAACCGAAGGACACCGTCAAGCCCTTCGCCAAAGTGGGGAGTCATAACCTCCTTCGCATAAGTTTTGCTCACGGTGGTGATAACATCGGCGTACATAAGCCCGGCCTTAAGGAAGCAGACGCTCCCCCAGACCTCTATGGGGCTGTTCTCGTAGAAGAGGTCGGGATTTATTTCCGCCTTATAAAGCGATTCCTTAGGGAATCTTCCCTGGTATCCGATATTATGAATAGTCATCACGGAGGCGGTTTTGGCAAATTTCTCATCCCAGGAATAATTATCCTTTAGGAAGAGGGGGATCAGACCCGTCTGCCAGTCGTTGCAGTGAAGGATATCCGGGTACCAGTTCATTTTCTGAAGAATCTGAATCACCGCTTTCTGGAAAAGGATAAAGCGCTCGTCCTCGTCGTGGTCGTTGGTGTAAAGGTTGTAGCGGTGGAAGAAAGGGGGGTAGTCAACGAAATAAATCATAACCGGGGAATTAGGGAGGGTAGTTTCGTAAACGTTCACGATATGGGTATAACCGTAAACGCGCACCTCAATTTCCCCGATATTCCAGCAGTAGCTAAGATCAAAGCGGTCGTTTTCGACGACAGAATATTTAGGAAGAAATACCCTAACATCATTGCCGAGTTTCTGAATGGCTTTAGGGAGGGAACCCAGCACGTCCCCGAGACCGCCTGTTTTAGCGAACGGATAAACTTCCGAACCAACAAATGCTATTTTCATAAAGTAAATTATTTATTTTTATCGAGAAATCTTGCCGCATCCTTTGCGAAATAAGTAAGGATCATATCGGCGCCTGCGCGTTTGATAGCGGTAAGCGATTCCATCATAACCCTTTCCTCGTCAATCCAGCCGTTCGCGCCGGCTGCTTTAATCATAGCGAACTCACCGCTTACCTGGTAAGCGGCGGTAGGGAGACCGAACTGCTGCTTAACGCGGTAGATAATATCGAGATAAGGACCGGCGGGTTTAACCATAACGATATCGGCGCCCTCCTCGATATCGGACTCAACCTCGCGTAAAGCCTCATTGGAGTTAGCAACATCCATCTGGTGAGAGCGGCGGTCGCCGAAAGCGGGGGTGGACTCAGCCGCATCGCGGAAGGGACCGTAATAGCCGGAAGCATACTTGGCGGCGTAGCTCATAATGGGGATTTTCGAAAAGCCCTTATAGTCAAGCGCTTTACGGATAGCAAGCACCCTGCCGTCCATCATATCGGAGGGGGCGATAACGTCCGCTCCGGCTTCCGCGTGGGACACAGCCTCCTTTGCAAGGAGAGAAACAGTTTCGTCGTTCATCACCTCTTCGCCGTTAAGAACGCCGCAGTGACCGTGGGAAGTATATTCGCAAAGGCAGACGTCGGTAATCACAAGCAGGTTTTTAACACTGGTTTTTATTGCGCGGACAGCCTGCTGGATAATGCCGTTGGGGTTATAAGCCTCGGAGCCGACCTCATCCTTGTGTTTCGGTATGCCGAAGAGGATAACCGCGGGAATACCGAGTGCGGCAACCTCACGGCATTCCTCAACCAGATTATCAACGGACAGCTGGAAGTTGCCGGGCATTGATTTAATGGGGTTTTTAATCTTCTCCCCTTCGACAGCAAACAGGGGATAGATAAAATCATTTTTAGAAAGCTGTGTTTCGCGCACCATATTCCGCACGAGCGGATTATAGCGGAGTCTTCTTAATCTTTTAGCCGGGTATAAAGCCATTTTCACCTCATTTATTTTCAGTTATATATTTTTTAATCTTATTAAATACCACCTCGGAATTCTTAATGCAGTCCCCCACGGAGATGCCCCCGCGGTAATTGCCGCTGAGGAAGAATCCCTTATTGATTTCCTCGAACCGGTCGAAATAATTCTCGTGTTCAACATAGCCGAGGTTATACTGGGGAATGGATTTAGACCAGAAGCGGTGGTCAACAATTTCCGGATCAGCAGATATTCCCATAATTTCATTAAACTCTTTTATTGCGTTGCCGATAATCTGATCCTGCGGATAAGCAAAAACGTCCGCATTTCTGGAGCCGCCGATAAAGAGAGTAAAGGAGGCAAGGTCATCCGGGGTGCGGTCCTCAAAGATCACCGAGCTCCAGAGAGCACCGAGGAAAGCGCGTTTCTCCTTTTCCGGAATAAGGAAGCCGAAGCCGTCGAGCGGCTGGCGAATATCAGCGGTTTTATAGACAAGGAAGAGGACCATAACCGGGGGATGGTAAATTGAGTTAAGGCGGTTGGCAAGTTCGGGATCGAGACCGCTGACAATACCGGAGAGTTCAAACGCCTGGATAGTTGACAGGAGTATATCAGTTTCAATAGTTTTGTTTTCGCCGTTTGCGGAGTAATGAACCGAGTAGCCGGAAGCGGTTTTTTCAACCGAAGTCACCTCAGCGTCAAGGATGATATTATTCTTCATCCTTTCATAGATAGCGAGCGGAAGTGCCTGCATACCCTCAGTGAAGGAGAACATTTTAGCGCTCTGTTTTGCCACCTCTGTGCGTTTCTTTCTTTCGCGTATGGAGCGGACAGTGCCTACAATCAGTCCGCCGTACTTTTCCTCCAGGGCATAAAGTTTTGGGAAAGCCGATTTAACACTCAGCTCCTCCGGTTTACCCGCATAGACGCCGGCGACGAAGGGATTGATTGCATAATCGAGGAACTCCCTTCCGAGTCTTCTTTCCACGAAGCGGGCAACGCTCTGGTACCAGCCATCCTGCGACCTGCCGATAAAAGGTTCGGCGAGGAGTCTTAATTTTGCTTTAGGGGAGAAAAGTTTTGTTTTAAGGAAAGCGGACCCCCCCATAGGGAGGGGATGGAGCGTGCCATTCCGGAGGATATATCTTTTATTCCCCTTTTTAGTGGCGTAAAGGAATTTAGCGGAAAGGTTGAGATCCTCCACAAGCCGGCGTACGAGGGGAGTAGTTTCCAACCCGCTGTTAGGACCGCGGTCGAAGAGCATTCCCTTAACAGGGGTACTTTCCATTGAGCCGCCGACGATACTCCGTTTTTCGAGGATGGTAATATCGCAGTTCTCCTTAGCCAGCCAGTGAGCGGTGGTCAGTCCGGAAATTCCCGCGCCAAGTATAACAATTTTCTTTTTCATTTCACTCAAAAAATTCCAAAATGATAATATCAAATTTACGAAAATAAAACCGCATTCCGGTTAATCGCCGAATCTTCTGAAAGAGTAACCGCGGGCTGAGAGTTCATTAATCAGCTCGTGCAGCTTATAGTAGAACTTATCCGTCCTTGCGGGATCGGTGCCGATATGGAGCAGGAGAATAAACCCGTTAAGACCATTGGGGTCCTTCTGTTCGTAACCGAGAATCCGGTTATAGATCGAATCGGAGCTGACATATTTTTCCCCCATATCCGGGGTGGTATAGTCGGCATTTGAGAGAGTGCCGGGGGTAAAGTTAACCAGTTTAAGCCCGGCTTCGGCGGTCCATTCTGCAATCTCCTCATTATACCATTCATAAGGGGGCATAAAAAACTCCGCATCCCCCTTAGCAATTCCGAAGCGTTCCATCTCCGAATAATTAGCCTCCAGGTCGGACATAAACTCCTCTTTGGTAACGAGAGTTTTATTCCGGTCGGACCAGTCGGCATAAAGGAGGTGTTTATCCGAATGAGCGCCAAGGTAGTGCCCGTCCTTAACGAGTGAGCGGATAACAGTGCCGAAGAGGCGGTTGCGGTAGAGGTCGCCGGTGAAAAAGAAATTAGCTTTCACATTGAGATTTCTGAGAGTATTTGAAATCATCACGCCGCCGTCGAAGAAATCGCCGCCGGTAAAGGCGAGGTAGATTTCCCTTTTGGAAGTATCCCTACGGATAATTCCCCCCCGGTCGTAAACATCCTTTTGGATAATTCCGGACTTTTTACCGAGCGCTTCGAGGGAGCTGAGGTAGTAAGAAAGACTAGCGGTACCATCCATCGTCGGTTCATTAGTTGAGTAGTCGCCATAGTCATCGTGATAGACCACGAGGTCCGACTGGAAAGGTGCGAACTCATCACCGTTATAGATAGTAATGCCGATAAGCCGGCTGAATATGGAGCCATAGACGGGACCATCTACGAGACCGCCGCTAAGCTCCCAGCCCATAAAGTGAGTAAGAGCGGAGTGGGGATCCTTCGGGAAAACACCGTTTTGCGGGAGACCGATAATCATCGAAGTGCCCCAGGGATTACAGCCGAACAGCCAGTCCCTTAGGGCGGCTTCCATCTCAAGGTAAGTTTTTTCCTTTGTGAGGTCGTGATAAAGGCGTGCCTGGGTAAGCGCGGCGGCTACGAGGTTATTGGAGCACCAGATAAAGGGGATGCCGATAAGGAAGGGATTATCCTTACCGCGCAGATAAATTTTTTCCAGTCCCTCTTCCATCAGTTCCCTGAAGAGTCTACCGCCGGAAGGATTTTCATAAGCGAGGTAATAATGACCAAGATTAACGAAAGGATAATACTGGTAATGGCTGGCTGTATCAGCCCCCATCCAGAGAGTAACCGGTTCGGACCTGCCGTATTCGTAAGCCTCGGCAAAGTGGGCGGAATTACCGGTGATGGCAAACATCTGAAAAGCGGCGAGTTCCATATCGTCTGCCCAGTTATCCTCCTCGTAATAGTAGGGGGCTTTACCCGGGGCAGTCTGGCAGACGCCGGGATTACGGAGACCAAAGTCGTAAGCCTCGATAGCCTTCTGCCATATCTGTCTGGCAAAATCGGGGTAAAATTTAGCGAGCAGCTGGGAGCCGAGGGCGAAAGCGGAGGCATATTTTCCGGCGGTTGAGGCAATGCCGGTGGAATTATTCTTATATTTGGAAATACCCTGAGGTTTTCCCGTGCAGTAATAAACCGGTCGGCGGAGGTCGAAGCCGTTATAGGAAGTAGTATCGAGATTAGGGAGCCGGAAGCCGGCGTGGTCGCGGTCATCCGCGAGCTGGTTATACATAACATCCTTTTCGGGATTCATCCTTACCAGCCAGTCGAGCCCCCACTTAGCCTCGTCGAGAATATCGGGGATTCCGTTAGGACCTTTTCTTCCATTGGCATCGTAAAGGTCCCTGAAAGAGCCGGGGTTCTGCTGGTAAGCAAAGAGCATCTGGAAGACCGCATTTGCGGAGGTAGTAACATACTGGAGGTAATCGGAGGCATCGTGCCAGCCGCCGCGTGCGTCAATGTAGGTAGAATCCTTCTGCGGATCGGGATGATAAATAATAAAGCCATCGTGCGTGTGGCAGGAATCGTCAATAAAGGGATTATAACCGCATCGCTGCTGCCGCATATAATTAAGGAGGAAGTCGGCAGTCCCGTCATAAACGTGATTTCCGATAACGAAGCCGGGGGACCGGAAGGAGCCGCACTCGACAAAGTAGGTCCCCGGCAGATTAAAAGCCGTAAAGTCGAGTCGGAATCCGGATTGAAAGGGACCCCATTTTCCGAAACGTTTTATATCCGTGGAATACCAGGCGATATCGCCGGTAGCGGCATCCTTCAGGACGAAATGTTCAACCTCGGGATTTTCCTTCGAGACAAGGACGGCGGCTTTAACCGAATTAGGGAGATAGCCCAGCTGGTTAATCCTGATCCAGGAAGACTCCTCTGCAAGCAGGCAGGGAGCGAAAAGGAAAAGAGAAAAAAGAAAGAAAACGGACAATCTGATTTTATAATTAGCCTGCATTTCTGTATGCCTCCACAATTTTTGAAAGGGTTGAGTCATAATAATTTTCCAATTCTAAAATATCCTCTTTAGAGATGTCAATAACATCGCGGAGATTCTCCGCTGCCTGGTGAACATTCTTTATACCGGTGATAGCGGTGGAAACGCCGGAATAATGGAGGACGTAAGAAATTGCGAAAGTAGTTTTCGGGACTTTATATTTATCCGCAATCTCCCAGACGCGGTCCAGCGCATCGAGGGAGATGCCCATCAGCTCCGGAGTAAGCCGGAAGCTGCGGTGGTCGTTGGTTCCGAAGGTAGTATTGCGGGTAAACTTACCCGTAAGCAGACCGAACTGGAGGGGCATTCTGGCGATCACCCCGAAGTTATTCTCCTCTGCAAGTGGGATAACCCTTTTAAGCGCGCGCTGGTTAATAATATTAAAGACCAGCTGGAAAGCGTGACCAATATTATTCTTCACAAAGAACTCCGCCTCAGCAAGCGGTTCAAAAGTATTAAGAGAAATGCCCCAGTATCTTATCTTCCCCTGTTGTTGCAGCAATTCCATCGCCTCGATACACTCCCCCTGTTCCAGATGCTGCATCCTGGCGGAGTGGAGCTGATAAAGGTCAATAGTATCGCGCTGAAGGCGGCGGAGGCTCTTTTCGCACGCCTCGATAATATACTTTTTCGAATAATCAAGATAAATGGAGGCATCCGGAGCGAGGCGGTGCCCCACCTTTGTAGCCAGCACAACATCGTTCCACCGGTTTCCGAAAGCCTTTGCAAGAATCTCCTCGCTGTGACCCAGCCCGTAGAAATCGGCGGTATCGAAGAAATTCACGCCAAGGTCAAAAGATTTATTGATTGCCGCAAGCGAGTCATCGTCATTCACTTCCCCCCAGCCGATAGGGATATTTCCAGCCATAGCGGGACCGCCAATTCCCCAGGCTCCGAAGCCGACCTCCGAAACCATAAGGTCAGTCTTACCGAATTTTCTGTATTTCATAATATTTCTCCTTAGTTAAACATCATTTAAGCCATCTGTCAAGCCACGCATTGAACTCCTTATACCAGAATATGGAATTCTGAGGAGAAAGGACCCAGTGATTCTCATCCGGGAAATAAACCAGCCGGGAGGGGACGCCCTTACCCCGGAGTACGCCGTACAATTCAAGCCCCTGAGTAACCACCACGCGGTAATCCTTCTCGCCGTGGACAATCATCATCGGGGTATTAAAATTCTCCGCAAACTGAGCGGGACTCATAGACATCACCGCAGCGGGATTATTCCAGGGGGATCCGCCGTAGGAGATTTCGCGGAAGTGAGTCATATCGCTTGCAAACTGTCCCATCAGGTTATAGACGCCTGCGTGGGAGATAAGAGCGGAAAAGCGATCGGTATGTCCGGCAATCCAGTTAACCAGGTAGCCGCCGTAACTCCCCCCTGCCGCGCCGATTTTAGCGGAGTCAATAAAATCATACTTGTTTATGAGGTAATCGGTAGCGAGCATCACATCCAGGAAAGGGGACTCCGCCTGAGCCCCTTTAAGCGACTGAGCGAACTTCTCCCCGAAGCCGGAGGAGCCGTGGAAATTAACCTCTGCGATAACATACCCCATAGCGGCGAACATCTGGGCATTCCATCGGAAGTGGAAATCATTAGCGGAAGCGCCGAGGGGACCGCCGTGGATAATATGGACGAGGGGGTACTTTTTAGCCGGGTCGAAGTCCGGGGGATAAAGCACCCACATCTGCACCGGGTCATCCCCTGCCCCTTTGAATACAACAGATTCATACCTGCCGAAAGAAATACTGTCCAGCAGGGCATCGTTAAAAGCGAGAAGCTTCCGGAGCTTTCCCCCCGCATAGTCAATTCCGGCAATATAAGGGGGACTGGTAAAATCCTGGTGAATGAAATAAAGCATTTCCCTGCCGGCGTTAAGTGCGGATATAGTCCCTTCTTCGCAGAGCTTCTTCAGATTTTTGCCATCGGGGTCAATGGAGAAGACCGCGGACTGCGCGTTACTTTCAGCCGTGAAAAACACTGACCGTTTCCCCTTCGGGACCAGGAAAGCGGAAACCGAATAATCATAAGAGGCAGTAAGCGCCGTTTTCATTCCGGAAGCAATATCATACCGCATAAGCTTGGAATTCTCCGCAATCACGTCCGTTTTTAGAGTATAAGAATAAAGGAGCGAGCCGCAGTCCTCACTAAAGAGGGGGGAGTTATCGTCCGAAAGATTTTCCGGGGTAATATTCTTCATAATACCCGAGCCATCGGTCGGGAGGAGGAAAAGGTCAAAATTGAGTGGTTTCGTATAAGGGGGGGGAGTAACATTAGCCGAGAGGGCAATAAACTTTCCATCGGGGGAGATATCATAATCAGCGCCGCCGGAGTAAGAAAGGATCGCCTCATTACCGGGAGTAAGGTCAGTCAGCTTTTTAGATTCAAGATCAAGTCTGAAAAGATGAGTAACGAAGCCGTCAGTAAGCCAGTTATCCCAGTAGCGGTAGAACCTGTTTTCGGTGGTTTTTGCAGTAACCTTATTATCCTTTCGTTTTTTCAGTTCCTTATCAAGCTCATCCGGGGAGGCGATACCGGGGAGAGTATTGGAAGCGAAAGCGACAGCGGAGCCATCGGGGAACCATTTAACCGAAGAGAGCCCGGTCGGGAGATTAGTAAACCTGACCGCCTCGCCGCCGTGGATGCTGATGATATAAAGCTGAGGTTTCTCATCATCCTCCCGTTTAGAAAGGAAAGCGATCCGTTTGCTATCGGGGGACCAGACGGGGGCAGCGTCCCCGGCTTTAGCGGTAGTAAGGCGGAGGGGGACATTCGATTTCAGGTCGAGAACATAAATATCGCTATACCCTTTATTTTCGGAGATATTAAACTCAGTAAGTACATAGGAGGCGAAATTCCCGTCGGGGGAGATCTGCAGAGCAGAGGGGCGTTTCATATTCCACAGGTCTTCAGGCGCAAGGGGGCGTTTGGACTGAGGGAAAGAGAGCGTAAAAAGGGAAACGAACAAAAGGAAAAATAAAAATTTCATACAAACAACTCACAGATCATTATAAAATAAATATCACTGCAAAAATACGAAACAGGAAGCAAAAAACAGAGGAAGTGGGAGAAGAAAAAGAATACCCCGAACAGAGATGAAGAAAGTCCTCCGGTTGCATTCAGAGAAGAACACAGCCAGCCCTTTCCGGTTACACCACTCAGACCAAAAATCCCATCCCCTCCAATGACGTTTAACATAATTGATAACTCCCAATATAAAATTTATTAATATTACTAACTTAAAAATAAATAATTTTAATGAAATTGTCAAGAAAAAAATAAAAAAAATTTTCAAAACGGAAATTCGAAGTGGAAAGGGGGTTGAAATGTTCCCGGAAAGCGGGACAGGCGAGGGGTTAATTCGTTTGTAACGTTTATAACGTTTGTAACGTTCATAACGTAAAGGAAAAAAAGGTTGAGTTGTTTATTTGTTCCCGCAAGCGGAACAGGCGAGAAGTTAATCTGCCTGCCCCGTGAAGCGGGGTGAAAATCTGTGGTTAAGAGCATGTATTTGCCGAAGGTAGAGGTAGAGGTGAACAGTAAACAGTCATTTGGCTTCACTGCTAATTCTACTCTTTACAACGCAATTATTGCTATTAGCAACAATTAACAACCATCACCCAAGTGTCGGGTTCGCTGACAAAACTTTTGTCAGCACTTTGGCTCCGTTCTGCTCCCGTTCTGATCCCGTTTTCAGCCCGTTTTCAACACTTTTTTTTTCGTGCGTGTCCATATGCGCACTACTTTTTCCCCCATTTTGTCATGCTGACAAAAAAAATACCCCTACTCCATATATATATTACATATTTTTTTATTTTTTTATATATTAAGATAAGGGAAAAATACTAAAAAACCCGACACTCGCTCGTAACTCCTTTATTTGTAATAACTTAGTGCTGCCAAAACTGCCCAAAACTTTTGTCAGCATTTTGTCTCTACCCGACACTTACAGAATAGTGTTAATAGTTGCCAACTAACACGGGTTATTGACTTTCTAGCCCCTTTCCACCTATTTATCCTTTTTCTCCGGCGATTGATACCTCTTAACCACTTCGACTGAGTCGGAATGACTTCGCCGCAGGCAGATTACTGTTTACTGTTTACTGTTCACTGTTCACCTTTGACTCTACCTTGCCCTCCCTCTCTTCATCTTTTATTTTCCGCCGTAGGAGGATTTTGTTTTCTGACAAGGTTCATAGGCAAATGGAACAGTTTCACACAGAGACCACAGAGATAAAAACACAGAGACCACAGAGAAAAACTTTATAAGATTGTTTTACAATAAATGACGGCGCAGCCTAATGACTCCGCTGCAGCAGGGTGTTGCAGATTTGGTTTTATACGATAAAATACAAGTTAACGAATGA
>ERZ795059.1776-NODE-1776-length-23476-cov-6.722087_pt1 | contig 23476 bp, 20 predicted proteins | sample MGYA00375143_ERZ795059 | MGnify/ENA primary metagenome ERZ795059 (study PRJEB30188, sample SAMN05720168) | activated sludge metagenome | isolation source: Anaerobic digester | place: USA | collected 2015-01-07 ... | reverse complement strand
GACGCGGTTGTTGTCGCGCTCGGCCTTGACCCGGACCAGCCGCGCAACAACCGCGTCAAACAAACGCTGGCCGCGTTGGCCGCCGCCGCCCGGGGCGACGGCAACCTGGTTTATCCGATCATGGAATGCGTCGAGGCCTACGCCGGCGTCGGCGAAATCTGCGACACCCTGCGCGCCCTCTGGGGCAAGTACGACGAGGTGATCGTCGTCTGATTTTCTTTCGCTTATCGACGAAAGGCGCGGACCCGGTTCGCGCCTTTTTCATTGTTTAATTTAAGTAATTTAAGGGACACCTTACTTAATTATTTCCCATTCGAGGGACACCTTACTTAATTATTGACAAACGGTTACCAATTCATCACGCTGAATCATCATTGATTGACCTTCGTTTTATAGGAGTTAACTTATGCCAAGAGTAGCAAGAATTGTCGTTCCCGAAATTCCGCATCACATTACCCAGCGCGGCAATCGCAGCCAACAAACGTTCTTTAACGACGACGACTACCGCACCTATATCGACATGATGGCCGCCTGGCTTCATAAGTATCAGGTGCAAGTGTGGGCCTATTGTTTGATGCCCAACCACGTGCACATGATCGTCGTGCCCCCGGCGGAGGACGTGCTCAGGCGAGCGATCGGCGAGGCGCATCGTCGCTATACATGCCGCATCAATCAGCGGAACGATTGGCGTGGACACTTATGGCAGGGGCGGTTTGCATCGTTTCCGATGGACGAATCTCACTTGCTGGCCGCGGCGCGATATGTAGAACTCAATCCGGTGCGCGCCGGTCTAGTGCGCAAGCCCTGGCGTTATCGCTGGAGTAGCGCCGCTGCACATATCGCCAGAAAAGACGATCGTCTGGTTATCGTCAAACCGCTGCTGGACCTCATGCCCGAGTGGGACCGGTTCATCATCGAACCATTGTCGGCAAATGAATTTGACGACTTTCACAAACACGAATGTACCGGGAGACCAATCGGCAGCAAACAATTTGTTCACCGTATCGGAGCTCTATTGAACCGCGACTTACAACTAAAAAAACCAGGGCCGAAGAATAAAAATCAAATTAATTAAGTAAGATGTTCCGTAATAAAAAAATAATTAAGTAAGGTGTCCCTTAATTAGAAGTTACGCTTTGGCTTAAGACTCCGCCTTTTCCAGCGGCAGGTAGAGCACGAAGCGGCGGCCGGAGCCTTCGCGCGGTTCGTAGTGCAGGTCGCCGCCGTGCTCGCGGGCGATCTGCCGGGCGACGGCGAAGCCCGGACCGCGCTGCTCGTCGGCAAAAGGCGCAAACAGATTCTGCGCCGCGTTTTCATCCAACGCCGCGCCCTCGTCTTCCACCGCGATGCGGATTTCCTCGCCGCCGCGTTGCGCGCTCAACCGCACTTCGCCGCCCGGCGGAGCCGCCGCCAGCGCCTCGATGACCAACGCCAGCAGCACGTAGCGCAGATGCGCCGCCCGGCCGCGCGCGCCCGGCAGGTCTTCGGCGACCGCCGCGGTCAGCTTCAGTCCTTTGTCGGCCAGGAACGGCGCGACGGTCCGTTGTACGCGCGCCAGCAGTCGGTGCAGATCCAGCGCCTCGATCGTCTCGGCTTTTTCCTCGGCCACGGCTTGCAGATCGTCCATCATCTGCAGCAGCGCGGGCAGCCGCTCGGCGCACGACGCCTGCGTTTCGGCCATCGCCCGCAATTCACGCTGCAAAAAGCTCAGCGCGTGCTCGGCCAGCCGCCCCAGTTGCCGGTAGCGGTCGACGGCCAGATACGGCACGACGCCCTTGCCCGGCTTCGTCGTGGGACGCGCCGCGGCCAGCACGCCCTCGCCGTAGGGCGTCAGGTCGGCCATGAACGACAAATTCGCGCCGTCGGGCAGGCGTGTGGAGAGATTCAAACCCAGCGCCGCTTCCTTCGTTTTGCGCACGCGGTCCAGGTGGCCGCGCAGCACCGGATCGGCGAAGCGTCTGTAATTTTTGTTCCAGGTCGAACTGCGCGAAAGGACGAACAAGTCGAGCCAGGCGTTGTTCACCGCACGCACCTTGCCGCCGTCGTCGGCGATCATCACCGCTTGCGGCAGCGCTTCGAGCAGCAGGCCGCCGTCGGGCGTTTCGCCCTCGTCCATCACGCCGCGCAGCCGCGCCGTCATGCGCATCATCGCCCAGCCGGCGACGAAAAACGCGTAGATCAGCGTGACGCCGCCGTAGGCGATGATCCAGGGCATCGAAACGCGAAAGGACGCCAGCAGCACGGCGACGCCGAGCCACAGGACGATGAATATCGCCAGCACCCGCACCGGCGTCAGCCGGGCGATGCCGTGCAACCAACGATTCACGCTGCCCCCTATTCCGAAAAAATCGGGGACATGATTCCTTCGTGTCCCCGCATTTTTTTGCACTTCTCTCCGACGGCAACCCTCATCCCCGCCCCTTCTCCCACGGGGAGAAGGGAGTCCGGGTTGCCGACTCTCACCCTCTCCCGGTGGGAGAGGGTCGGGCGCAGCCCGGGGTGAGGGCGATAACGCAATCCCTCATCCCCACCCCTTCTCCCACGGGGAGAAGGGAGTCCGGGTTGTCCGCATTTACCCTCTCCCGGGGAGAGGGCAAAAGAAGCTACTGCGTCGCCGTCATATCCCAAACCAGATCGAACGAGCCCTCGACGCCGGCGACGCGCAATTTCACTTTCCCCTCCTCGCGGCGCAGCGCCCGGCCGCCGGGCCCGACCGCCGGGAAGGTTACGCGGTACAGGCGGCTCCATTCGTTGTATTCGGGAAAGAGAAAATATTCCCTCGTGTGGCGCACGCGCAGCAGCTTGATCTGGCTCGCGCCGACCTTCACCCCGTCGGCGTCGACGAACCACAGCCGCCACGAGCTGTCCGGGTCGTCCAGATCGTTGTCGCGCATGCGCGGCGTGTACCACACGACGATGAACTCGATGTCGCGCCGGTCTTGGTTGAGCTGCTCCGCGAGCATGAAGTCGGTTTCGTCGGCCGGCAGATCGAAGGCGCGCGCGTATTCGGCGACGTACCCGCGGCGCATCGGCTCGCTGAAGTAGGTGGCCGACGCGATCAGGTGCGTTTCGAAATTGCGGTAGAGTTTGTCCGACCGCGTCCAGTTGTCCAGCAAGCGTTGGTAGCTGCGGTACGACCCCTCGTGTTTGACGTCGGGCCTGACCGCCGTCGGATCGCAGGCCGCCGCCAGCAGCAACGCCGCCAGCACGAACATCCATCGCGCGCGCATGATTCCTCCCGGTTGGACCGTGCGCCCACGCTACCATTTCGCCGGGGGAGCCGACAAGCGCCCTTCGTCTAGAGGCGCCGCCATTGCAAGCGCAAATTGCGTTTGATCTTCAGTTGCGAGCCCCGGCGGAAGGGCGCGTAGGTGGCGATGTTGCGCCGAGGATTGAGCGGCGCGAGGCCCGGTTCGGGTTCGTGCCCGAAAAACAGCATGCGGTGCTGCAGCCGGCCGATCGTTTCGGCCGGGTGCGATTTCGCCCGCCAGCGCGAGCCCGCCGAACTTTCCACCGGCGTCCAGCCGATGCCGGGCAGGTACACCTCGACGACCTTGTGAAACACGCGATCGACGTACTTGCCGCTCAGCAGGCCCAGGTGCACCGGCGAGCCGGCCATGTAGCGCGCCGGCAGCCCGCGATTGCGCGCCAGGGCGATCATCAAAAACACGTGCTCGGTACACGAGCCGTGCCCGGCGGCCAGCACTTCGGGCGCGGGCGGCTTTTGGCCGTCCAGGTCGTAGTCGAGCCGCGAACGCACGAAGGCGACGATGCGCGTCATGATCTCCAGCGGCGCGGTCGCCTCGCCCACCGCCTCGCGCGCGGCCGCTTCGATCGCCGGGTGATGGATGTCGTACAGCGGCCCGTCGACCAGGTAATCGGCGCGGATCTGCGCCGGCACGTCGGTCAGCGAACCGATGCGCGCGGGATCGACTTGCCAGCCGATGTCGCGCAGGCGCACCTCGGCGTCGTAGCGGATCGTCACCGTTTCGCCGATGAGCCGCGGGCCGAACTCGAACACGGCGATTTGATAGCCGTCGCGGCTGTAAAGAATGTTGGCCGGGCGCGGGCGCAGGCGATAGGCGAAGACATTCTGGTAGGCGTCGTCGGCCGGCAACGGCAGCCAGACGCGCACCGGCTCGTTTTTCGGGTTGCCGAGCACCAGGTAATCGGCTTCCAGCGACACCCGATAACGTTCGGCAGTCTGCTCCTCGCGCACCGGCAGCACGGTCCACGATCCGGGACGATATCCCAGCCGCCACCAATCGCTTAAATCGGCGCGGGCCGGCGCCGCGCTCCAGACAATCGCCGCCAACAGGCCGGCCGCGAGCAAACGCTTCATGGCATCATTGTCGGCAACCCGAGTCGGCGCGGTCAAGTCGGCGGTTGACGTTCCTCGTACGGCGCACCTATGATCGACCAATCAACCCCAATTGGTGACCTATGCGACGAATCGTTCCCTGGGTGCTGGTAATCTTGTGCTGCGCCGCGCCGGCGTTGGCCGGCGACGAGGGCGGCCGCGATTACGCCGCGCCCTATGAGCTGGGCTCGCCGCTCGCCGACGACGATCCGACCGCCGCGGTCACCGAATTGACCGGCGAGGACATCATCGCCCAGGGCGCGCATACCGCCGCCGACGCCGTGCGCTATGCGGCCGGCGCATTCGTCGCGGGCAACCTGCGCTGGCCCGAACGCGGCGAACGTTACGCCGCGGTAAACGGCGCCGATCCGACCCAGGTGCGGGTGTTCGTCGACGGCCTGCCGGTCAACCACGCGCAGTACGGCACGGTCGACCTCGAAGCGCTGCCCGCCGATCAGATCGCCCGCCTGCGCATCTACCCCGGCCTTGCGCCGCTGGAGTTCGGCGGCGAAGGCGGCGCGGTGATCGAGATCGTCACCCGCGAGGCGGGCCGCAAATTCACCGGGCGCTTCGACGCGCGCTTCGGCGACCACCGCCTGAACCATTTCAGCGCGGGCGCGGGCGACACCGCCGACTGGTTCCAGTACTTCGCCATGGCCTCGCACGACAGCGCCGACGGTTGGCCGATGCCGCTGCGCTTCGATCCGACCAACAACGAAGACGGCGGCATCCGCGAATTCAGCGCCTATTCGCGCAACCACCTGCGCGCCCGCGCCGGCGCGCACTTCGCGCCGCAGGCCCAAACGCACGCGACCTTCTTTTACGACAACGCCGACCGCGAGATTCCGCACAACGTCTACACCGGCCGGCAGCGCTATTACCGTCTGCCCGAAGACACGCGCCTGGGCGGTCTGCTGCACACGCAACTGGGCGCGTTCGGCCCGTTTTCGCTACGCCTCACCGGCTACCTGAACGCGACCGACGAGGAGCGCAACGAGCTTGCCGCGCCGGAAGACGAGCTCGAGCGCACGCAGGTCAACGTGCTCACCCAACGGGCCGGCGGCGCGCTGCTGCCGACGCTCGACTTCGGCCGCTGGAGCAAACTGACCGCCCGCGCGGGCTTGGTGCACGACGAAATCGATTACGAAATATTCGGCCGATACCGCGATCGAATGCGGATCAACCAACTCGATTTTTCGCTGACCGACCGCCTCAATCCGATCGACCGGCTGCACCTGAGCCTCGGCGGCGGCTACGGCCGGCGCACGGTCGCGGCGGTGCGCAACTTCGCCGAACCCGATACGCTCTCGTCCTGGTTCGGCCGCGCCGGGCTGGCCGCCGGGCCCTTTGCCGGCATGACCTTCCGCGCGGCGGGCGGGCGCTCGTTGCGCTTTCCGACCGTCGAGGAATCCTTCGACCGGACGGCGGGCAACCCGGAGTTGGCGGCAGCGCTGATCGACGCGGTCGACGGCGGCATGCAGGCCGCGTTGCCCGGCGAGACGATCCTGGCGCTGACCGGCTTCTACCGGCGCACGAGCGATCTGCCGCGCCTGTCGCCGCCGGCGGCGGGCGAACCGCGTTTTTACTTCGTCGGCGACGCCGAGGAAACGGCGGCCGGTCTGACCTTCCACGCCGCGACCGCGCCGCTGGACGGCCTGTACCTGGGCGCGCATTACACGCTGCAACAGGCGACTCTCTCCGTCGAAGGCGAGGACGACGACCAACCCGAATACCTGCCCGCGCATCTGGGCGGCGGCGAAGCGCGCTATCGCTTCCCCTTCGGCCTGGGCGCGACGGTGTTCACCGATTACGTCGGCGAACGGCACGAATGGTACCGCGGCCAGGACCTGACCATCCCTTGGTACATGACCGTCGGCGCCCGCGTGTTCTACGCCTACCGCAACCGCATCGAAGTCTACGCGAACGGACAGAACCTGACCGACGTCTACTATGAAACCAAGGCCTTCTATCCGGAGCCCGGCCGCCGGCTGGAAGCGGGGTTGAAACTGACCTACTGAGCGGAAAGCACGATGCATCCACGACAGATCGAGCGGCTGGCCGAAGGCGTGCTGACCGGCCGGTCCGTCGCCGCCGACGAAGCGCTGGCGCTGCTGCTGACGCCCGACGAGGCGTTGCCCGCGCTGCTGGGCGCGGCCGATCGGCTGCGGCGTCGCTGGCGCGGCGCGGGCGTGGCGCTGTGCGCGATCTGCAACGCCCGCTCGGGACGCTGCGACCAGGACTGCGCCTTCTGCGCGCAAAGCGCCCGGCACGACACCGACGCTCCGGTCTATTCCTTCATCGCCGACGACGCGATTCGCGACGCCGCCTGGCGCGCCAAACAGGCCGGCGCGCGCAATTTCTCCATCGTTACCGCCGGCAAGCGGCTGAACGAAGCCGACCGGCAACGCGCCGTGCGGGCCGTCGCGACGATCCGCGAAATCGGCCTGCGCCCCTGCGCCAGCCTGGGCATTTTATCCGCCGACGAACTGCGCGAGCTGCGCGACGCCGGGCTGAGCCGCTACCACCACAACCTGGAAACCGGCCGCAGCTTTTATGGCGAAATCTGCACCACGCGCTCGTTCGACGACAACGTCGTCGTGTTGCGCGACGCGCGCGAAGCGGGCTTGGAGGTGTGCAGCGGCGCACTGCTGGGCCTGGGCGAAACGCCTGCGCAACGTGTCGAGCTGTTGCTGGAACTGCGCGAGTTGGGCGTCGATTCGGTGCCGGTGAATTTTCTCATTCCGATCCCCGGCACGCCGCTGGCCGATCGCCGCGAACTGACGCCGTCGGACTGCCTGCGTTTCCTGGTCGCCGCGCGCTTCGTGCTGCCCGACCGCCATATCCTGGTCGCCGGGGGCCGCCGCGACAACCTGCGCCGGTTGGAGAGCATGATCTTCAGGGCCGGCGCGTCGGGCTTGATGGTCGGCGACCTGCTGACCACCGCCGGGCCGCCCGCTGACGAGGATCGCCGGATGATCGCCGATCTGGGATTGCCATTGGTGAAGGACTGATCAGGCCGGGAAGGTCGTCGCCGTCGCCGGGTCGACAAACGCCGGCGCGCCGCCGATCGCCGCGAACGTCTCGCCGATACGCTCGACGAACTGTAAAAACACGCGCACGGCCAGCTCGTTGAGCGTCGCGCTGGAAACAACTAGGTACAGCATTAGGGTTAAAAACAGCAGGCACAGCAGCACCATCATCGACAAATTCATCCGCTGAATCAGCAGGCTCTGGTAGGCCAGGTAGGAGCGTTCCCGTTCGCGCCGGCTGATCCATTGCGTTTCATTTGTCGGTCGACGGTCCATTTGCACCTCCTGCTGTTTGCCGTCTGCCAAATGAATAATCAACTTCCGTGCCAAAAGCGCCTTTTTCTCTATTGTACTTATATTACGAATAGTTACATTATATTTGCTTTCGCAAGATAGCTCTCGGTTTTTACGAAAACGGGAAAAATTTGACGGGTCGATTACATTTTTGTAATTAACGTCCTAGCGGATACCGAACGGCTAATGAATAGCACCTCCTGTGAAGGTAAAAGGGATCGACCGGATGTGGCAGTACCTGATCATCACCGCCGACGAATCGTTGCACGCGCAGATCGTCGGAGCTTTGCAAAATCCGAACGTCGCCATCGACCGGGTCGCTTCGCTGGTCGAGGCCCGGCAACGCATCGCGGCGACGCAGTATCATCTGCTCGTTCTGGACGACGCCCTGCTCGACGCAACCGTCTCGACGGCCTTCAAGTTCGGCGAAGCCGATCCGCCGCTCCTTTTGTTGTCGGCCGGTCGCGACACGACCAGGCAGGTGGGTGCGACGGAGCCGGAATGGACCGTGCTGCCCAAGCCGGTCGATCCGCAAGCGCTCCGCAACGCCGCGCAGGCTCTGCTCCGTCAGACGCACCAACAAAATTCCATCGACTACCTGCGCCATCGGGAGCCGTACATCTACGACTTCGCGCACATCATCGCCGAGAGCGAGGCGATGAAAGCCGTGCTCGCCCTGGTGCGCAAGGTGGCCGATTCGGCCAGCAACGTGCTGATCACCGGCGACACCGGCACGGGCAAGGAACTGCTGGCCGCCGCGCTGCATTTCAACAGCCCGCGCCGGCGGCAGAATTTCGTCGCGGTCAATTGCGCCGCGCTGCCCGACGCGCTGCTGGAAAGCGAATTGTTCGGCCACGAAAAGGGCGCGTTCACCGGCGCGTACAAACGGCGCATCGGGCGCTTCGAGCAGGCCAACAGCGGCACGTTGTTCCTCGACGAAATCGGCGACATGAGCGCCGCGACGCAGGCCAAGGTGCTGCGCGTGCTGCAGGAAAGGCAATTCGAGCGCGTCGGCGGCACACAGACGATCTCCGTCGACGTGCGCCTGGTCGCGGCGACCAACCGCAACCTGGCCGCGATGGTCGAGGAAAAATCCTTCCGCGAAGATTTGTATTACCGTCTCAACGTCGTGCCGCTGCACCTGCCGCCGTTGCGCGAACGCCGCGCGGACATCCTGCCGCTGGCCGAATTCTTTTTGCGCAAGCTCCGCCACGAACTGCGGCGGCCGGGCCTGACTTTCGCGCCGGCGACGATCGTCCGGCTGCGGGAATACGATTGGCCGGGCAACGTGCGCGAATTGGAGAACGTCGTCGAACGCGCGGTGCTCATCGGCGGCGGCGAGGTCATCGAGCCGGCCGACCTGGTGTTGGAGCGGCCGACCAAATCGTCGATCCGTCCGGTCACCGCGCACGAGGATCTGAACCTGGCCGCGTTGGAGAAAAACGCTATCGCCCAGGCGCTCGAACGCGCCGGCGGAGTGCAAAAAGAGGCGGCGAAACTGCTGGGTATCAGTCCGCGGGCGATTCATTATAAAATACGCAAATACGGCCTGCTGCCGACGCAGCCGGACGCGGGAGAAACGCAATGAATATTTTGGATCAACTCAAAGACATCGTGGAACTGCCCACCATCCCCACCACGCTGGTGCGCGTGCTGCGCGTCGTGCAAAGCGAGGACACCGACGCCAAGGATCTGGCCAAGGTCGTCTACGTCGACCAGGCGCTGGCCGCGAAGATCCTCAAGGTGGCCAACAGCGCGCTGTACAGCCTGCCGCGCAAGGTCAACGACATCGAGCGCGCGGTGGCGCTGCTGGGCTTCAACGAGGTGCGCGATCTCTCGCTGTCGATCAGCGTGTTTGATTCGCTGTATTTGCCGACCGGCGGAGCGTACTGGAACCGCGCGAAGTTCTGGGAGCATTGCTTCGTCGTCGCGTATCTCACCCGCGAGCTGGCGCGCAACATGGGGCTGGAGGGCGGCAACGCCTTTTCCGCCGGGTTGCTGCACGACCTGGGCAAGCTGATTCAAGACCGCTACTTCCCGATCGTCTTCCGCCAGATCATCGAACGCGTCGACGCCGAGCAACTGCGCTTCATCGACATCGAAACCGCGTTGTTCGGCACCGACCACGGCGTGATCGGCGGCTACCTGCTGGGCTTGTGGAATCTACCCGACGAACTGGTCGCCGGCGTGAGCAACCACCATCACCCGGTCGAGGAAACCGAGAAGATCGCCACGGCGGTTTATTGCGCCAACGAGCTGGCGCACATCGGCGGTTTCAGCGTGTTGCCCAGCGAGCCCGACGGCGTGCTCGAAGAGTTTTACGCCTCGCCGACCACCGTGGCGCTCCAGGAAGCCGGCCGGCTGCCCGGCGAAGCGATCCTCGCCAACGCGCTGGTCAAGCTCGACGAAAACGCCGAGGAACTCTCCGCCCAGGCGGCGATGTTGCTGTGACGGATTGACGATCCGCCGACCCTGCGATAAAGAAAACTAGGTACCGCCCTTTGCATGGTTGGGTTGCATCATGAAACACATAGGTTTGGCGATCGCGATAATCGCGGCGGTGGCGTCGTTGGTCGGCGGCGTCGGCCATGCCGCGCAGATCGAAGGATTCCTGTACCACGACGCGAATCAGAATTCGCAGTCGGCGTATCTACAGGAGTTCGCGGGGAAAGACGCGCCGCTGCGCGACGTGCTCGTCACGCTCTACAACGAAGCGGGCGACGAGGAAATCCTCACCGATAAATACGGCGCCTATTCGTTCGCCGACCTCGCGCCCGGGGTATATTTCACCGCGTTCGACCTGCCCGCGTACGAGTCCACCAGCGGCAATCGCGGCAAACGCACGGCCGAAGCGATCGCCGAAGGGCATCTCGACCTCGTCTGCCTCGGCGACAGCATCGGCGAAATGATGTACCCGCCGGAACTGCCCTACCCCGATCGGCTGGCCGCGCATTTCGCGCAACTGACCGACGTCACGCTGCACAACATCCACGTCGGCGGCTCGACCAGTTGGGAATGGCTGCCCGGCGACGAAAAAGCCTATTACGAAAACCGCCTGCTGCCGGTGCTGGCCGACGCCGACCTGGTGACCGTCACCATCAACGGCAACGACTTCGCGCCCTACGCGGCCGGCATGTCGCCGCCCTACAACGTGTGGGAGATCATCCAGAACTTCTTCGAGCATCCGGAGTACGCGCTGCAATCACTGCCGCGCACGATCCAGTTGCTCGAAGCGATCCGCCAGGACAACCCCGACTGCGACCTCGTGCTGATCATGTACCCGAACTTCTTCAACAGCACCTGGATGCAGGACATCGTCGGCGACTTCCTGCCGCTGGTCGTATGGGTTTTCGACTTTTACTACTCGATTGAGCGCTATCAGGTCGCCGACCTCGACGGCATCCTGATCAGCGACACCCTGCTGGCGATGGATGGCTTCTGGATGGACGATTACCTGCACGACGAGGTGCATCCGACCGAAGCCGGCTCGCAGATCTACGCCGACGAAGCGTTCAAAACCCTCGGCGGCGTGCTGCTGGACGAGGAAACGTCGGTCGCCGAGCAGATGATCGGCTTCGACGCGCCGGATTACTACGCCGGGAACAATCCGTTGGCTCGCTGAGCCGCACTGCGCTTTACATCTATTATCTCATTGGATACATTTGTTGTGGGATATTCCACTACCAGGCACGATTGGAGAACGTGAGCGATGGTTGTCTGTCCACAGTATGGCGCGGAAAGGCAATACGATCCGCCAAGCCTACTCCCCTTTTGCCGCGCCGTGAGCGTGCTCGACCAGTCGCCGGAGCCGCCGGCCGATCCGGCTAAGATCGAGGCCGCTTTTCTTTAGATGCGCCTGAACGGACGCGCTTTCGCCATAAAAAAACCGGGAAGCGATTTACACTTCCCGGCTTTCGTTTCGTTCAACCAGTTGTGAATCAGCTGCATCCGCCGCTGTCATTGTCGTCATCATCATCGTCATCGTCATTTGCGGCGGCGTCATCATCGCCGTATGCGTCGCCGGAATCGTCATCGTCGTCCGTGCCGCTGTCGTCATCGTCGTCATCATCGTCATCGTCGACCGCATCGTCGTCATCGTCGTCGGTCACGTCGTCGTCATCGGGTTCGGGGCCCAAGCCCTGGGAAGTGTACAAGGGCATGATCGTGAAAATGCCGACCGCCGCGGCGCCCCACTTGATGCGGAAGTAGCCGTCTTCGCCCCAGTCGTCGCCCCAGGAGTTTTTGCAGATCCAGTATTCCTGCGTTGCGTCGTAACCGACGATCGTCACTGCGTGGAAGCCCTGCGGGATCGCGATCATCGTGTCGTAAATGCCGCCCGAATAGGCGTAAAAATCCTCGTAGATCGTCAGGCTCGTGCCCACCGGCCCGTACTGCAGCGCCTCCATGATCAGGTCGGGATTGGAGACCACGCTCACCACCTGCCAGTCGTCGATCTTGAACAAGCGGTCGGCCCAGTCCGAACACCGGTCGTCACACGGCCACGTGTCGCTGGCGTGATAGGGCAGGCATTCCTCGTCGAACAATCCCGCGCTTTTCGCATACTCGAAGGACGTGGTGGTGAAGCCGCCGCCGCAGCCCATATTTCCCGGGCTGTTGTCGCACGAGAGCATCTGCTGCTCGGACAGGTCGATGCGCGGATCAGGCCAGTTCTCCGCGATCGCAATGTGGCTCTCGATCGGCCCGGTCGTCGCGAAGGCCCAGCACGAGCCGCAGCTATACTGGTTCTTCGGGGAGGTGACGAAATTCACGCCGTTGTAATCGGTCCAGTCCAGCGCCGTCGGCAGCTCCAGCGGGATCTTGCGCGGCACGAAATAATTTTCGCGGCCCGTCAACGCCGGCAACTGAAGCGTCGGCGCGTACCAGCCGTAATATTCGTGCATGTACCAGGCTTCGTTGTAATCGGCCGTCCAGGTTGCGCCCCGTTCCCGGTTCGCCCGCTGAATGTCCTCGATGGACGCGGCCTGCGCCAACGTCGCCGCCGCCAGCACCACCAGGGCCGCCATCAATATCGCACGTCGCATGTTTTTTCTCCGCATAATGTCGTTCACTCGTTTCGCAGCGACATTTTAGCAGAGGATAATGGGGATGTCATCCAGGCCGCGAAGACGACGCCAAGCGAAAACCTTTGGGTTTCTTCGACAATCCTTTTTCTCGATCACCGTTGGGAATTCAGCCTGGGCAAAAGCGCATGGTTCATTCCTATTGCCGGAAATACCGATGAGCCGAACCGTGATGTTTTTTCGTCTTATCTGGGAAACAGAATCGGCCACACAATCGCATCCAGAATCAGCGTGTGGAAGGTGAACCAGGCGGCGCCAAGGACCGCCGGCCACCAGAATTGCTCCGGAGCCGTCGTTTTAAGTTGAGCCAGAAAGTAGGTCATCAGCACCGAGCCGAAGGCCACGGTAAACAGAACCAGGCGCGTGGCGATCCACGTGCCGGTGGCGGGATTGGCCAGCCACTGAAAGGTGAGCGTCATCCAAAAAGCGGAAGGGAGCAGAATCAGCAGAAAGGGAACATGGAAAAAGGCATAGCCACGCCCGCCGGGAAGCACCACTTGCACGGGATCCACCCGGAAGAGAATATGAAAGAAGAAAAGCAGGTAGCCCACCGCCGACAACAACATCGAAACGGTGTAAATTGTGCGCACGCCTTCGGGAATCCCTCCCCACAGATCGTTCCCTTGCCCCGGGTGGGTGGCAATGCCGTAAATATAACTTCCGATGACGGCGCTCCCGCCGATCAAACTTACCAAAAATATTGACAACTTCGAGGAAAGAAACCCTGTCATTCTTTTTTCTTTCTATTTTATGCGGACTATTTTCATTATTTTTACCATCGACACGATCAACTCGCTTGTCAACAACGATGGGCAAATCATGGATTGGCGTGCACCTGCCGGGAAACGCTTTGAACGCCACCACGACTATGTTAAAAGAATGGAGCCGGAGGAATCATGATCACACCCAGCCGCAAGAGTCGCGAGATCCCGCCGTTCATCGTCATGGAGGTGCTCGAAAAGGCCCAGGCGATGGAGGCCGCGGGCGTCGACGTGGTGCACATGGAGGTCGGCGAGCCCGACTTCGACACCCCCGCCTGCGCGATCGACGCCGCCGTCGACGGCTTGCGCGCGGGCCGCACGCACTACACGCACAGCATGGGCCGGCGCGAACTGCGCGAGGCCATCGCGCGCTGGCACAAGCAGCAGTACGGCGCCGACATCGATCCGGAGACGATTATTGTCACCAACGGTTCGAGCCCGGCGCTGCTGTTGACCTTCCTCGCGCTGTGCGATCCGGGTGACGAGGTGATTCTCTCCAACCCCGGTTACGCGTGTTATCCGCAGATCGTGACGTTCGGCGGCGGCACGGTGGTCAACGTCGACGTTTATGAGGAAGACGGCTTTCAGTATCGGCCGGAGGCGATCGCCGCGAAGATCACGCCGCGCACCAAGGCCATCCTGGTCAACAGTCCCTCGAACCCGACCGGCAACCTGATCGACCGCGCGCGACTCGAAGCCATCTGCGCCCTGGGCCCGACGGTGGTCAGCGATGAAATCTACCACGGCCTGGTCTACGAAGGAGACCCGGTGTCGGCGCGCCAGGTGTGCGCCGAGTCGATCGTCGTCAACGGCTTCTCCAAGCTCTTCGCCATGACCGGCTGGCGCGTGGGCTACGTCATCGTCCCGCCGGAACTGGTGCGGCCGGTGCAAAAGATGCAGCAGAACTTCTTCATCTCGGCCGGCGACTTCCCGCAACTGGCCGCCGCCGCCGCGTTGTTCGGCTGCGACGAGGACACCGTGCGCATGCGCGCCGAATACGACCGCCGCCGGCGCATGGTGTTGCGACGCTGTCGCGAAATCGGCCTGGGCGTCACCGTCGAGCCGACCGGCGCGTTTTACGTTTTCTGCAATGTGAAAGCCCACTGCGCCGCTCGCGGCCTCACCTGTTACGATCTGGCTTTCGACATCCTGGACCGGGCGCACGTGGCGGTCACCCCCGGCACCGATTTCGGACCGGGCGGCGAAGGCTACCTGCGCCTCTCGTACGCCAACGCCTTTGAACGCCTACTCGAAGGGATGGACCGATTGTCAGGATACTTCCGCAACCGACGATGACATTCGGCGGCGGCGGGAAAAGCGCCGAAACCGCAATCCCCCCTATTTATGGGGGTTTGAAATTTGGGCGCCCCATGAATGAAAAAACATTAACTCGATAGTCAACTGAAATCAGATCGAAAGTTGTCATGCTCAAATGACGGTTTCAGTATTATTCCTATATATAAGAAACAGCGAAGGGAAGGTCGATCTTTTAAGCGCCAAGTAACATAAAAAATTCGGAAATAATCTTGTTTTGGCGGTGGATTTCTTCGCCGGTTAGGGGTATACTTCGCCGATTCTGTGCGAGGGAATGAATTAGTTATTCCGACAAAGAAAGGGCCGGTCGGCCCTGGGGAGCTTTGTCATCATCCAAGTCAATGGAAATAAACGAAGGTGAGCCGGGCAATCCAACCAGCGGATTGCCGCCATCACAGTAACCGCATGGGGAAGTAAACATGGCCTTGAAACCAGCCGAGTTGAAGAAACTCAAACAAACGGCGCTGCGCATCCGCGAGCAAATCGTCGAGGTGACCTATACCTGCGGCGGCGCGCACATCGGCGGAGCGATGAGCCAGACGGACATCATGGTGGCATTGTATTACAAGTTCATGAAATTCGACCCTAAAAAACCGCTCTTGCCGACCCGCGACCGCTTCATCCTGAGCAAGGGCCACGGCGGCGTCGGCCACGCGGTTATCCTGGGCGACCTTGGCTTCTTCGACCAGAAGGAGTTGGCCGATTTCAACAAAACCGGCTCCCCCTTCGGCATGCATTTGGATTGGCTGAAGGTCAAAGGCGTCGACGCCTCGACCGGTTCGCTGGGACACGGCCTGTCGATCGGCATCGGCATGGCCATCGCCGCCCGGCTGCAAAACAAGAAATACCACACCTACGTCGTGGTGGGCGACGGCGAGCTGCACGGCGGCCCGAACTGGGAAGCGATCATGTCCGCAGCGCACTTCAAAGTAACCAACATGACCACCTTCGTCGACCGCAACAAGCTGTGCATCGACGGCCCGACCGAGAAGATCATGGGCGTCGAGCCGCTCAAGGACAAATTCGAAGCCTTCGGCTGGAAAGCCGTGGTCATCGACGGTCACGATTTCGAGCAGATCGCCGACGCCGTCGAACAATCGCACGCGGAAACGGAAAAGCCTTTCGTCATTATCGCCGACACCGTCAAGGGCAAGGGCATCGATTTCATGGAAGGGCTGGCCAAGTGGCACTACGCCGGGTTGGATGAGGAAATGAAAAAACAGGCGCTCGCCTCGCTGCGGAGGATGTACAAAAATGGCTAAAGGATTGACCTGGACCATCGACGACGCGGACCACATGACCCAAGCCGAAATTTACGGCGAAGTGCTTACCAAGCTGGGTTATCAGTATAAAAACCTCGTGGCGCTGACCGCCGACCTGGCCGGCTCGACCAAAATCGGCCGCTTCCAGAAAGATTTCCCCGACCGGTTCTTCAACGTCGGCATCGCCGAAATGAACCTGTTCGGCATGGCCTCGGGCATGGCCGCTTCCGGCCTGCTGCCCGTCGTGTCCACCTTCGCCGCCTTCGCGGCCCTGCGTTGCGCCGAACATGTGCGCACCGACGTGTGCTACCAGAAACGCAACGTGAAGATCATCGCCACGCACAGCGGCACGTCCTTCGGGCAGGCGGGCACCACCCACCATTGCACCGAAGACCTCGCCGTCATGCGCGCCATGGCCGGCATGACCGTCATCGCCCCGGCCGACGCTTACGAAACCGCCCGCGCCGTCGTCGCCGCGATGGAATGGGACGGCCCGGTGTACGTCCGCATCGGCCGCAGCTTCGAACCGCCCCTGCACAAGAGCATGGACGGCTTCGACTTCGAAATCGGCAAGGCGATCAAACTGCGCGAAGGCACCGACATCACCGTCATCGCCACCGGCCGCACCGTGCCCGGCGCGGTGGAAGCCGCGGAAATGGCCGCCAACGAAGGGCTGTCGGTCAAGGTGCTCGACCTGCACACGATCAAGCCGATCGACGTCGACGCGATCATGGAAGCGGTGAAAGAAACCCGGCGCATCATCACCGTCGAAGACCACAACGTCTACAGCGGCATGGGCAGCGCCGTGGCCGACGTCATCGCCGCTTCGGGCAAAGGCTGCGTGCTCAAGAAACTGGGCCTGCAGGACGAATTCTCCATCGTCGGTTATCCGGACGACCTGCTCCACTACTACAAAATGGACGCCGACGGCATCGTCGAGGCGATCGGGCAGGTGATGAAGATGGACTTCGAAGCCGACGAAGACTGGGAGGATGAAATCTAGCCATGCCGACTCGAGATGAATTACGCGCCCGGCTGTTCCTGTTCGCCGCGCTGCCCCTGGTCAAAATCGTTCGCGAGGACGACAAGATCATGCGCACGATCACCAGGAACATGACCGGAGTGGTGCAGTTTGAAAGCAAGGACTCGGATCTCGCCGCGCACCTCGTGTTCGCCAACGACACCCTCGAAGTCAAGCGCGGCAAACATGAGCATCCGACCGTTTCGTTCATTTTCAAAAACCTGCAGGGGCTCAACGATTTCTTCGGCGGCAAGCCGGCCCTGCCCGCCGCGGTCAAAGGCCTGTACCGGCTCGACTTGATCGCGCGCACGGTGCCGCTGCTGCTGTCGCTGAAACTGCTGATGCCCAACGCCGATCCGCAAAAACCGGAAAAGCGGGCGCTGAAAGTGAAACTGCTGATCTACATGATCACCGCCGCGCTGTCCCAACTCAACAAAGCCGGCGAAGAGAGCATGGTCAAAATGACCAAAACCAGCCCCGATCGCATCTACCAGTGGATCGTGCAGGGCGAAGGCGGCCCGGCGGCCTATCTGCGCATGAAAGCGGGCAAGACCAAATCCGGCCGCGGCGTCTACACCCGCCGCCGGCCCTTCGTGCTGATGAAATTCAGCGACATCGAAGGCGCCTACCAGGTGCTGACCAGCAAAGCCGCGTTGGTCGACGCGGTCAAAAAGGGCTACGTGGTCACCGAAGGCGCGATGGAGTATTCCAAGGAAATCGGTTTGCGCATGCAGTTCGTGGAGGAGCTGTTGGCCTAGCGCTTCCCACTGCTATTTTAACAAATGAATACAATTGATCATCGGACGATGCAACGGACGAAAGCTATTCGTAAATGAAGACACGAGACGTGTAGTAAAGAAAGGTTTGCGAGTGAAGACGATATCGCAAAAACTCGGCATCTGGCCAAACGACCGCATCCTGGTCGTCAATCCCGACGATAAGGTCCTGGCACGCATTGAAAAAGAGATGGGCACGGAAGTGGGTTTTCTCTTTGAAAAGCCGAAGGGCAAAGTGCCCATGGTGCTGATCTGGTTGCGGGAAGGCGACGACGCCACGCAATTGGCCAACAACTACAGGGATTCGATCGACGAAACCGGACAACTGTGGTTCTTTTTCCCGAAAAAAGAGCAGATGCGCCAGCAACGGTTGACCCTCACGCGCGAAACGGTCGCCTCCGACGTGGCCCGCGCCAATCTGGAATCGACCAAAATCTGCTCCGTGGATGCGGACACACAGACCCTGGGATTCGTCCTGCCGTTGAAGGACTGAGCCGGCGGCAAGCGCGACCCATCCCCATCGCGCCGAATTCCCTCGCCCATAGCCACCTCTTCTGACGCACAGGAGAGGTGTTTCCGCGCAATTTTTAAACTTTTTCCGACAATAAAACGCGGCTTCCACATCTTCTACGGCTTCGCTTAATCTTTACCAACTAACTAGGATGCGTATTCTATTTACCGAAAACAGCGCCTGTTTCCTCCGGTGAGAAATGTTCTTTTATGTAATTATAAATTAAAGTTTTCCCGGTAAACGTTAATCCACGTTGCTCCGTGAGCCGGACATCGATCCTCAGGGAAGCATAATCCAACCGCAGATGCTGCCGCGGCGGCGGTTGTTTCCAACCGATCTTGCGCCCGACCGGGCCGCCCCCGCGGGCGGCCTTTCCTTTATATATCCAAACTTTCCGACTTGACCCGCGCGCACCGGGCATGCATGCTCTTGGCCGACAATCAACGAACCGGAGATGAATGAATAACCGACTCGCCGATTTCCGGCACGCGCCCGGCAACCACTGCGCGACCACGGCCATCAGCCTGCTGCTGGCCCACCACGGCCACGCGATCAGCGAGGCGATGTGCCTGGGCCTGGGCGCGGGACTCGACTTTTTCTACGTGGTCGACGAGTCGCTCAGCCCCACGCGCATCGTCATGGGCCGCATGGGCGACCTGGAAGTCGACTGCTTCCGCCGCCTGGGCGTGCCCGTCGCCGTGCGCACCACCGCCGACGACGCGCTGGCCTGGCGCTGGGTGCGCGACGAGATCGACGCCGGCCGTCCGGCGATGATCCAGGTCGACATTCGCTGGCTCGATTATTACCGCACGAAAACGCACTTCGGCGGCCACAAGGTGCTGGTCGTCGGCTACGACGAGCGGGCGCAAACCGCGACGATCAGCGACAACGAATTTCCCGACCTGCAAACCCTGCCGCTGGCTTCGCTGGCCCGGGCGCGCACGCACACCGCGCCGCCCTGGATCTTACAGAATAACTTCTACGACGTGCGGATTCCCCCGGCGCTCACCCCGCTGGAGCAGGCGGCGCCCGCGGCGATCGCCGCTTGTTCCGCGCGCCTGTCGGCCGATCGCGGCCCGACGGTCGGATTGGCCGGGATGGCCCGGGCCGCAGCGGAAATGGAAAGCTGGGCGCAGGCGCCCGATTGGTCGTGGAGCGCGCGCTTCGCCTATCAGGTCATCGAAAAGCGCGGCACGGGCGGCGGCGCCTTCCGCACGATGTACGCCGCGTTCCTCGACCAGGCGCGGCCTTATTGCGCCGACATCGAGCGGCTCGAACTGGCGCCCCGCATGCGCGAGGTCGCCGCGGCCTGGACCGCGCTGGCGCTGTGCCTGCGCGATGTTTCCGCAAACGACGAACCGCGCGGATTCGACGAAGCCGCCCGGCGGATGCGGATCGTGTACGAACGGGAACGCGATTATCACTTTGCCGCGCGCGAATGTCGCTGCGCGACGGCGGACGGAGGCTGACGATGGCCGATTTCGTGCTGGTCAATCCGCCCCTCTCCGCGCAGGCACGCTACGGCCGCCTGGCCGACGTCGGCAACCGCCTACCCAACATCGGCCTGGCCTATCTCGCCGCCTCGTTGCGCCACAGCGACATCGACGTGACGATCATCGACGCCAACGTGCACGGCTACGACATCGACGCCACCGCCCGCGCCGTCGCCGACGAACAACCGCTCGTCTGCGGCCTGACCGCCACGACGATTTCGATTCACCTCGCCGCGCAGATCGCCGCCAAAGTGAAGCTGCTCGCGCCCGATTGCGTGGTCGTGGTCGGCGGCGCGCACGCCACCGCCGCGCCCGAAGCGGTGCTCGACACCTACCGCTCGATCGACTACCTCGCGCTCGGGGAGGGCGAAGTTACCGCGGTGGAAATTTTCTCCGAGGTCGAACACCACGGCGAACCGGGCGCGGTGCCCGGCGTCGCCTATCGCGACGGCGGCGTCGTGCGTTTCAGCAAAGCGCGCCCGTTGATCAAGGATCTGGACAAGCTGCCCCTGCCCGCGTGGGATCTGCTGCCGGAACTCGCCACGCATTATCATCCCAGCCCACAGTCGGTGTATCGCCTGCCCTCGACGATTCTGTTCACCGCGCGCGGCTGCCCCTACCGCTGCACCTTCTGCGACAACAGCGTCTTCGGCCGGCGCCTGCGCGCCCACAGCGCCGGGCATGTGTTCACGATGATGGAGCACCTCTACCGCCAGCACTCGATCGTCGATTTCGCCTTCCACGACGAAAGCCTGTTCTACGACGAGGGCCGGTTGGTCGAGTTGTGCCGCACGATCAAACGCTCGGGTCTGCCGCTGTCGTTTTCCTGCCAGGGGCGCGTCGATCAGAAACTGCAGGAGTTCACCCTGCGCGAGCTGGCCGCGGCCGGTTGCTGGCAGGCGGCTTTCGGCCTCGAGTCGGGCAACGACGATCTGCTGCGCACCCTCGGCAAGGGCACGACTGTCGAACAGGCGCTCGAGGCGGTCGCCGCCGTGCGCAAGGTGGGCATCTCGACCAAGGCTTTCATCATGCTGGGCGTCCCCGGCGAAACGCGCCAGACGCTCGCCGCCACACGCGACTTTATTCTCAAGGCGCCGCTGGACGACGTGATGATCGGCTTCTACACGCCCTTTCCCAACACCGAGCTGGCCGCCGAGGTTGAGAATCACGGCGACCTCATCGGCGATCACAGCCAAATGAGCGAACACGAGGTCGTCTTCGTCCCGCGCGACCTGACCGCGCCCTACCTGCGCCACTTCCGCCGCAAGCTCTACCGCCGATTCTACCTGCGCCCGCGCATCGTCGCGCACTACCTGCGTCGCCTGCGCGAGCCGTCGGGCCGGCCGCTGCTGTGGCGCGCCGGGTGGAGCTTTCTGCGCCGCTTCCTGCTCAGCCGTCGCGCGTGATGGTTCTCGCCTTGCGACAAAACGACTCCGTTGTTAATCTGAACCTACGATCTTGCTGCGAGGAAATCGGTTGAAGTACGATCCTGACGATCTGCTGTTGCGCCCCGACGAGGTGGGCAAATGGCGCAATGTGCTCAATGCGGTCGTCGTCTCCGTCGTCGGCCTGGTGATCCTTGCCGTTATCGGCCTGGTCATGATCTACAACCTGCTCTCGATCGGCCTGCCCAAACTCGACACCATCGAGGATTACCGGCCCAATCTGGTCACCGAGGTCTTCGACCGCCGCGGCGCCAAGATCGGCGAGTTCAAGTTCGAAAATCAAAGCCGCTACCTTGTCGCCTACGACAATATGCCCAAGCATGTCGTGCAGGCTTTCGTCTCGGCCGAGGACAAGGAATTTTTCGCCCACCAGGGCCTCGATTATCTCGGCATCGCCCGCGCGGCGTTGGCCAACCTGTTCGCCGGGGAAATCAAACAGGGCGCTTCGACGATCACCCAGCAGGTGGTCAAAAGCCTGCTGCTGACGCCGGAAAAAACCTACCGCCGCAAGCTGCGCGAGATGATCCTCGCCAAACGCATCGAGGATAGTTTCGGCAAAGAGGAGATCCTCTACCTGTACCTCAACCAAATTTATTTCGGCGGCGGCGCCTACGGCGTCGAGGCGGCCGCGCGCGAATTTTTCGCCAAGCCGGCGGCCGATCTGAACGTGGCCGAGGCCGCGACCCTCGCCGGGCTGGTGCAGGCGCCGGGGCGTTACAACCCGCGCGCGCATCCGGAACGCGCGCTCAGCCGGCGACACTACGTGCTGGGACGCATGCTCGAAGACGGACACCTCGACGAGCAAACCTTCGCCAGCGCCGACGCCGCGCCGCTGAACATCGCGTCCAGCCGTGACATCAACCGCGAATTGGCGCCCGATTTCGTCGAGTACGTGCGCCGCTACCTGCTGACCAGGTACGAAACCGATCGCGTGCTCAAGGAAGGCTGGCAGGTGCACACCACCTGCGACCTGACCATGCAGCGCGCCGCCCGCGAAGCGTTGGACGTCGGCCTGCGCGCGCACGCCAAACGCCAAGGCCTGTTGCGGCTGCCCAAGCCGGTTCCCGCCGAACAATGGAACGACTGGCGTGACTCGCTGGCGAAACAAAACAAAGGGCTGACCGAGGAACAGGTGCGCGAGGGACTGGTCCTCGCCATCTACGATCAGGTCGGTTGGGCGAAGGTCGCGCTGGGCGAAGAGACGATCCGCATTCCGTTGAGCAACATGACGTGGGTGCGGCAGATCAAGCGCGACGACGCGAAGATACGGCCGGTGCCGCGCGTCGAACGTCCCGGGCAGGTTCTCGCTCCGGGCGACCGCGTCCTGGTTTACAAGCCCAAAGACGAGGCGTATGTGCTCGCGGCCTGGCCGGAAGCCCAAGGCGCCTTGCTGGCAATGGACGTGCACACCCGCGAGGTGCTGGCGATGATCGGCGGGCGCTCCTACGCCGAAAGCGAGTTCAATCGCGCGGTGCAGGCGCGCCGGCAACCCGGTTCAGCCTTCAAACCGATCGTCTACGCCGCCGCGCTCAACGCCAAACTGACCCCTGCGACGGTCTTTCCCGACACCGCGCTGGTCTTCGCCGACAACTGGCGGCCGGCCAACTACGACCGTAAGTTCCGCGGCTACATGAACCTGCGCGAGGCGCTGACTCGCTCGATCAACACGATCACCATCCGCGTCGCCGAAACGATCGGCGTCGATTACCTCCTGAGTTTCGCGCGCCGCGTGGGCCTGGACGAACTCCAATCCGGCGACTTGTCCATGGCCATCGGCACCTACGAGGTCTCGCCGCTGCACCTGGTCAACGCTTACAACGTGTTCGCTTCGGGCGGCAAATTGACCGACCCCGTCTTCGTGCGCAAGGTGCTGGACCGCGACGGGAACGTCAAAGAAGAAGTGGTGTACAGCGAGTTCGTCGAGCAGGCGCCCGCGCTGAGCAACGTGCCCGACCTGAGCGGTTTCAACGGTACGGAGCTGCCGCTGGACGCCGCGCCGGCGGGCCTCGATCCGTTGGCCGACAGCCGCCGCGGCGAATTTTTCGGCGACTTCGAGCTGGGCGCCACCCCCCCGCCGATGGAGCCCGCGACACCCACGCCCGAACCGCGCGGCGACGTGCCGTTGGCGG
>ERZ795059.1774-NODE-1774-length-23485-cov-11.414341_pt1 | contig 23485 bp, 21 predicted proteins | sample MGYA00375143_ERZ795059 | MGnify/ENA primary metagenome ERZ795059 (study PRJEB30188, sample SAMN05720168) | activated sludge metagenome | isolation source: Anaerobic digester | place: USA | collected 2015-01-07 ... | reverse complement strand
AAGATACTTTCTTGCGATGCAGAGTTTTTCCTTCCAGGGCATTCTTGCAAAGTATATGATAAACAAGAGATTGAACAACTGGCAACTAAAAATGTATCAGCGGTCGAATTTTTCAAAGATCAGATCTATACGTTTTTAAAAAATGCTTTTACCAAAGAAGAGATAGTTGAAAACATAATTATATTAAATGAGCTTTCCGTTGATTTTAAGCAATATATGCTTATAAGTACAACAGTTGCCGGATACCTTGAGATGTTTATATCTGAAAAATTGATCTCTTATTCAGTTCAGGACGGAAAGCTTTACTTTTATAGAGAGTAGTTTATAAAACGATACCTGCTGCCCTTACCGGGGAACCATCACCATTCCTGATTTTCAAAGGTAAGCATGTAAAAAGAAACTCCTTGCCTATAAGTTTGTCTGTATTGTTAAGATTTTCTATTATGCAAATGTTCTTTGAAAGTACTATTTTATGGTTCGTAAGTTCATGGTTCACTGGATCAAGTGAAATTGTATCAAGACCTATACCCTTAAGATTGAACTGAGAAAGGTATTGGGCAGCCTGATTGTCAAGTACTGGGAAGTTACCAAAGTACTTGGGAAAATTCCAAAATCTTGCCCAACCTGTATGAAGAATAATAAAATCTGAGGTATTAATTGTATTTTCTGCGTCAAGCAGCAGTTTTTTGGTTATTACTGCTTCCTCCTTTAAAAAAGAAAAATCAAGAACACAGCCTTTTCCGAAAAAACTTGAGATATATTTGTTATCAGTACTTTCTCCTGATTGGAAAAGATGTTTCGGACAGTCTATATGTGTTCCGGTATGTGTGACCATTGTGATTAAGGTTTCTTTAAAACCATCTTTTTCTATAGTACAAGCAGGAAAAAGTCTTGGACTATCAGTTCCGGGATATACCGGCATGGATTCTTCTATAATATGAGTAAGATCGTATACTTTCATTTTCCCTCCAAAAGTTAGGAGAATACATCGTATATTCTTCCAATTTCACGCTCGTATTTAATAAAAAGTTCGAGAATCTTAGGATTGAAGTCTGTAGGTTTAGTTCTGCTGTCTCCTTTTTTCAGAATTTCTACAGCATGCATATGCGACATGGCTTCTTTATAAGGTCTTTTAGATCGCAGAGCATCATATACATCAGTAATGGAAACAAGCTGGGCTTCAATAGGTATACTCTCTCCCGATAGTCCCGAGTTATAACCGCTACCGTCATATTTTTCATGGTGATATAGCGCTATGTTGAGTGCCACTGTAAAATAATCATCATCCTGGAGAATATTTTTGGCATATAATGTATGATTCTTCATAATTTCGTACTCCTGTTCAGAAAGCTTTGCTTTTTTCATCAGGAGTTCTTTGGGAATAAATATCTTTCCTATATCATGTAAAGGTCCAAATTTTTCTATCTGCCTAACAGTTTCTTTCGGCAGTCCGTATTTAAGCGCAAGAAAACCTGCTATCTTGCCTACTCTGTTAATATGAAAGCCTGTATCCTCATCATAGTTCTCAGCAATAAAAGCAAGTTTATGGGCAAAATTAGTATACGCATTATTAATTCTATCTGCATAAATTTTGGTTTTTAAAAGCAGTTCTGTTATTTTTTGAAAAGAAGCAATAATTTTAATATCTTCAGATGAAAAAAATATGCGGTTGAAAAAGAAAAAATAGAACTGTCCAAAGGATTTTTCTCCGTTTTTTATAGGGCAGACAATTATATCAGAAACATCCATAGTATGGTCTTTTAAAAGTTTTTTCATATAACCGTATTTTGAAGACGCCAATATTTCGTCAGGGGTAATTTTGGTGACAGAATTAAAGATGTCTATCTCCTTTACGGTAAAATTAATAAAATCAATATTCAAAGCTTTAGGACCTACAGTGGATATATCTTTTATGTTAAAATCGTCATCAAAAAGAATAGATATGCTGTAATTGTTCTTAAGCATTGAAGATGTATTTATCATAAGACGCCTTATAATCTGTGAATCTGAGAGAAGGATTATATCCGAAAACTCTCCAGTGAGATTTAAAAAGCCCATAAATCTTTCTTTACTCATGGTTTCAAGCCGTAATAGTTCATTAAGTCTTATGTTAAGCTTTTCAAGTTCCTGATTTTTTTCATCTAAAATATTTTTGTTTTTTGAAATAGCTTCATAAAGAGCCCTTAACTCCATTTCTTTCGACTGCAAACTTCTGTAAGAGCTCGCCAGTTCCTGATTTTTATCGTTAAGCTGATCATTCTTCTGATTTATTTCCGTCATCTTTTGAATAAGTTCTATGGACATTTTATCAAGTTCTTTAGATATAAAAGCTATCTCATCGTTCCTTCCACTTTCAAAACTAATACTAAAATCTCCACGGCCAAATGCACGAACCTTTTCTGCAAGCTCAATTATCGGAGAGGTTATTCGGTTGCTTAATATAAGAATAAAGGTAATTGAGAAAATAATTGAAACAAGAAGCACCATTAGAACAAAATTTAGTATTTTATTTGATTGATAAAAAAGTTTATCGGTTTTCATTGTCATAAAAAGTGTAATAGAAGAAGTGTACTTTGTAATTTTTATAGGTACGATAATATTAAGAGTGCTTGCAGATTCAAAGTAAGAGTAATCAAAAAAGGTATTCATTTTTCCTGAATGTATTGCAGTCTCTATTTTTTTTGCATCGGTATTTCTAAAAGATAAAAAAGATTCAAAATTTTTTCCGTGAAAAGCATCGTCTGGATGAACCATGAACTTTCCGGTTGAGGAAATAATAAAAACTTCGGAATCATTTACTGAGTTCAATCCGGAAACAAAGTTTTTCAATTGGATGTTTGAAATATCCACTCCTGCGACGCCTATAAAAGTATTGCCATAAAAAATTGGAACAGAGTAGCTTATAAGGAGAACTGTTTTATTTTTTATAGTGTATTCAAAAGGATCTACAATTGTTTCAAAGCCTGTCTTTTTTGGAATGTTGTACCAGTCAGAAAATGAAGACGGATCATCGTATCCGTAGCAGCTTTCCAGGTGATACCCATCAAAACTGTTATAGTATGGTACAAATCTTCCGTTTTTATCAGAACCAGGTGAATTTATGTATTCATAATCCCTTGCATCAAAAGCATCTGGTTCAAAAACTGCCCATGCTCCAAGGAATTCAGAGTTGTTTTCGGCAATATTCTTAAGTATTTTTATTACATTCTCTCTTGAAGGCTTAATTTGAGCTTTAGTTGTTTCCAACAAAAAAGACAAAAAACGAGCATTGAGCAATGCCCGTTCAAACTGTTTTTCGACATAACTTACCGTAAGCATGGCGGCACTCTCTGCCTTTTTTACGGCTTCTTTTTTTATATATTCATTAAGTGAGATATATAAAAAAATTGAAATGAGGAAAATAAAAGAAACAAATACAAAAAGTGTACTTGTAAGAACAAATTTATTAAGGCTTTTGGCTCCTAACAAAGGTTCCTCCTCAAATCACATATGTACAAAAATTATAACATAATTTTATGTGTTTTATTCAATTAACGTATTTATGAATTGAGGCAGAGCAAAACAAGCTTTATGTATCTTGTGGTTGTAATAACGGGTTTTGGTAAGTATTTCATGATCTTGTTTTTCTGGTTCTGTATTCCCCAGAGTTTTAAAAGCAAGTGTAAAAGACCAACAGCCCGGTGCATACTGCGGAATATATGCCGTGTATAAATATGCATTCGAGAAAACAGAATGTATACGTTTATAAGCATTTCTCATCCATTCTTTATGGATAAAAGGATCTTCGGTTTCGGCCGAAAGTATTCCATCTTTCTTTAAAGCTTCAAGACAAGAAAGGTAAAAATCCTCTGTGAAAAGCTGACTGGCCTGACTTTCTGTCGGATCTGTTGAATCAATAAGGATTATATCAAAATAATCATGAAATTTTTTGACAAACTTTGCACCATCTTCAATGACTATATCTAACTTGGGATTATCAAATTCGCAGGATGTGAATGGAAGATATGTTTTTGCCGCTTTGATTACTTCTTCATCAATTTCACATAGGGTTACCTGTTTAACGCAAGAATGCTTAAGAACCTCCCTGCTGGTTCCTCCGTCTCCTCCACCGATTATAAGTATCTTTTCAGGATTAGGATGAAGCACCATCGGAACATGTACAAGCATTTCATGATAAATAAATTCATCTGATTCTCTTGTCATTATAACATCATCAAGAGTAAAAATCCTCCCAAAGGATGTATTTTCAAATATATCAATTTTCTGATACTCAGATTGTTTTGAATAGATTCTCTTATCTATTCTGTGAAAAGTTCCGTAGCCGCTTCTGCTATGATATTCAATTGAAAAGTTTTTACTATCTATCAGCATACTTTAACCCCTATTTTTTTGTTCTCGGATAAAGAACTTTGTTTTATTCCCAAGATCTCAAAATTTCCTCGTAGATGCTCCTCTTTTTCAATTTTACCAGATTTAAATGCATATTTCAGATATTCAAAAGCCTTTTCCGGGTCAACATGATCACCACAGGTATAGAGATCCACAGAGGCATATCCGTATTCAGGCCATGTATGAATGGCCAGATGAGATTCCGAAATGATTACAGCACCGCTTACACCATAAGGCATAAAAGTATGAAAACTTGAAGTAACAATATGCGCACCGCTTATAATGGCAGCTTTTTGCATGTGGTACTGTATTTTCTCAGTGTTGTTAAGACATTCTCTGTCACAATCATAAAAATCAGCAATTATATGTCTTCCCAAAGCAGCAATCATAAAAATCACCTCTTTTTCAATATATTTCCATCCAAAGAACCTTTGCTTTCTGAGTTCTTGAAATATTTTTTATCTGGTGGTTCATTATGGATTCATAAAAAAAAGCCTCATCTTTTTTTAGTCTGTAAACAGTGCCGTTTAGTAAAAGAGCAACGTTTCCGTCGATTATGTATCCAAATTCAAACCCTTCATGCGGCTGTTCAAGAATACTTTGACTTGATGGATTCAGCTCTACTATCCTTGGTTCAATTTTTTTAGGATCTGTTTGTGACATTATTAGAAACTCTTTAACGCCTGAAGGCATATCGTAGATAGGAATCCGTTCATCTTTTTTATACACTATTTTTTTTTGATCATCCATTTTTGAAAAAAAATTTACTGTATCGCTTCCCAATGCTCTGAGTATGTGATCGAGGTTTTCAAGCGTAGGAGAAGTGAGGTCTCTTTCAAGTTGGGATATAAAACCCCGAGTTAGATCTGACCTTTCAGCCAGTTCTTCCTGTGTCATGTTTTTTGATATTCTTAGAAGTTTTATACGTTCCCCTATCTTCATAAGGCCTCCAGGTATTGATAAGTGTGCAAATTAGTTTAAATAATGTTGCTTCTGAAAGTACTATTTAGAGAGTAAAATATAAGAAATATTTAACCATAATCATTTTATTATATCATATAATATGTAAAAAAGAACAGTAAAAGCTGCAAAATATGTTAATATTAATTGCAAAAAAAATCCGTATGAAAGTGCTTTGAATGCAAAATTCTTTGTAAGGTAAGGAAATGTATAGTCACAAAACATCCAAAATAAAAAATATAGTTTTTATTTCAGTTAATGCTTTTGTCGTTGTGTGAAAAGCTATACGTTTATAAATCAGCTGTTTCCGTTCATAGTTCTGTATTAATTTGAGATTTTTTGTCTTGTTTTAATTTACGTTTTGTAAATGAAAAAGACTTTTTTTTGTAATTTTGTTACTATATACTCTAAAACGTATTAAAAAAAATAAAAGGAGGTAAGGCCATGATAAGAAGAAAGTTCAGCGCAGTTAACGGCATTTTTAATCTTAGCGGGATTGGTGTGTCAATTTTGGATAGCCTTGCCTCTGTATCAGCTTCTTAAGAGAAGATAGTTAATTACAGAGCCATGGTTATCCATATACCATGGCTCTTTTTATATGAGAGTAATTAAAAAAAATTTTTTGATTAATTTTTTTTAATAGCCATGGTATAACGATACCATGGCTTTTTTATTTAAGGAGGTAAGGTATGAATAAGCTTATTCGGGGAAGAGCAGAAAACTGAAGTTGTGGAACTGGCATCAAAGCAACATGGCATTTAAGGGAGAGGGCATTTTTATGATGAAAAATTTTAATAAGACTTTTAATGGTCTAAGAAGTTACAGGACAGAATCACTTCAAAAGAACAATTTTACACTTGAGCTACTGCAAAACTCTATGCTGTCAAAAACTAATGAACATGAAGAACTGTATCTAAGGAGGCATACTTATGAAAAATAGCAAATATTTAATACAAGAAAATATCCAGAAAAATAACGGTAGGTACTCGGTCGCACTCGAAAATATATATGAGATACGTGAAATATATATTGAACTTTCAAAAATACTTTAAAAAAGGAGATAATTATGAAAAATACTTTTAAGAAGAAACGAAAAACATCGGAATCTTTTGAAGAAATCAAGGAAACTTATTTGATAAGCAATATTTTGTTAAGCGTGCGGCGTTTCATGTAAAAATAAGCCAAAGGAGTGTATTTCATGAAAAAAATACTTAAATATATAGGAAAGTACAAGCTCTTAGTTTTTTTACCTTTTGTTTTTCTGTTTGTATCTATCGTTTTGGATCTTATGCAGCCTTTCCTTTCAAGTACTTCGATAATATGAATACCGGAGAGCTTATGTCAAGAAATTAATTTTTAATTTATTTTTAAAAAAATTGACTTAGGTTCAATATCAAAAAAGTGATTAAATATATAAGGGGGGGAAAGTAAAATGGCAAGAGTTTATGGAATTAAAAAGAAGTTGGCGCTGAATAATGTTGATGAAAAAACAATAAAGGAAATCATTGGTAATGAAGATTTGGTAGATGTTATTGGGCGAATGGAAAACTTGATTGACTCTGATATGATGCATGAGATTTTAGATTCATGCGCTTGCGGAGGAGGACAGGAGTTTTTAAATCAATGTAAAAAGATTGGAAAGGACTTAGCTGGTAAGACATTAGATGAAAAAATAGATTATCTTAATAACTATATCTTTCATTCAGAAAAAATAATTCTCAACAGGAACAATTTATTAACAGGGACTTTTTTATACAAAGAAAATGAAAAATACAAATGCGTCTGTTCCGCCGCAGTAAAAAAGGGTATGATGGTTTATGATCTTACAGAGAATACTGATAATCGTACTATGCCGCTTTCCTATTGTTTTTGTTGTGCTGGATCATTTCGCCGTCACTTACAGCTACAATTGGGGATTGAGTTAAAAACAAAAAAAATCGTTTCATCTCCAATTAACAGCAGGGGACAAAAACCCTGTGAGTTTATTTTTGAAATACTATAAAATAATAAATTACATTTTGTTTAAATTGAAATTGATTATGTACTGGACAGATATCATAAAAGTAGAATCGGCAAACACCTAAAAATTGATAAAATAAAATCAGAAAAAAAGTGTTTAAAACTTAGAAAACATATTGAAGAATTCAAAAAAGAAGCATTGAGATTATCTGATGAAATCGGAGTGAAAAAAGCATCTGAACGGCTAGTTATCCATCATTATACAATTTCCTGATGGAGAAGAAACCATAAAAAAAGAATTATTAAAGTCTATACTTACAGATGATGAGATAAGGTTGCGTATCTCCGAACTCGAATGCGAAAACATAGAATTGAAGAAAGCTAACGATATCTTAAAGGATGCGCTTGGTTTTTTCGCAAAAGACCAAAAGAAGTAAAAACATAAGAACTTCATCAGTCTTACAGGATAGTCAGAAAATAAGTAAAAAGATTAATATTCAGATACATCGTCTGTTATTACAATGCAAAGAGAATCACAAGCTCTATTCCGGTTGGTAAATTTGGTTTAATAATAAAAGTTTTTAAGGGGGATTAAATGAGTAAAAAACTCACTGAGGATTCTTTAGTAAAGAATCTTCTTTATACATCTGTTCCAACAATGATAGGTTTTGGCGCACAGATGCTCTACGATATTGTTGATCTTTTCTGGATAGGAATGATATCCAGCCAGGCTGTAGCTTCAGTAACGATATTTTCAACACTATTTTGGGTAGTTGAAGCGTTTAATGAAATTATAGGTACAAGTTCAGTATCACTTATTTCACAAAATTTTGGTCGTAACGATATCAAAAGGACCGAACAGGCGATAGAGCAAACAATGACGTTTAAATTTCTTGTTGCTCTGCTTGCGGCACTCGCTACTGCTTTGTTTCTAAAACCTCTTCTGAGCTTTTTTTCGCCTGAACAGAGTATAATCAATTATGCGATGGAGTATGGATATATAAGACTTTTTTTTCTTCCCATAATGTTTTCTTCATATACTGTGAATACAGCATTAAGATGCATAGGAGACGCAAAGACTCCGATGGTTATAATGATTATTGTAAGTATAATGAATATGGTGCTTGATCCTTTGTTTATGTTTGAAGTAGTACCAGGAACCTCAATACCAGGACTTAATCTTGGGGTTTTCGGAGCGGCACTTGCTACGATCATAACTCAGACAACAGCTTTTTTAATAGGTTTTTATGTTCTTTTCAGTGGAAAAGCTGGAATAAAACCTTCCATAAAAGGATTATTCAGGCTTGATAAAGAGCTTGACATAAAGCTCATCACAATAGGATTGCCAAGTGGAATGGAAGTTTTCATGAAAAATATCTTTAATGTGGTATCGTTAAAGTTTGTATCAATGTTTGGCACTGCAGCTGTAGCTGCCAGTGGATTCGCTTCAAAAATTTTTGGCATGGGTTTTATGCCTCTTATAGGCCTTTCAATCTCAGGTTCGGCAATAGTTGGGCAGGCTCTCGGAAATGAAGATGTAAAGCTTGCTAAAAGAGCCTCAAATATCTCTGGAAGAATAGGGGTAGCAATAATGGCCTGTTTTACATTTTTTGTAGTTCTATTTGGACGGCAGATAATAGGAGTTTTTACAAATGATTCTCAGGTTATAAAATATGGTGCGGATTTTTTAAATTACGGATCTTTCGGATTGATTTTTTTGGCATACAGTTTTGGTATAACCGCAGCATTTTCAGGTTCTGGATATATGCTTCCTGTTTTTGTTTCAAGTACGGTTTCACGTTGGGCTGTACAGCTTCCAATAATGGTGATGGGTGTGTATCTTTTTAAAGATATCTTTTGGGTATGGCTTGCATGGATGTTTGGAGATGTTTCAGAGCTGGTTGTTAATTATATTTTCTATAAAAAAACACAATGGTATAAGAAGAGGGTTCATTAAAAATCCCGGCAAGAAAATGCCGGGATTTTTTTACATTATTTCAAGAGCCATAAAAATAGCTGTTATAAGTTCCTGACCAGTTATCGGTTGTTTTGGCATATACGTGTTTTGCATAACAGGAATTATCTTTGAGGCATATAACAGCATGCAGTAAGGTAGATACTCCTGCGATATTTCTTTTTGATCGTTGAAGATCGTACCGAATATTTCCGGGCAATGCACATAAGGCTTTAAATTTAGAAAGTTTCCAATTATTCCGGACAATAATTCTTTTGTGAGAACAGTATCGTGAGACATATTTATTTCTTTCACGTATAAAGTATCGTTAAATATGTTATACTCTGAGTTTATACCTGTCAGTTTCATGTTTTTTGCGCTAGTTACTGCTGAAAGAACTTTAAGTGCATCATGAACGGTTACCGCCTTATCAAGATTTTTTATGAATTCATAGTCGATTAAGTTATTATCGTATAAAATCTGAGCTGTATGGCTTATATTCTCAGGAAGTTTATTATAGGAACTCCATGTAGTGTCTTTTATTACGTAACCATTTGGGTTTATAAGCTTGCCATCTGTTTTGAGGTAAATCTCTGAATAAGGAACAATAGTATACACAGCAAAGGTTTTGGGTTGTACATACTCTCCCCAGTAATTGTAGCTTGGACTTTTGGTAAGATAAAGGTCAAAGCTTCTTTCGGCAGTAAGTATTGAAAAAGCCTCTTCTTGCGATATAAGCGTTTCATCTTTCTCAATATCAAACTTCGAGGTATAGGATAAGTTCATGTAAAGACATTGAAGGTTGTACTTATCCAGTCTAATGATAAAGGTATCAGGACTGAAGATTATGCCGTTTTTCAAAATTCTTTTGAAATCTATCAGATAACTTTTATCGTCGGACGATATGTAAAATGCCATAAAATCATTTTGTACTGATAACGATTCAAGTATTTCTTTTGCTCTTTCAAGTGCCTGGTTAGGTGTCTTTAATGTTGATTCTTCGTTTGAAGGAAAAGAGCTGTAGTACAGATTCTTAACTTTTCCATATATTGCATCGATACTTATGTTTGCGTTTGCTGGATGTGAAGATTGTTGATCATAGATACTTAGGTTCCAAATGCGTTCATCAGGAAGACCAGAGTAATTTACTTCAAAATTTAGATTCATAAAAGTATCAAGAGTGCTGTTGAAAAAGTTTTTTGTGAAGTAAAGTGCATCTTCCATACTCATAGGAGTTTGAAGAACAGTGCTTTCAAAATGATACTCTTGTTTGACGGAATAAACAGCCGAACTGGCATTGTAAAGGAGATTTATTTCATCTCCATACTCATCGGTGAGCATACCGGTTATTGAATCTATTTTTGGAACGTTAGAGTTGAAAGTTGGAAAATCGTAACATAAAATATATTTGGTTGCTCCTTCATCATCGTTCCAAAAGGATTTTACAGTTGGAAGTACCATAATGTTTTTACGTAATTCTTTTTCTGCCTGTACAGGTGTAATTTTTTTTGTGAAAATTATTGTGTCATCAAAATCTGACCAATTATAGTTAAAACTTTGGATCTGACCGTTGGAGGGGTCAATCGATATAGTTATACCGTCCTGACTGAAATCAGGAAGAAATTTGATGCTATCTATTATGCGCGGAAATGTGAAATCATAGTAAAGATATACTTGATTTTTCGAAGATGAACTATTTCCTGGGATGGTATACTCCATATTAAACTTCTGTTGGTTATAAACTCCTATCATTTTTAAAAAAGCTACTGCTTTTTCATAAGCTTGCTTACGTGTAAGCACAGGCAAAAACCTTCTGCTGGTACCGTTGAAATAATATCGTCTTAAGATGCCGGTATCGGCGTCAATCTCAGCACTAAATGAATAGAAATCCGAATAAATGTTCCATACGTTTGCATCTGAATCATAAGCCTTTTGAATATTCAGAGTTACTCTTTTGGAGTCAGTATAGCCAAAGACATCCTTCAAAAAAGATAGCACAGAATTCTTTGAGAAAACTGGCTCTTCATTAAGAGTGGAAAAAGGGAAAGCTGAAATACATAGCAGCAGTAAAAAAGAGACAAAAAAAAGTTTTTTCATGACTCACCTCTTCAATATGAAAGAATTTTAAATCTGAAAACACCCATAAAGTATTTATTTTGATATGATGGCAGCCAGGATGGGTCGGCGAAAAACATATCTTCAAGCTTTACTATTCTAAGCTCTCCTCCTTTTTCATCTACTGGACCTGTGTGATAAAGAATATAACTTTCGCCATTATTCCGCAAGTATATCATTATATGATAAGGAAATTCTGGATCTTCGGGGTGGAAAAAGCCTATAACATCACCAGATTTTGCGGCATATATATCCTTGGAAACAAAAACCGTATTATATTCCAGCATATGTCGTGCAGAAGCAAAAACTGAAAAATCTGATGGAACTTCGTCATAATAATACTTATTATTATTAATTTTGAAGAGCAGTTGTTTTAAAGCAGGTACATTAGGATAATTATAATTCTGTATATCTTCAAAGACTATGCCCCTGTAGCCACTCTGTTCTATCCAGATTGGATCATGCTTTTTCAAGGCTTCTTTATATGCGTATCTGACAAGCCCAGCACAGTCAGAGTAATTTTCTGGAAGAACTGTACTGCGGTTTACAACCACATTAAGTATAATTGATGTGAACCAATTTCTGAAGTTCTCAGAATCATCATAATTAAGTTCGGCAACATCAGGGAAACCGTTTCCGTTAAGATCAAGCCTGTAAAAGCGTTCATTCTGGTTAATTTTTATCTGCAGTGTGAATATGAAAAAAATAAGTATAAGAGTAACTAAAATAATTGAAAGTAACGAAATAGTTTTAAATAAATTCATATTTTTTTCCTTCTACTATTAAGAAATTTGTGTATATTCCCTTCCCAGACATTCATAAAAGTCAGATAATATTCTTTATACTCGGGGATAAGATTCTTCTGTTCAAGATAAAAAATTATAAAGCCTTCTTCTTCTGCGTGAGTTAAATCAAAGTAATTATGAAGATAAAAATGCATGACCTCATGTGCCAGAGTCTGATAAAAGATCTCCTTTTTAATGAGCTTAGAAAAAGGAACAGTAAATATAGAATTCATCTCAGGGATAAAAACTGCTCCGTAGTACGAATATTCAAGAGATGTGATATCATAAAACTCCAGGTTGCTTGAACATTCTGCCACTGTAATACTTTGTGATGGTATAGAGGATATTTTCAGAAAATCAAATATCTTTATGAAAAATTTATTATCCGGAAAATCCTGCGGAAAAGAAAAGTAGTTAAGTCCCAGAAGAGTTGTCAAGCAAAATATAAATGAAAAAGAGAGAGAGATAATGTTTTTTTTCATTTTAAAAATGTAATTTATCCTTTAGGCCAGGTAAAAAATTTCTTCCGACCTTCAGAGATGATTTTGCTTTATCGCTTAGTTCTACAGAGTATTCACTCAGAAACCACTTTTTAAGCCGTTCAATTTTTGAAATTGAAACAATGTAGCTCTTGTGTATTCTGAGGAATACTGACGGATCAAGCATTTCTTCGAGACTTTTGAGAGTGTTGTCATAGTAGTATTCTTTATCGTAGGTACATAAAAAAACATATTTATCTTCAGCCTTAAAATAAAACACATCCTGTTGATTGAGAATAAGTATTTCATCTTCAAGCTTTATGGAAAATCTAGTAAGATACTTTTCAGAGTTCATATATTTTTTTATTATATCAATAACGTTATCTTCAAGAGTTTTATTGGATTGTATGACTTTATTTACTGCAGATTGAAGTCTTTCAAGAGAGATAGGCTTCAAAAGGTAGTCCACCGCATTTTCTTCGAAGGCTTTTATTGCATACTCCTGATATGCAGTAATGAAAATTATCTTAGGCCTATATTCAAGGGCAGATATAACTTCAAAGCCATTCTTGCCAGGAAGGTTTATATCCATAAAAACCAATTCCGGTCTAAGCTTGTTTATTTCAGAAACAGCTTGGATGCCGTTATCCGCCTGTCCGATAATACTTATTTCCTGTACTTCAGACAGCAAAGTTTTCAGTCGCGAAAGTGAGTGAGGCTCATCCTCAACAACAAAAGTTTTCATTATCATAAATCAGGCCTCCTTATAAGGAATTATTATAGTTACATCAGTTCCTGAACCTTCTATAGATCGGCTTTTTATCTCAAAAGAAAATTTATTTTTATAGAGTATTCCAAGCCGTTCTTTTACACTTGAAGTTCCATAACCTTGTTTTAAATTGTTTTCCTTAATTCCGACACCAGTATCAGTTACAGATATTATCACATTGTTTTCTTTTTTTATTATTGTAACACTAATTTTTCCGCCTTCTGGTTTTGGTCCTATACCGTGGATAACAGAGTTTTCTACTATAGGCTCTATTATCAACGGCGGTATCTTAATGCTGAGAGTCTGCGGGTCTATATTCAGTTCATAGGTAAGTCTTATTCCCATTCGTATTTTTTCTATTTCCAGATAGCTCTTTACCAGTTCAATCTCTTCACTTACTGAAAAAAACTGTTTATCTGCAAGATAAAGTATTTTCCTGTATATAGTAGAAAGATTAAGTACAACAGTTTCAACTTTTTTTGGTGATTCATAAGCAAGTTCAATTATAGAATTGAGAGTATTAAATAGAAAATGAGGGTTGATTTTAGATTGGAGAGCAACAAGCTTTGATTCGGTCTGAAGTCTTCTTAGATTTTCATTTTCCCTATTCTTTTTTTCTATTTCAATTCGCAGTTTCTGATAAATAATGATAAAAATTATTAACACTGAAAAAAGAACAATGTTTATTATCAGCAGGAGGCTTTGTATTTCAAAGTAATCTGGAAAGATAGCCATCTTAAAAAAGTATCTGATAATAAAATATGCGATTTCAAAAGATAGAAATAAAGAAACAAATAACACAAAAACTTTCAGAAAGAATTTTATAAGCCTATTCTGAAGTTTGTCGGCAATATAATATTTGAAAACAGAAGATATAAGATAATATATCAAACCAATCGAATTTGAAAAAATCAGTGATATTGTAAGATTTATTTCAAAGTAATCAAAAGTTTTACTGAAAAGAAAAATCAAAAAGGATATGGCAATTCCGGATAGTTCACTCAAGAGAAGCATTAAAAGGAATTTTTTTAATTTAAACATATTTTCACCACTGATTATTTTTTGTATGCTTTTCTTAAAGAGATACTGGGAGCATAGTAAATTGAGTACGGATGATTGTTTATTACATCATCAAGATATAAAAAAGCTTTTTCATAATTTTTGGTATAGATATAACAATAACCAAGTTTGTAGTTAAGCTCGTTTATAGTTTCATTTTCAAAATACGGTTTAAAAAGTTCCTTATTAGAAAGTATATACTCAAAGTCTGTAATTGCGGTTTGTATACAAAAGGAATATTCCGTAAGTTCAAAGCATGTGGAGCCTCTGATGTATCTAACATTGAAGTTTTCCGGATCAACCTCTGCCGCTTTAGTCATTTCAGAAGTACCAGACATTATAAACCACATTTTGGCGGGAAGAAACCAGTTTTTCTGACCTGACATAACAAGGGATTTTCCATACTTTACCCGAGCTACTGAATTATAAGGATCTAATTTAAGATAATTTTGAAAGTTAATTCTTGCATTTTCAAGGTATTTCGCGTCACCGTTTTCTGAAAGAATTTCATAACTTAATGCCAATTGATATAATGCTGCGGCATCTTTAGGATTTTTAGAAACAGTGACTTCCAGATCACGTATTTTTGTTTTTATATCGTAAATATCTTCAGGACTGACAGCGAATGAGATAAAAGTACCCAATAACATCAAGAGCATCATAAGGAGCTTTTTCATCGGTACCCTCCAACAGAAACAAATCAATAAAAGAAAGTATTAACAACAATATTCTTGCTTATATTCTTTTCAACATTAAAAAAATCATTTTTTGGAAGTATAAGAGACAAAACACCGCTTAATCCATTTATACGTAAGGTTTTAAAATAAGGTGAGTCCTCATAATACTTGATTGTAGCATTTATATTTGTACAGTTTAAATCCATGGATGTATTATTTGCAAGAGCAATATTAAGACTGACCGCCGTTCCGTTTATCCTTGCCGTTGAGCAGTCCAGGAGACCTTTAACCGTTATTCCTGTACCCTTTATATCTATGTTTTCACAGGAAATATCAGAATCAATATCCACGCCTATTCCGTCAATAATAATACTTGTTATGGCGGCTATGCCTGATATTTTTATAGAAGTACCGTCTACTCTAAGTTTTTGTATTCTTTTTTTGGTTCCTATAACAATTTTTGTACTCTGGGATGAGATTGAAAATTGTGAAGGTGCGGTAAGATAAACTTCATCTTTTTTTTCTTCAACAAACAGTTTATCGTTTAAAAAGATTTTATCTGAAGTATCGTCAAAGTATAGATCGATGGTGCTTGCCTTTATAAAAATATTTTCCGGACAATCAATATACTTGTTTGGATTTAAGGTATTTGATGGAGAAGGTATAAAAGCCAGAAGAGAAATACCAAGCATTGCAATAAAAGGAAAAACCCACCATTTTTCTATCATACATACACCTCATAAGCCTAAATAGACGGGTCATAAGACCCGTCTCAATTTTTAAAAATTAAAATCCAAAAAATAATCCTGCCCCTATACTGTAGGAAAATCTTAAAGGAGAGTTATCTAATCCGGATACATTGTCGGTTGTTTCAAGTTTCCACGGGAACGGACTGTATCCTATCATGTACCTTCCGGTTATATTAAATCCGAAAAAATCAACAAACTTAAAGTAAAATGATGCCTGAGGGGCCAAAGTATAATAGTCTCTGCTTATTTTTATATAGCTTCTGGCTGTTCCGTCCTGGACATTGGTTATACTGGTTCCGGAAGCTGCGGATAAGGCTTGTATAGTGTCTGTCATCCCGCCTATTCCCAGACCAACATTAAGGCTCATTGAAAGAATATTTATATCAGTTCCAACAACAAAAGCGCCATAAGAACTTTTGTACATGTAACGTCCGTCTGAAGTCCAAGAAGAACCGTCATAACCTTCTCCACCCATATAGAAGGTATCTGAAATCTTTCCAAAACCCATACCTCCGATACAAAGAAGACCGTTATCAAACTTAACGCCTGTAAGGGGATTTTTCATTTGATCACTGGGTAAATATACTACAAAAGGTCCACCTATTCCGAAATTTGCCGCTAAAGCTGCAACACTTAAAGATAAAATCATAATAAAAGTAAATATCCTCTTTTTCATTGTCTTTCCTCCTTTTAATAAGTTCAGAAAGATTATACATCATTAAAATCAGATTTTAAAAGTTGTTCTTGACAAACTGCTTTTAAAAGAGAATAAGATGTTTAAACCATTATTTTACATTCATTTCTATAGAGTCTGAGATGCCAAAGTTAGTTATCCAGTACATTGAATAGGCCTGAGCCGGCATAATACGGAATAAACCACTATGGGTTAATCGTGAATAGTACTCGAAATTTCCGGTTTCAAAACCATTTTGAAAAAAAGCCACTCGGTCTTTCCTGATTTCTTTTGAACTATACCAGTTATCCCAAGGTTTATACCAATAATAATCGAATTTATTTGATGTGTTTATTACCTTTTCAGAATAATTTGTAAGCACTTGTGTGCTTCCGCTCAAATAATCTTCAACGGCAATATAAGATGGAATTTCAGTTTTAAAAAAAATTTGAGTTTTTAAGATATCTCCTTTGTTCAAAGATGGTTTCTCTGTTTTGAAAGCTATTTTATAGACACCAGTTTTTCCTGTAAAGCTTGAATTGCCTTCAAATCTTACGTTCCCATAAAGCACGACAGTATTTTCATCCAATGAAATGATCTTCTGAGCGGATACGGGAAAAATTTTTTTAATTTTTTCCTGGGAAGATTCGTCAAATAGATATAAGCCATCTCCATGTAAAAATACTTTATCCTCAAATATATCAATTGCCTGAAAAGACTTTCCAAACTGGTAAAAACGATCTTCTATCATGAGAGTATCCTGCTTTTTCTCTGAATCCTCCTGAAGTATGTATTTTTTGCCGTTGTATATTTTATAATCTTTTATTGCTGAGTCGGATACAAGGCAAGTGCTGGAATCAGTGAAATTATAAGATATAAGAGAGTTATAAGAGTATATAAAGCCTTTGTCTCCCATAATTTCAAAACGCTGAGGATATGGAAACTGTACTCCGTTTATAGTAAAGTTCATTTCTTCTGTATATGATACTGTTTTTCCCATATGTTCTATGAAAGTTCCGGGCTTAGTGGAGCTGATATTCCATATAAGACTGTCTGTGTTTCTGTCTCTGTAGAAATCATCAAGAGAGATAATTTCCAGACGGGAAGGAATTTTATTGCTTTGGATAGGTATGAAAGCATCGGCAATGTAATCATTGCTGTTGAATGAAACTGGTAGTTCATAACGTTTGAATATACTACGGATTATCTCTATTCCGCTATTGTTTTTTACAGGAGGAAGATACTCTGTCTTCTTTGTTTCTATTAAGCCGTTTCCTTTAATCAAAGTATCTGAAAGAATAAAATCAAATTCATCTGTTAGGGAGACATCTCCTGAAAAACTGTCTGGGTACTTCTGGATAAATTTCATAAGAGCCAGAAGTGTTCTTGCACTATCCTTAGTTGAGTTCCAGAAAAGAGATTTTTTATTTGCAAGAAGGTACTTTACCATTCCGATGACTTTATCTTCTTCAGCATTTTTGGTCAGGAGCAGATCCAAGAGTACGGCATTCATTTCTATTTGTGTATGATAGTAACTCTCGTCGGAATAATTAATAAAGTAAGTTCCTGAATGATTCTGCATCATCGAAAGTACTTCTTTATAAGTATCATCATCATGATAAGCAAAAAATACTTTATCGTATAATGAAGTTGGAACAAAGTTCTCAGGGGTTTCTCCCCAGAGTTTTAGTACATAATATATATATCCATTGATAATATTTGATTTTAAATAAGACAGAGCATTTTTAAGAACAGTCTGAGGCAGGTAATATCCAGTATTTTTAAGCTTTAAAAGACCTTCCATTACATATGCGCTTATGCCAGGATCAGAAAGATCGTTCATCCACCATCCCCATCCACCGTCATCATGCTGGTATTTATAAAGCCGCTGTACTGATTTTAGTATAATATCCTGAGTATTTTCAATTTCTAGGTTGAGGGATTTTGACATCAATGCAGGATAAAAGGATGACATAGTCTGTTCTGTACATCCATAAGGATAGGAAATAAGATACTCGATATTTTCTTTTATAATCTTTTCGAGATTCACTTTTCTTGCCTGAATACCCTTTTTTAATGTATCTCCATCTTGACCATACTGAATAGTTCTTATGTCAGTCTTAAGCTGATTTATCTTCACTTCGAAGGGCAGTTTGATACTATCAGACACTTTCCAGGAATCAAAGTGGAAAGTAAAATTGAAATTTCCAAAGTTCAGTGCATCAACATTAAAATTAAGAACTTTAGAAGAGTTTGCGCCTACAATAACTCCACCATTAGTGGGAGTAACTGAAAGTCCTGGATTGTCAATCATAGCTTTATAAACAAAGAAAAGTTCTTCTTCTGTGTTATTGTAAACAACTACCGGAAAGGAGAAGTTATCTCCTCTGTAGCAAAAGTTTGGAAGAAGCGGTCTGGCATAAAAATTTTTCGTTGATATGAAGTTACTTTTTTGGGATGCGAGTTTGTAATTGCTTATTCCTTCTGCTGTTATCCGCCATGAAGTTACTGAATCAGGATTTTTAAATTTAATAACCGCTTTACCATCAGTTGTTTTGACTGTTGGAAGCCAAAGCGCGGTATCAGGAAAGTACTCTCTGGTATTGTTCTTAATCTCACCGGCTCCTTTGTATGATGCAAATTTATGAGTCTGTGTAAGATCAGGATTTTTTGCCATGTATCCGTAGTAGTATCTTGAAGAACTTTCTATTGAAACCTCTGGATAAAAATAATCACCGTATAATTCTTTAACAGGATCAGTCTGCCTATCTATCATTTTAAATATAGCTTCGTCTACCACACTTAATGAAAAAATACCATCCTCTGCAGAATTAATGGTTATGGTTACCTCTTCGCCGGGCTTATAAGAGTTTTTGTCTGCATTCACTGTAAAGTCAAAAGAAAGATCTTTATTTTCGCGTATTCTTACTTCTTTGCTTATCCTTAGAAGTTTTCCCTTTGAGAAGATAAAGCCTTGTATAAAAAGCGAGTTTTCTATTATTTTTTCCGGATACGAAAGCGAAATAGTACGTTTGCTATCAATTATTTCATTTTTATTATCATAAAGCTTTTTTCCTGCAAGATACAAATAGGCATTTGCGTTATTGTATCCTTTTATGTTAAAGGAAATTGTTCTATCCTTTAATGTAACGTCTGCAATTTCAACGTCTTCATCATAGCTGCTTCTTTCACTGCAGTAAGCATATACTTCCGTTTGACTTTCCTGATACTTGTAGATAAAAGTATATCCGCCTTCTTTGATAAGTGTACATTTGAAGTCAAAAGATCCGTTAACGGCATGTAGAGTTGATGTACGAATGGTTAATTTGTCATCTTTAATTTCAAGAAGGATATCACCATTAATAGGATTGTTATCTATGTCTGTAATACTTCCAGATATAGTTGTTTCTACATTAGGTATAAATGATAGGAAATGATTTTTAGGAGTTATTATATAGTTTCCGGGATAAATGCTCACATAAAGATTTTCTTCCATCTGACGCTGGTTTTCATCTGAGACTACTATCTGAAACCTATAACTTCCCCTGTGTCCCTTTTTTACTTTGAATGGAATTTCAAGAACGCCTCCATCATTTGAAAATTTTATCCCATGGTAAACAAGTTCTGAACCCTGTTCATAAGAAAAAGGCTCGTAATAAATATAAAAAGCTATCTGTGCATTTTTGACAGGAGTATTGTTCAGGTAAGAAAGTGTGGTTTTAAAGATAATTTCTTCATTGGAAAAATACTTTTCTTTATCTGTTGTAAGTTTTATACTGTATTCTGGTTTTACATAATCTTCAACAAAAAAACCATAGCTGTTTATCTGATTCGGTTTTTCATCAGAGCTGACATTTATTGTATAATAACCAATAGGAGCTGAATCTGTGATCTTGAATGATCCATCAGAAGATCCGTTTTCGTCGGTTTTGGCTGAGACATTGAAAAGCTCTTTTCCTACAGGATCGACAAGTTTGATACTTATATCCTTTTGCGGACATAAAGTATAAACTCCTTCATTTTCAAGAAAGATGCTTGTTTTATAGTATATTGTCTGCCCTGGAAGGTAAACAGGCTTGTCTGTTATAATTCTCGCCGGATTATCTTTATATGATTTATATAGTGGGTAGAACTCTTTTAATGCATACTGGTTATTAGATTTAATGACAACACGCTTAAGATTTAGACCGTTTATGGAAAGTTCTGCTTTTTGGGGAAAAGCGGTAAAATTATCGGAATTATCAACAGTGTATATATCTGCCTCTCTGTTCTTTCCTGTTATCAGATCAACTGGGGTGATTTTCGCCTGTTCTCCATCGTATACTGATATAAAATCTAAATCAGTTACAATTATTATGGCTCTTGTAAGGTCTTTTGAATTATCTTTTATAGTACTTACCAGTTCAACCAGATAGACTCCATAATCTTTTAAAACTTCTTTATGGCTTATTCGACCGTCATCATCAGACTTAATTGTCTTTGACACAATCATCTTCTTCTCAAGTGAAGATAGTTGTTTTTCTTCAAGAAGGAGTTTTAAAGGATCTTTAATCTGATAAACCGTCATCTGAAGTTTATTCTCACCAAATCCAGAGACCACAAAGAATTCGTTGGGTGAGATGATGTTTTTTCCTGCAATATAGGCATATGCAAAGAAATTTGTGCCTATAAGAAAAAACAAAAATAACATTAATATGTACTTTTTCATTGTGAATACCTCCTCCACCAAAAAATACTCTCAATTATATTATAACAAAAAACAGAGATATATTATATATATCTCTGCTATTGTTTATAGGATTATATCTGAGAATTGATAACCGGAAAGATAAAAAAAATTACAAGTGCGACGGTGATAAACACTGTGAATATAACTAAGGATACCAAACGAAAAATCTTTTTTTTCCTTTTATTCATCCCTGCACCTCCCGGCTTATCAGATGAATGGTGCCCAGGGCGGGACTTGAACCCGCACAAGGTTATCAGCCTTAGTAGATTTTGAGTCTACCGCGTCTGCCAATTCCGCCACCTGGGCAATACGAAAAAAATTATACTATAAAAGTAATTATTTGTCAATAACCCGTGTAATCCTTAATTCTGTAAAGTAAGAAAAAGGATTTTTTATTATTTAACTGAAATGCTTGAATCAGAAAGATATTTTACAGTATTAACAGCAAATACAGCATCATCACCCCAGTGCCATCCGTCATGAAGTATCTTGCCTGATGTACCGGAACCATCATCAAAAGGTGAAGAATCACCTATAGCAACAAACCTTCCGTTTCCGAAACTTCCGACCACAACAAAAATATTTGATTGTAAATCAAATACAAGAGGAAGTATCGAACTGGTATCTTTAATAGTTATAGAGCTTCCGTTCCATACTCCAATTTTTTGTACATTAGAAGTAACCGGATGTCCTTGGATAACTTTTGCTAATGGAGCTTCATAAAGATCATCGCCATTAAAGTAAAATCCCATTTTGAGTGTCAATTCATTGAGAATTCTTACAGCATCCCATCCGTCACCATTTCTGTCAGCGCCGCCGTGATCTGCTATAAGAAAGATGTTACCTCCATTGAAAACATAATCTGTAATTGATTGTAACTCATGGGATTTATAGGGTTTATTAGGTTCCGGTATTACAACAACTCCTATCATATTAAGTATGTCTGATGAAAAATCCTCTTTTAGAGAAAATATAGTAAACCCTTCAGCTTTGAGGGCATCGGCAAAATCGGAGTATCCTCCTTCGGCTATCCAATCGGCATTGCCTGATTTCTGTCCGTGAGATTCATCGAAAAGAACTTTGTTTTCTTTAGAATCTTTTTTTGAATCAATATATACTGTGTAAAGGTTGACAAGATTATTATTCATATCTTCAAGTCCACGTATGAATATTTTCTGATTAAGGATTGGATTTTGAGTTTTTATTGTAACAATCCTATCGAAGAAAGAGTATGAAATTGATACAATTTGATTGGACTGTACTCTGAAAGATTCGGCAGGAATTTGTTTTAGTGGTTCAGAAAAAAGAATGCTTACTGTGTACTCATCTTTGAGGGAAGAAAGCAGATGAACCGGAGGAACAATATCACTGGTGGTGATATCATCAATACTCCTTGGCCAAAGCTCGTGTTTGGTAAGATACTGACCTAAAACTCCGATACACTCAAAATCAATATTCTCTTTGAAAAAAGAAACATCAATCCCTGTGTTTTCGCGGATGTAGACTAAAGCTTCACCGGAACCGTCATTAACATAAACTTCTGGAGGAACTATCCTGGTGATCTTTCCTTTTATCTTTATCAAATCACCCTCATTTTTGTTATCATTTACTTCGTTTGTTGAGATAAGTCTAGGAAGAAGTTCTGTTTGATTATGAGAAAGTATTTCAATATAAAAGTTTGAATTTGAAGTATTTACAACAACTTCGGTATTCATCTTGTGGGTCCAAACATATCCGTTGACTCGTACGCTCTGACCGCGTTTTATTCCATAGCTGCTTATGTCAATGCCTTCGGAGTAAATATTTACACCACCGGTGTTATCCTGCAAAAAGAAAATATTGTTTTCAAAAGGTCCTGGCTCGACAGTGACTATACCTTCTATTGTAACTGTTGTTAGATCTCTCATATCTTTAAGCTGGCTTATAGGAGTAAGTACAGAAGAAAAAATTAATACAGAAACTGCTAAGAAAATCACTAAAAAAATATTCTTTTTCATAATTATTTTGTCCTTTCTCTTTATTAATTTAGTACCATAATAATTCCGGTTGAAACAGAAGTATCGCTGCCGGTATCGGTGTTTATGAAATACCCTCCCAAGATTATATTTGAAGAATCTTCAAATATAAAACTGGAAAGATTGGTTTCTTTATCCTTATCGATGTCAAAATAAAGTTTTTCGCCGAATTT
>ERZ795059.1767-NODE-1767-length-23571-cov-8.172563_pt1 | contig 23571 bp, 20 predicted proteins | sample MGYA00375143_ERZ795059 | MGnify/ENA primary metagenome ERZ795059 (study PRJEB30188, sample SAMN05720168) | activated sludge metagenome | isolation source: Anaerobic digester | place: USA | collected 2015-01-07 ... | reverse complement strand
GTGCAGCGGTCCACGCAGCTTGCCGGCCTTGCGCTCCGCATCCAGCGCTTCGGCGTCCTTGAGCGCGTCCGGATTGGTCTCGATGACGGCGTTGAGCGTGGGGCCTGCGTCATCGATGGCGGCGATGCGATCCAGGTAGGCCTGCGTCAGTGCCTTGCTGGTGAGGGAGCCTTCGGCCATCTGCTTCTGCAGCGAAGCGATGTCGGCTTCCTCGAACGCGAATGCGGCAGGTGCCTGCGCCGCGACGGGCGCGGGTGCATCGGCGGCGGCCGGGGTTTGCGCCGTGGGTTGGCAGGCAACGAGCAGCGACAACGAAGTCGCAAGGGCAAGGCGGCGCATCGGCGTGGCTCCGGTCGAGGATGCGCAAGCATCCCCGTTGCCGCGCCGGGGATCAACTCAACGCGTGCGCTTGCGCAGGTCGCGCGCCAGCACCCAGACCACCAGCAGGTTGACCACGACCACCACGCCTTCAAGCCAGTGCCGGTGGGTGGCGAATGCGTAGATGTCGAATGGCAGGTACAGCGCCGCGGTGATGCAGCCCAGCCACGACGCCCACGCCTTCGCCCGCCACAGGCCCCAGCCCTCGACCAGGTGGACGATGCCGTACAGCGCCGCCACGGCCGCCGCCAGGTGCACGGCCCCCGGGTTGATCGCGTGGGCCAGCCACGCCATCGCGCCGGTGTCGGGGTCGAGCTGGAAATGGGCGATGAGTTCCGCAAGCCAGCGCTGCAGCGGCGCGGGGCCAAGCAATTCCAGCCCGCTGGCGGCGAGCAGGGCAAGCGCGCCCTTGATGGCCTCCACCACGGCAATGACATGCAGGCCGGGATGCGCATGCGGGTCCGGGTTGTAATCCTGCTGGGTCATGCGTCCGTTGCGATGCTGGCCAACGGCCACGATGCAAGCGACATGTAGGCGCCGGGCACCGTGCGCAAGAGCTGCAGGCGATCGATGCGCAACGGCACCGGGGTGGCCAGTGGCGTCGGCTGCGCTGGCGCATCGCGATGGGCCAGGTAGGCAAGGGTGACGTGCGCGGTCTGCGCGCGCTCCTTGGCGAAGCCGCAGTCCTGCATCGTCGCTTCGAGTTGTTTCAACAGGCGCTTGAGCGCGTCCGAGGCCTCGATCTTCGCGACCAGCACCTTCGCATGCGGCCAGTACTGCGCGCCGAGGATGGAGGCATCGGGCGCATGCGTCGTTGCCGCGAGTTCGATCATCGCGGCATCGATGCGCGTGCGTTGCGCATCATCGATGGATTCGCCGAGATAGCGCAGGGTCACGTGCCACTGCGCGGGCGTGCGCCAATCATGGCGCGGTGCATCCGCGGGCAGTGCCGCGCGGATGCGGTGGTGCAGGTCGGCCAACGCGGCCTGCGTGGCCGCGTCGGGCATCCAGCCCAGGAACACACTCATTGCGTGTTCCTCGCGCGTGCCGGTTACGCCGAGCGCGAAGCGCGCTTGCGGTCGCTTTCGGTCAGGAACTTCTTGCGCAGGCGGATTTCCTTCGGGGTGACCTCCACCAGCTCGTCGTCCTCGATGAAGTCCAGCGCCTGCTCCAGGGTGTACTTGATCGCCGGGCTGAGCTGGATCGCGTCGTCCTTGCCGGAGGCGCGCATGTTGGTCAGCGGCTTCGGCTTGATGGCGTTGACCGTGAGGTCGTTGTCCTTCGAGTGGATGCCGACCAGCTGGCCCTCGTACACATGGTCGCCTTCGGCGGCGAACAGCTTGCCGCGTTCCTGCAGCGGACCGAGCGAATAGGCCGGGGTGGTGCCGGCGGCATTGGCGATCATCACGCCGTTCTGGCGCTTGGCGATCGCGCCGGTTTCCTTCGGGCCGTAATGGTCGAACACGTGGAACAGCAGGCCCGAGCCCTGGGTCAGGGTGCGGAACTCGTTCTGGAAGCCGATCAGGCCACGCGCCGGGATCATGTAGTCCAGGCGCACGCGGCCCTTGCCGTCGGATTCCATGTTCTTCAGCGCGCCCTTGCGGGTGCCGAGCTTCTCCATCACGCCGCCCTGGTGCACTTCCTCGATGTCGACCACCAGTTGCTCGACCGGCTCCATCAGCTGGCCGTCGATTTCCTTGATGATCACTTCCGGGCGCGATACCGCCAGCTCGAAGCCTTCGCGGCGCATGTTCTCGATCAACACCGAGAGGTGCAGCTCGCCGCGGCCCGAGACCAGGAACTTGTCCGGATCCGAGCCTTCCTCGACCTTCAGCGCCACGTTGTGCAGGGTCTCGCGCTCCAGGCGCTCGCGCAGCTGGCGGCTGGTCAGGAACTTGCCGCCGCTCATGTCCTTGTTGCCGGCGAACGGCGAATTGTTCACCTGGAAGGTCATGCTGATGGTCGGCTCGTCCACGGTCAGCGCCGGCAGCGCTTCCGGCGCGTCGAGCGCGCACACGGTGTCGGAGATCGACAGGTCGGCGACGCCGGAGATGGCGACGATGTCGCCCGCGCCTGCTTCCTCGGTTTCGATGCGCTCCAGGCCCATGAAGCCCAGCACCTGCAGGATCTTGCCCTGGCGCTTCTTGCCTTCGCGGTCGACCACGCTGACCGGCATGTTGCGGCGGACCTTGCCGCGCTGGATGCGGCCGATGCCGATCAGGCCGACGAAGTTGCTGTAGTCCAGCTGGCTGATGCGCATCTGGAACGGGCCGTCCATGTCGACCTGCGGCGGCGCCACGTGCTGCATGATCGCTTCGTACAGCGGGGTCATGTCGCCCTCGCGGGCGCTGTCGTCGAGGCTGGCGTAGCCGTGCAGCGCCGACGCGTAGACGATCGGGAAATCCAGCTGCTCGTTGGTCGCGCCGAGCTTGTCGAACAGGTCGAACACCTGGTCGATCACCCAGTCGGGCCGCGCACCGGGGCGGTCGATCTTGTTGACGACGACGATCGGCTTGAAGCCCATCGCGAACGCCTTCTGGGTCACGAAGCGGGTCTGCGGCATCGGGCCGTCCATCGCGTCGACCAGGATCAACACGGAGTCGACCATCGACAGCACGCGCTCGACCTCGCCGCCGAAGTCGGCGTGGCCCGGGGTGTCGACGATGTTGATGCGGTTGCCCTGCCAGGTGATGGCGGTGTTCTTGGCCAGGATGGTGATGCCGCGTTCCTTTTCCTGGTCGTTGCTGTCCATCGCGCGCTCGGCCAGCACCGTGCGTTCGTTGAGCGTGCCGGACTGCTTGAGCAGGCAGTCGACCAGGGTGGTCTTGCCATGGTCGACGTGGGCGACGATGGCGATGTTGCGGAGGCGTTCGACGGAAGAATTGGATTCGGACATGGGGAATGCGCGCCGCTTGCGGTTCAGGCCGGGCACGAAGGTCAGGAAGGGAAGCCGGGTATTATAGCCGGCCCAAGCGCCCAGCGCCGAACCCTGACCGAAAGGATCCCCAATGTCCCTGATCGCCACCTTCGACACCGACCGCGGCCCCATCCAGGTCGAGTTGTTCGCCGACAAGGCCCCGCTGACCGTCGCCAATTTCGTCAACCTGGCCAAGCGCGGCTTCTACGATGGCCTGAACTTCCACCGTGTCATCCCCGACTTCATGATCCAGGGCGGCTGCCCCGAGGGTTCCGGCCGCGGCGGCCCGGGTTACCGCTTCGAGGACGAGACCAACAACGGCGTGAAGCACGACCGTGGCGTGCTGTCGATGGCCAATGCCGGTCCGAACACCAACGGCAGCCAGTTCTTCATCACCCACATCAAGACCGACTGGCTGGACGGCAAGCACACCGTGTTCGGCAAGGTGCTGCAGGGCCTGGACGTGGTCGATGCGGTCAAGCAGGGCGACACGATCAAGTCGGTGAAGATCGAGGGCGACGCCGATGCCGTGCTGGCCGCGAAGGCCGACAAGGTCGCCGAGTGGAACAAGATCCTCGCCGCCTGAGCCTCTGGCCGGAGCGTTGAACGAAAAGGCGGCTTCGGCCGCTTTTTTGTTGCCGGGGAGGGCCGGGCGGGATCGACCCCTGTGTTAAAATCCCGCGGCTTTATCCACGCCGCTTGCCCCTGCCATGCCGCGCCACGCGGCCTTTTCGAGGTTCCCCCACGATGCCTCAACTCGCCCGGCGCATGAGTCGCGCCAAGCCCAGCGCCATCATGGCCGTCGCCGAGAAGGCCAAGCGCCTGAAGTCGGAAGGCCGCGACATCATCAGCTTCTCGATCGGCGTCCCCAACTTCCTGCCCGGCGACCACGTGTATGCCGCCGCGCGCGAGGCGCTGGCCAAGGACAGCGGCCAGTACGGCAGCAACCGCGGCAGCGACGCGTTGCTCGACGCCTTCCTGGCCCACATCGGGAAGATCGGCCTGACCGGCTACGCGCGGGTCAACTGCGCCACCGGCATCGGCGCCAAGCACGTGATCTACAACCTGGCCGAGGCGCTGCTGGACGAAGGCGACACCATCGCCTTCCCGGTGCCGTACTGGACCAGCTACATGGACATCGCGGAGATCGTCAACGCCAAGGTGGAACTGCTGCCGTGCCCGGCGTCGCAGGACTACAAGATGACGCCGGCCCAGCTCGACGCCGCGCTGGCGAAGAAGCCCAAGGTGTTCCTGTTCAACAATCCGTCCAATCCGACCGGCATGGTCTACACCCGCGACGAGATCGTCGCGCTGGCCGATGTGCTGGTGAAGTACCCGGACACCTGGATCATCAGCGACGACATCTACAACCGGATGCTGTTCGACGGACTGGAATACGTGAACTTCGTGCAGGTCCACCCGGAGCTGCGTGACCGCGTGATCTTCATCGATTCGCTGTCCAAGACCTATGGCATGCCGGGGTGGCGCGTGGGCTTCATGGCCGGACCGGAGTCGGTGGCCAAGGCGGTCACCACGATGAATTCCAACCACATCACCAACATCCCCGAGATCGTCACCGCCGCGGCGATCGCCGCGCTCACTGGGCCGCAGGACGTGCCGACCCAGAAGAACGCCGAGTTCCAGGCCAAGCGCGACCAGGTGATGGCAGTGATGGACGCGATCCCGGGCGTGGTCTGCCCGCGTCCCCAAGGCGCGTTCTACGTATTCCCGGATATCAGCTGCGCGTTCGGCAAGTCGCACAATGGCACGAAGATCGCGGACGACGTCGACTTCTGCAATGCGTTGCTGGAAGCCAAGGGCGTGGCCTGCGTGCCGGGTTCCGCGTTCGGCGAGCCGCGCGCGCTGCGCATCAGCTATACCTGCCCGACGCCGCAGCTGGCACCGGGCCTGGCGCGCATCCAGGAATTCTTCGCAGAACTTGCCTGATTCGAAGGCGGCCTGATCCACATCGAACATCCGACGCGGCCCCACGCCGCACTGTCATCCAGGAGTCGCACCCCATGAAAGCCCCCGTCCGTGTTGCAGTCACCGGCGCCGCCGGCCAGATCGGCTACGCCCTGCTGTTCCGCATCGCCTCCGGCGAAATGCTCGGCAAGGACCAGCCGGTGATCCTGCAGATGCTGGAACTGCCGATGGAGAAGGCCCAGGCCGCGCTGAAGGGCGTGATGATGGAGCTCGAGGACTGCGCGTTCCCGCTGCTGGCCGCCATGGTCGGCACCGACGACGCCGAGGTCGCGTTCAAGGACGCCGACTACGCCCTGCTGGTCGGCGCGCGTCCGCGTGGCCCGGGCATGGAGCGCAAGGACCTGCTGCTGGAGAACGCCAAGATCTTCACCGCACAGGGCGCCGCGCTGAACAAGGTCGCCAGCCGCAACGTCAAGGTACTGGTGGTCGGCAACCCGGCGAATACCAATGCCTACATCGCGATGAAGTCCGCGCCGGACCTGCCGGCGAAGAATTTCACCGCGATGCTGCGCCTTGACCACAACCGCGCGCTGTCGCAGTTGGCCAACAAGGCCGGCGTGGCAGTGGCCGACATCGAGAAGCTGGTGGTGTGGGGCAACCACAGCCCGACCATGTACCCGGACTACCGCTTCGCGACGGTCGGCGGCGAGTCGCTGAAGGACAGGATCGGCGACGCCGACTGGAACGCCAACACCTTCATCCCGCAGGTCGGCAAGCGCGGCGCGGCGATCATCGAGGCGCGCGGCCTGTCGTCCGCCGCCTCGGCGGCCAATGCCGCGATCGACCACATCCGCGACTGGGCGCTGGGCACCGATGGCAAGTGGGTGACCATGGGCGTGCCGTCCGACGGCAGCTACGGCATCCCGGAAGGCGTGATGTACGGCGTGCCTGTGACCTGCGCGAATGGCGAATACACCCGCATCGAAGGCCTGCCGGTCGACGACTTCAGCCGCGCGGCGATGGACAAGACCCTGGCCGAGCTGGAAGAAGAGCGCGCCGGCGTGGCGCACCTGCTCTGATCCACGCGCCCCAGTTGCACCACGGAACGCCGGGCAAAGCCCGGCGTTTTCGTTTGCGCGTTCGCTCGCGCACACTGCGTGCAGCTCCCCCTGATCGCACGGCCATTGCATGAGCGCGCCCATCGCCGAGTTCGCCAACGACGCACGCGATTTCGCGTTGGCCGATATGGTGGCTGCGGGCGAGCCGCTGGTGATCCGTGGCCTGTGCCGCGACTGGCCCTTGGTGCAAGCGGCGAAGCGGTCCTTCGGCGAGTTCGCGCAGGCGGTGGCCGCGCTCGACAACGGCAGCCGGGTGGACGTGCTGCGCATGCCGCCGGACGCGGAAGGTGTGGTCGGCTACAACGCGGCGCTGGACGGCTTCAACTACCGGCACTTCAAGGTCGGCGTGACCGATGCCCTGCAGCGGCTCGCGGCCTACAGCCGCATGCAGGGGCCGGTGCCGGGACTCGCCTTGCAGAGCGCGCTTGTGTCCGAATGCCTGCCGGGCTTCCTCGCCACGCATCCGATGCCCTGCCTGCCGGCGTCGGTGCAGCCGCGGCTGTGGGCAGGCAACCGGGTCGTCACCCCGGCGCATTTCGATGCCTCGCACAACATCGCCGTGGTTGCGTGCGGCCGGCGCCGCTTCACCCTGTTCCCGGTGGAACAGGTGGCCAATCTCTACATCGGCCCATTGGATTTCGCGCCGACCGGCGCGGCGATCACCCTGGCGCGCCCGGACAAGCCGGACTTCGATCATTACCCGCGACTGCGCGAGGCGCTGGCCAATGCGCTCATCGCCGAGCTGGAGCCCGGCGATGCCCTGTACATGCCGCCACTGTGGTGGCACCAGGTCGAATCGCTGGAACCGCTCAACGCGCTGGTGAACTACTGGTGGATGCCGGCCCAGCTTGAGGGCCGCCCAACGGCACCGGCGCTCGGCGCGTTGCTGCATGCGCGGCTGGCGTTCGCTGCATTGCCGCCGGCCGAACGACAGGCATGGCGCACGCTGTTCGATCATTACGTGTTCGGCGAGGGCGATCCTGCCGCGCACATCCCCGAGGCCAGGCGTGGCGCGCTGGGGGAACTCGGTCCCGAGGCATTGGCGGCATTGAAGGAACGGATCCGGTCGGGACTTTAGTCGGGTGCCGGCGAGTCAGGGCGACGCGCTAAAATGGCGGACTCCGCCCCAGGGACCGCCGTCATGTCCGAGACCGCAGGCGCACGCTTCCGTGCCGCCCTCACCGCCGAATCCCCGCTGCAGGTGATGGGCGCGATCACCGCCTATGCCGGCCTGATGGCCAAGCGCACCGGTTACAAGGCGCTGTACCTCTCCGGTGGCGGTGTTGCCGCCAACTCGCTGGGCGTGCCAGACCTTGGCATCTCCACGATGGAGGACGTGCTGACCGACGCACGCCGCATCGTGGACGCCACCGGCCTGCCGTTGCTGGTCGACATCGATACCGGCTGGGGCGGGGCGTTCAACATCGGCCGCACCATCCGCAGTTTCGAGCGCATCGGCGTGGCCGCGGTGCACATGGAAGACCAGGTCGGGCAGAAGCGTTGCGGGCATCGTCCGGGCAAGGAAGTGGTGAGTACGCAGGAGATGGTCGATCGGGTGAAGTCCGCCGTCGATGCGCGCACCGATGCCGGGTTCGTGATCATGGCGCGCACCGACGCCGCCGCGGTCGAGGGTCTGGACAGCGCGATCGAGCGCGCCGTCGCCTACGTCGAAGCCGGCGCCGACATGGTGTTCCCGGAAGCGATGACATCGCTCGACGACTACCGCAAGGTCAAGGCGGCGGTGAAGGTGCCGATCCTGGCCAACCTCACCGAGTTCGGCAGCACGCCGTTCTACACCACCGACGAGTTGCGCGATGCCGGCGTGGACATCGCCCTGTACTGCTGCGGCGCGTATCGGGCGATGAACAAGGCGGCGCTCGACTTCTACACCACGGTGCGCCGCGACGGCACCCAGAAGCACATCGTCGACACCTTGCAGACCCGCGCCGAGCTCTACGACTTCCTGGGCTACCACGCCTACGAAGACAAGCTCGACGCGCTGTTTGCCGCAGAGAAATGACGCTCGTCATTCCCGCCTTCGCGGGAATGACTGCAAGGCAATATCGAGGAGAAGAATAATGAGCGAACAAGCAGCAGCGCCGGCCGGCGCGTTCAAGCCGAAGAAGTCCGTCGCGCTGTCCGGTACGGCGGCAGGCAACACTGCGCTCTGCACGGTGGGACGCAGTGGCAATGACCTGCATTACCGCGGCTACGACATCCTCGATTTCGCCAACACCAGCGAGTTCGAGGAAATCGCCTACCTGCTGGTGCACGGCAAGCTGCCGAACAAGGCGGAGCTGGCCGGCTACAAGGCCAAGCTGAAGTCGTTGCGCGGCATTCCCGCTGCGGTGAAGTCCGCGCTGGAAGAGCTGCCGCCTTCGGCGCATCCGATGGACGTGATGCGCACCGGCGTGTCGGTGCTGGGCTGCGTGTCGCCGGAGAAGGACGACCACAACCATCCGGGCGCGCGCGACATCGCCGACAAGCTGATGGCCTCGCTCGGCTCGATGCTGCTGTACTGGTACCACTGGAGCCACAACGGTCGTGCCATCGACGTGGAAACCGACGACGACAGCATCGGTGGGCACTTCCTGCACCTGCTGCACGGTGAACCGCCGCGCGCATCGTGGGTGCGGGCCATGCATACCTCGCTGATCCTCTACGCGGAACACGAATTCAATGCGTCGACGTTCACTTGCCGCGTGATCGCCGGGACAGGCAGCGACATGCATTCCTGCATCACCGGCGGCATCGGCGCGCTGCGCGGGCCCAAGCACGGCGGCGCCAACGAAGTGGCGTTCGAAGTGCAGAAGCGCTACGAGACGCCGGATGAAGCGGAAGCCGACATCAAGGCGCGGGTCGAACGCAAGGAAGTGGTGATCGGCTTCGGCCACCCGGTGTACACGGTGTCCGATCCGCGCAACCAGGTGATCAAGGACGTGGCGCGCGAGCTGTCGGCGGAGCAGGGCGACATGAAGATGTACGACATCGCCGAGCGCCTGGAAGCTGTGATGTGGGACATCAAGAAGATGTTCCCGAACCTCGACTGGTTCAGCGCCGTCAGCTACCACATGATGGGCGTGCCCACCGCGATGTTCACCCCGCTGTTCGTGATTGCGCGCACCAGCGGCTGGAGCGCGCACGTGATCGAGCAGCGCATCGACGGCAAGATCATCCGCCCCAGCGCGAACTACACCGGTCCCGAGGATCGCGAATACGTGGCGCTCGACAAGCGTTGAGCATCACGCGGAGCGCGGCGTGGATTGGCTGATCCCCGACGGATTGTTCGCGGAGCATGCGTTGGTCGCCGTGGTGGCCGCGCTGGCCACGGCACTGGTGGTGCTCGTCCATTACGAAGGCGTGCAGTGGCTGGCGAAGCGCTATTCGGGTCGCGCCGTCGCGCGGGCAACCGATCGCCGCGCGATGTTGAAGATCATCTTCGCGCTGCTGGGCCTGCACATCGTCGAGATCTGGTGCTTCGGCCTGGCCTACTGGGGGCTGCTGCACGTGCCGGATGTCGGCTTCGTGCACGGCGAGCACGGCTCGGACAATCTGTTCGATGCCATCTACCTGTCGGCGACGACCTACACGACACTCGGCATCGGCGACCTGGCGCCGGTCGGCGCGGTGCGTCTGGTGTCCGGCATGGAAGCGCTCACCGGGTTCCTGATGATTACCTGGTCCGCGTCGTTCACCTATCTCGAGATGTCGCGGCTGTGGACGGATGAGCAGCGTCGCTGAGCGACGCGCTGGGACCATGAAGAAGCCGCGCAATGCGCGGCTTCTTCATGGGTGGACAGGGTGGCCTGGCCTGCCGTTGCAGGCCGCTGGATCAGCTCAACCGCGACGCGACTTGAGCTTCTGCACCTGCAGGAAGGTGTGGTCGCCGATGGTCGCCACCTGGTAGGCATTCCGCCAACTCGGGCTGGCGATCGCGTGCGCCATGAAGTGGCTGGCACCGGGCACGATCTCGCGGCGTTGGCCCTTGGGTAGCGCCCAGTTGTGTTCGGATTCCAGCGCGATGGTGACGGCTTCGGCCCAGGCTTCGCCATTCGACAGCCGTGTCTGGGGCGAGACGATGGTGGGCGCGAACTGCTTGCGCGCGGTCACCACCTCGCAGACGTTCTGCCCCCACAAGCCACTGTCGCGGCGGCGCAGGGCCACTTCGGCAACGGCGCGTTGGCCGCGTACCGGCTGGTCGCGCGCCTCCAGGTAGACGGTGGTGGACAGGCACAACGAATCTGCGGCGGGCTGCGGCAGCACGTTGCTGGATAGCCAGAGGATCCAGGCCAGTTTCATGTCGAACTCCTTGCTCCGTTGCGGCGCAGGCGCTTGCATCGGCGGCAACCGATGGGAACGCATGCGTCATGGCGTACTGGGGAGGGCGGCAGCTCTATGGCGGCCTTTGCCCGGGCCCGCCGCATTCGTGCGGGGGGCGGGTTGCCTGCCTATGCGCGAAGGCTCGCGTCGGGGCAGGGCGGAAAGTGGGCGCACCTTAGGGGCGCTTGCCCCAACGCCAGCTGAACAGCGATTTCGGAAGCCACTGATTCGATTGGATTTTTTATTCGGAGAACTGCCCTACAGGCTTGCTGCGAGCTTGCTCCCCTCGGCGATCGCACGCTTCGCATCGAGCTCGGCCGCAACATTCGCACCGCCGATCAGGTGGCTGCGTTGTCCCTTGGCCTGCAGCGCATCGAAGAGTCCGCGCTTCGATTCCTGGCCCGCACAGATGACCACGTGATCGACCGGCAACGTCTGCTCGCTGCCATCGACGCGCACGTGCAGGCCTGCGTCGTCGACCCCCAGGTATTCGACCCCACCCAGCATCTTCACGCCCTTCGCCTTCAGCGTGGCACGGTGGATCCAGCCGGTGGTCTTGCCCAGCCGCGCACCGGGCTTTCCCGCCGAGCGTTGCAGCAACCAGACCTTGCGCGCCGGCGGTTCCGGATGCGCCGTCACCAGGCCGCCGGCTGTCTCGAAGTTGGCATCCACGCCCCATTCGGCCATCCAGCGAGTGGGGTCCGTCGTGGCCGACGGGCCGGTTTCGACCAGGAACTCCGCGACGTCGAAGCCGATGCCGCCGGCACCGATGATCGCGACCTTGGCGCCGGGGATGACGCGGCGTTCCAGCACGTCGAGGTAGCTAACGACCTTGGGATGGTCATGGCCTTCGATGTCGACCGAGCGCGGGGTGACCCCGGTGGCGACCACGACCTCGTCGAAACCGGCCAGGCCATCCGCATCTACCCGGGTGGACAGTCTCAGGGTGACGCCGGTGTCCTCGATGCGCTGGCCGAAGTAGCGCAGGGTCTCGTGGAACTCTTCCTTGCCCGGGATCGTCTTGGCGAGGTTGAACTGGCCACCGATCCGATCCGCGGCATCGAACACGGTGACGCGATGGCCGCGCTCCGAGGCGACGGTGGCGCAGGCCAGGCCGGCTGGACCGGCGCCGATCACGGCGATGGACTTCGGCAAGGCCGTCTTCGTGTAGTTCAGTTCGGTTTCCGCGCAGGCGCGTGGGTTGACCAGGCAACTGGCTTTCTTTTGTTCGAACACATGGTCCAGGCAGGCCTGGTTGCAGGCGATGCAGGTATTGATGGCATTGCTGCGGCCGGTGCGGGCCTTGTTCACCCATTCCGGGTCGGCCAGCAACGGTCGCGCCATCGACACCATGTCGGCGCCGCCGGATGCCAGGATCGCCTCGGCGACATCGGGCATGTTGATCCGGTTGGTCGCGACCAGCGGCACGCCGACGTGCGGCTTCAACTTCGCGGTGACCCCGGCGAACGCCGCGCGCGGCACCGAGGTGGCGATGGTCGGTACGCGCGCCTCATGCCAGCCGATGCCGGTATTGATGATGGTGGCGCCGGCGGCTTCCACCGCCTTGGCCTGGGCGACGATGTCGTCCCAGCCGTTGCCGCCTTCGACCAGGTCGAGCATCGACAGGCGATAGACCAGGATGAAGTCCGGCCCGCAGGCCTCGCGCACCTGGCGCACGATCTCCACCGCGAAGCGCATCCGCTTGGCGGCATCGCCACCCCAGGCATCGGTGCGCCGGTTGGTGCGCGCCGAGGTGAACTCGTTCAGCAGGTAGCCCTCCGAGCCCATCACCTCGACGCCGTCATAGCCGGCCTCGCGGGCCAGGCTCGCGGCGGTGGCGAAGTCGCGGATGTGGCGTTCGATGCCGCGCGCCGAGAGGGCGCGTGGGGTGAACGGGTTGATCGGTGCCTTCAGCTTCGAGGGCGCCACCGACAGCGGGTGGTAGGCATAACGCCCCGCATGCAGCAGTTGCATGCAGATCTTGCCGTCGTGTGCATGCACCGCCGAGGTGACCTGCCTGTGCCGGGCGACGTGCCACGGCATCGACATGCGGCTCGCGAAGGGCTTCAGCCAGCCCACCAGGTTCGGCGCGAATCCGCCGGTCACGATCAGGCCGGTTCCCCCCGCGGCACGTTCGGCGAAATAGGCCGCCAGCTTCGGGAAGTCAGCCGCCCGGTCTTCAAGGCCGGTATGCATCGAACCCATCAATACCCGGTTCCGCAGGCGGGTGAAACCCAGGTCGAGGGGTTGGAACAGGTGCGGGTAGGAAGGATTGGTCATGGCACAAGCATACTCATGCGTACGGTCATGTGCATGGCCTTGTCGGGTGGCGGCGCCGGGTCGATGCCGCATGATCATGCCGGGCAGGACGCAACCGTGCCATACGTCACGATCCGACGTGCTAGATTTGCGTGTCGGCCGTGCCAGTCGGGAGGGGTGCCGGCAGCATCTGCAGGCATGTATCAGGTGCGGGTGAACCGGCCTCCGTTTTGCATCGTGACAACTGTTATGCTAGTGTTAACACGGCTTTCACGTGGCCGCCATTACTGTACGCGGGATGGCGTGCGGACTCAGCCGTCTGAAGCACATCACAATGTGGCGTCACAAGTTTCTATTACTGATCAAGGAGCTGAACATGAATAAGAAACTCCTCTGCGCTGCCCTGCTGGGTAGTCTGGGTCTGGCGCAGGCTGCGTCCGCCCAGGAGTTTGATGATCGCTGGTATGTCTCCGGCTCGACCGGCGTCAATTTCCAGGACAAGGATCGCGGAACCGAAGACTCGATGTTCGTGACCATGGGCTTCGGCAAGTTCCTCAACCCGAACCTGTCGCTGGAAGCGGAACTGAACTATCAGAACCCCGACAAGACGGTCAACTCCAGCCTGTGGTGGAGCCAGTACGGCGCCTCCGTGGATGCGCGTTACCACTTCCGCAATGCGGACTCGAAGTGGTGGCCCTACCTGCGCGGCGGTATCGGCTGGCAGCGTCACGAGGAAGAATACGACGCCTTCCCGAACCCGAATTCCCCGGGCCAGCATGAAGACTCCAACCTCGCCCTGAACCTGGGCGCAGGCCTGCAGTTCGATTTCGGTCGCGTCGATCTGCGTACCGAAGTCGGTACCCGCGTCGATTTCGATGACGTGCAGGCCCGCATCGGCTCGCAGGAAGACATGTTCACCGACCTGCTCGCATCGGTTGGCCTGACCGTGGCCCTCGGGCCGGAGCCGGTTGCCCCGGTTGCCCCGGCACCGGTCGCCGAAGCCAGTTGCGCGGACATGGATGACGACGGTGACGGCGTCAACAACTGCAACGACAAGTGCCCGGGTTCGCAGGCTGGCCAGACCATCGGTCCGGATGGCTGCCCGGTGCCGGTCTCGATCGACCTGAAGGGCGTGAACTTCGACTTCGACAAGTCGACCCTGCGTCCGGATGCCGTCGCGATCCTCAACGAGGCCGTCGAAATCCTGAAGCGCTATCCCGACCTGCGCGTCGAAGTCGCCGGTCACACCGACCTGTGCGGCACCGACGTGTACAACCAGTCGCTGTCGGAGCGTCGCGCCAAGGCCGTGTATGACTACCTGACCGGCAATGGTGTCGACGGCGGCCGCCTGGCCGGCCCGATCGGCTACGGCGAGAGCCGTCCGCTGGAGCAGACCGCGCAGACGCTGCCGGGTTGCAAGAGCGAGACCAACCGCCGCACCGAGCTGAACGCCCAGTAATCCTGGTCGCCAGCGATGCAATACGCGAAGCCCGGCCTAGTGCCGGGCTTCGTCTTTCTGGCAACGCAGGATCCGATTGCGGCATTCCTGCGCCAGCACCTACACTGCTCGCTCAGTCGGGGAGTCATCATGCTGTCGATCCAACGTGTGTCGTCCATCCTGTTGCTGCTGGCCGTTCCTGCCGGCGTCGCGCATGCTGCGGGCGAGGCCTGCCATGGCGATGCGTTGTCGGCGACGCCCGTGCGACCGACGTTGATCGCGCCCGTCGCGATCGAGCTGGCGCCTGCCACGACCCAGCTGGGGGGGGCGACCGGCGTGCTGTCGCAGTCGTTCGACGAAGCCTTGTCCGTCGACAACGTGCTGCTGCGGATCCGCCTGGATGGTTGCCGCGCGATGGCGAAGGCGAATATCCCGTCGGGCGTGGCCAAGCCGGGTGATCCGGCGGCTTACAAGCCGCGTACGGAGTTCGACAACGCGCCCTGGCGTTTCGACATGACCCAGAACGGCAAGCGCATGACTGCCGATGAATTCGACGCCTGGATGAAGGCACGCGGCGTGCGCGTGGTCGGCCGCAAGGATGCGCCTGCCGCCGAGGTCGCCGCACCACCGGCTGCGCCTGCAGACAAGCCGAAGAAGTAACCCCGCGGCTGGTCGGAGTCACGACGTGGCCGATGCCGCGCGCAGGATGGGATTGGCCCGCGTGCTCTCCAAGCGCGGCCTGTGCTCGCGCACGCAAGCCGCCGAATGGATCCGCAGCGGCCGAGTCCGGGTCGACGGTCGCGTAGTGCGGGATCCCGAATTCCCGACGGTCGCCGGCAAGCACCGGATCGCAGTGGATGGACGCGGCCTCGACGAGGTCCCGGGCGCGCGTCTCCATCTCATGCTCAACAAGCCCCGCGGTCTGGTCACGACCCTGCGCGACGAACAGGGCCGCGATACCGTCTATCGTTGCTTCGATGGCGCTGGCTTGGGCTTCATCGCGCCCGTGGGCCGCCTCGACAAGGCCAGCGAAGGGCTGCTCCTGTTCACCAACGATCCCGAGTGGGCTGCGCGCATCACGTCGCCCGACGCCGGGCCCGACAAGACCTACCACGTGCAGGCGGACTGCATTCCGGATGCGGCGATGCTCGCGACGATGCAGGCAGGCATCGATGTCGAAGGCGAGTGGTTGCGGGCGAAGTCGGTGGTCGTGCTGCGCGCCGGCGAAAAGAACGCCTGGCTGGAGGTCGTGCTGGACGAAGGCCGCAACCGGCAGATCAGGCGGCTGCTCGCGGCATTCGACATCGGCGTATTGCGGTTGGTGCGGATTGCCATCGGCCCGTTGCTGCTGGGCACGTTGGCGAAGGGGCAGTGGCGCGCGCTCACTGCCGAAGAGGTCGCCGCACTCGCCGGCGAATGAGCCTCAGGTTTTCAGCACGCCGAGCTCGTGGCCGATGCGGACGAACGCATCGATCGCGCGATCGAGTTGCTCGCGGGTGTGCGCGGCGCTGATCTGGGTGCGGATGCGCGCCTGGCCCTTCGCGACGACCGGGAAGAAGAAACCGATCGCGTAGATGCCTTCTTCCAGCAAGCGTTCGGCGAAACGCTGCGCCAGCGGCGCGTCGTACAGCATCACCGGGCTGATCGGGTGCACGCCGGGGCGGATGTCGAAGCCGGCATCGACCATGCGCGTGCGGAAATGGGCAGTGTTCTCGCGCAGTCGTTCGCGCAATTCACCGGCAGACGACAGCATCTCGAACGCCTTGATGCCCGCGGCGGCGACGTGCGGCGGCAACGAGTTGGAGAACAGGTAGGGGCGCGAACGCTGGCGCAGCAGTTCGATGACTTCCTTCTTCGCGGTGGTGAACCCGCCGAGCGCACCGCCCATCGCCTTGCCCAGCGTACCGGTGAAGATATCGATCTTTTCCATCACGCCTTTCACCTCGGCCGAACCGCGGCCGGTGGCGCCGAGGAACCCGGTGGCGTGGCATTCGTCGATGTGCACCAGCGCGCCGTACTTCGCGGCGAGCGTGGTGATCTCGTCCAGCGGCGCGATGAAGCCGTCCATCGAGAACACGCCGTCGGTGGTGATCATGATCGTGCGCGCACCGTCGGCCTTCGCCTGCTTGAGCTGCGCTTCCAGGTCGGCCATGTCGCAGTTGGCGTAGCGGTAGCGCCTGGCCTTGCACAGGCGCACGCCATCGATGATCGAGGCGTGGTTGAGCGCATCGCTGATGATCGCGTCGTGCTCGTCGAGCAGCGGTTCGAACAGGCCGCCATTGGCATCGAAGCAGGCGGCGTAGAGGATGGTGTCCTCGGTGCCGAAGAAGCCGGCGATGGTCCGCTCGAGTTGCTTGTGCAGGTCCTGGGTACCGCAGATGAAGCGCACGCTGGCCATGCCGAAGCCGTGCGAGTCGAGTGCGTCCTTGGCCGCCGCGATGATGTCCGGGTGGTCGGCCAGGCCCAGGTAGTTGTTGGCGCAGAAGTTCAGCACCGTGCGGCCGTCGGCGAGCTGGATCTCGGCCGACTGCGGACTGGTGATGATGCGTTCGGACTTGAACAGGCCAGCGGCGCGGATCTCGTCGAGGGTATCGGCGTAGCGCTGGGTCAGGGCAGGCTGGGTCAGGGACATGTCGGCTCTCAGTTCCAGCTCAACACGACCTTGCCCGACTTGCCGCCTTCCATCAGGTCGAAGCCCTTCTGGAAATCGTCGATCGGCAACTGGTGGGTCAGCACCTTGCCGAGCGGGAAGCCGCTCAGCACCAGCTGGGTCATCTTGTACCAGGTCTCGTACATCTTCCGGCCGTACATGCCGTGGATGGTCAGGCCCTTGAAGATGATCTTGTCCCAGTCGGCGCCGGCGCCCTTGGGCATGATCCCGAGCATCGCGATCTTGCCGCCGTGGTACATGCAGTCGAGCATGTCGTTGAAGGCGCGCGGGTTGCCGCTCATTTCCAGGCCCACGTCGAAGCCCTCCATGTGCAGGTCGGCCATCACGTCCTTGAGCGAAGTGTTGGCGACGTTGACCACGCGCGTCGCGCCCATGTCGGCGGCCAGCTTCAGGCGGAAATCGTTGACGTCGGTGACCACCACGTTGCGCGCACCGATGTGCTTGCAGATGCCGGCGGCGATCACGCCGATCGGGCCGGCGCCGGTGATCAGCACGTCTTCGCCGACCACGTCGAACTCCAGCGCGCAATGCGCGGCATTGCCGTAGGGATCGAAGAACGCCGCGAGTTCGCTCGGGATCTGGTCCGGGATAGGCCACAGGTTCGACGCGGGCATCACGATGTATTCGGCGAACGCGCCATTGCGGTTCACGCCGATGCCGACCGTGTTCGGGCACAGGTGCTGCTTGCCGGCGCGGCAATTGCGGCAATGCCCGCAGACGATGTGGCCCTCGGCGCTGACGCGCTGGCCCAGCTGGTAGCCGGTCACGCCCGGGCCCAGGTCGACGATGCGGCCGACGAACTCGTGGCCGATGACCAGGCCAGGCTGGATGGTGCGCTGGCTCCACTCGTCCCACAGGTAGATGTGCAGGTCGGTGCCGCAGATCGCGGTCTTCTCGAGCTTGATCAGCACCTCGTTGGGGCCGGGCACCGGCACCGGCACCTGTTCCATCCAGATGCCCTTGCCGGTCTCGCGCTTGACCAGCGCCTTCATCGTTTGCGTCTGCGACATGGCGGATGCGCCTTGCGGGATCGAGGCGCGCATTCTACCGCCGCTGGCCTGTGCGGCAGGTCATGACCGCAGGCACACGCCAGCACCACGCTTCCAGTGGTGTAATCGGCATTTGACCGCTCTGCAGGAGTTTCCATGCGCCACCGCACGTTGCCCGTCGTCGTTGCCCTCATCCTCGCCGGTGGTGCGGCCCATGCCGACGAGGGCATGTGGATGCCGTCGCAGTTGCCGCAACTGGCGAAGCAGTTGAAGGCAGCGGGCTTCAAGGGCAATCCGGCCGACCTGGCCGACCTGACCAAGCCCCCGATGAGTGCGGTCGTGTCCATTGGCGGCTGCACGGCGAGCTTCGTGTCGCCGCAGGGCCTGGTGGTGACCAACCACCATTGCGCGCTGGGTGCGATCCAGCTGAATTCCACCGCGGAACGCAACCTGATCCAGGATGGTTTCATCGCCGCGAGCATGGCCGATGAACCTTCGGCCGGGCCGGCCGCTCGGATCTGGGTCACGGTCGGCTTCGACCCGATCACCGACCGCATCCTGGCCGATGCTAGGGGCAAGACCGGCCGTGCGTACTACGAGGCGGTCGAGACCGCACAGAAGGCGGCCGTCGCGGCTTGCGAGCAGGACGCCGGCCATCGCTGCAGCGTGGCCAGCATGTACTACGGCCGCGAGTACTACCTGATCAAGCAGCTCGAACTGAGGGACGTGCGCCTGGTGTATGCGCCGCCCCGCGCGATCGGCAACTACGGCGACGAGATCGACAACTTCATGTGGCCGCGCCACACCGGCGACTTCACCTTCTACCGTGCTTACGTGGGCAAGGACGGCAAGCCGGCGGCGTACAGCAAGGACAACGTGCCGTATGCGCCACCCGCGCATCTCACCGTGTCCACTGCGCCGGTGAAGGCGGGCGACTTCGCGATGGTCGCGGGTTATCCCGGCACGACGTTCCGTCACCGCACGGCGTCCGAATTCGCCAACCAGATCGACTGGCTGTTGCCGGAACGGGTGGACGTGGTCGGCGGCCTGATCAGGACCATCGAAACCGCGACTGCGGGCGACAAGGCCAAGGAAGTGCTGTATGCCTCCGCCGTGGCCGGCAACAAGAACACGCTCAAGCGTGCGCAGGGCGAGCTCGACGGCTTGCGCCGCAGCGATGCGGTGCGCGTGCGCCGCGAGGACGAAACCGCGATGCTGGCCTGGTTGGCGAAGCAGCCGGATGCCGCGACGTTGCAGGCCGACATCCGCGCGATGCAGGCGCAGCTGGACGCGGGGCAGGCCACGCGCGAGCGCGACTTCCTGCTGCCGTTCCTGCGCCCTGGCCTGCTCGGTTCCGCGATCACCCTGCGCCGGCTGGCGATGGAGCGCGGCAAGCCGGACGCGCAGCGCGAGTCCGGTTTCCAGCAGCGCGACGAGGTGCTGATCGAAGGCGGCCTCAAGCAGTTGCAGCGTCGCTACGATCCGGAGGTCGAGAAGGCCACGCTGCGTTACGCGCTGAAGCGCTACTACGCGCTGCCGGCGTCGCAGCGCCTCAATGAGTTCGATGCGGCGTTCGGTGCCAATGAAACGATCGCCAGCGCGAAGCTCGACAGCTTGTACGCGCAGACGAAGCTCGGCGTCGAGGCGGATCGCCTGGCGTTGATGAAAGCCTCGCCCGACGCGGTGCTGGCATCGACCGATCCGCTGATGCAACTGGCCGCGGCGCTGCAGCCGGCGCTGCTGCGGCTGGAGGAAGAGGGCAAGCAGCGCAGCGGCGAACTGATGCGCCTGCGGCCTGCCTACATGCAGGCCCTGATCGGTTATCGCGAATCGCAAGGCAGGGCGGTGTATCCGGATGCGAATTCCACCTTGCGCGTCAGCTACGGCAAGGTCAGCCCGCTGAGCCCGCGGGACGGCCTGGACTATCGCCCGCTGACCACGGTCGCCGGCATCGTCGAAAAGAACACCGGCGTGGAACCGTTCGATGCGCCGAAGCCGTTGCTCGACGCGATTGCCGCAGGCGACTTCGGCAGCACCATCGACCCCACGCTGAAGACCCAGACGGTCGATTTCATGACCAACCTGGATACCACCGGCGGCAATTCCGGCTCGCCGGTGCTGGATGCGAACGGCAAGCTGATCGGCCTGAACTTCGACAGCAATTGGGAAGCCGTCAGCGCCAGCTGGATGTTCGACCCGCGCTACAAGCGCGCGATCCACGTCGACATGCGTTACCTGCGCTGGTTGCTGGCCAAGGTGTATCCGGCGCCGCACCTGCTGAAGGAAATGAACCTGCCGGCGGAGTGATCCCCGGTAGCGAATGACGTACCACGCACACGAACGACAGGACAGGACGATGCAGAAGACGATGCTTGCCGCGGCGATCGCCGCACTGATGATGGGAACGGCGTCCACCGCGAATGCCGACGAAGGCATGTGGGTGCCGCAGCAGTTGCCGGAGATCGCCGGCCCGCTGAAGAAAGCCGGCCTGAAACTGGACCCGAAGCAGTTGGCCGACCTCACCGGCGACCCGATGGGCGCAGTGGTGTCGCTGGGCGGCTGCACGGCCAGCTTCGTCTCGCCACAGGGCCTGGTGGTCACCAACCACCACTGCGCGTACGGTGCGATCCAGTTGAACTCCACCGCCGAGCGCAACCTGATCGACCTCGGCTTCAACGCGCCGACCATGGCCGATGAGCTCTCCGGCGGCCCGAACGCGCGCATCTACGTGCTCGACGAAATCACCGACGTCACCGCGCAGGTCAAGGCCGCGATCGCCGCCGCGCCGAATGCGCTGGCGCGCACCAAGGCCGTCGATGACCTCGAGAAGCAACTGGTCGGCGCTTGCGAAGCCGACGCCGGCTCGCGCTGCCGCCTGTACAGCTTCATGGGGGGAAATACCTATCGGCTGTTCAAGAACATCGAGATCAAGGACGTGCGCCTGGCCTACGCGCCGCCGCGCGGCGTGGGCAATTACGGCGGCGAGGTCGACAACTGGATGTGGCCGCGCCACACCGGCGACTTCAGCTTCTACCGCGCCTACGTGGGCAAGGACGGCAAGCCGGCCGCGTACAGCAAGGACAACGTGCCGTTCAAGCCGAAGCACTGGCTGAAGATCGCCGACCAGCCGCTGCGCGAGGGCGACTTCGTGATGGTCGCCGGTTACCCGGGCAGCACCAGTCGCTATGCGTTGGCCGCCGATTTCGACGCCACCTCGACCTGGACCTATCCGACCACCAGCAGGCGCTTCAAGGAACTGGTGGCGATGGTGCTGGCCGCCGGCGAGGCCAACAAGGACATCGAGGTCAAGTACGCCAACACCGTGCGCGGCTGGGAGAACACGCTCAAGAACTACGACGGCCAGATGGAAGGCTTCGCCCGCATGGGCGCCGCCGGCATCAAGCGCGAGCGCGAACAGGCGGTGCTGGATTGGCTGAAGTCGCGTGGCGCCGAAGGCGCGCAGGCGCTGGCCGCGCACGACACCCTGGTCGCACTGGGGGATGCAGCGCGCAAGACCCGCGAGCGCGACGGCGTGATCGGCAACGTCGGCGGCGCCTTGGGCGGCACCGCGCTGACCCTGTATCGCCTCGCGGTGGAACGCGAGAAGCCCGACGCCCAGCGCGAGTCCGGTTTCCAGCAGCGCGACCTGCCCGGCATCGAGGGCGGCGTGAAGCAGATGGATCGTCGCTACGTGGCGTCGATGGATCGCCAGCTGCAGCGTTACTGGCTGATGCAGTACATCGCCCTGCCGGCCGACCAGCGCATCGCCGCGATCGACGCGTGGATCGGCGGCAACGATGCGAAGGCGGTGGATGCCGCGCTGGACCGGATCAACGCCAGCAAGCTGGGCAGCCTGGACGAGCGGATGAAATGGATGTCGGCCGACCGCAAGGCCTTCGAGGCCAGCACCGATCCGGCGATCCAGTACGCGGTGGCGATGTTGCCGACCTCGCTGAAGCTGGAGGAGGAGCGCAAGCTGCGCGCTGGCGAGGCGGTCATCCCGCGCGCCACCTACCTGCAGGCCGTGGCCGACTACAACAAGGCGCAGGGCAAGGCGGTGTATCCGGATGCGAATTCGTCGCTGCGGATCACCTTCGGCAACGTGGTGAGCTATACCAAGCCGGGAGCCAGCAAGCCGGAGGACGCGTTCACCACGCTGGAGCAGGTGGCGGCGAAGGCGACGGGCAAGGAACCGTTCGACGCCCCGCAGGCGCTACTTGATGCGATCAAGGCGAAGCGTTACGCCGGCATGGCGGATGCGAAGCTCAAGACCGTCCCGGTCAACTTCCTGTCCAACCTCGACATCACCGGCGGCAATTCCGGTTCGCCGGTGCTGGATGCGCACGGCAAGCTGGTCGGCCTGGCCTTCGACGGCAACTGGGAATCGGTGGCCTCGAACTGGGTGTTCGATCCCACGGTCACGCGCATGATCTCGGTCGACCAGCGCTACATGCGCTGGGTCATGCAGGAAGTGATGCCGGCGCCGCAGTTGCTGAAGGAAATGGGCGTCGCTGCGAAGAAGTGACGCGGTAGCATCGCGAGTGACAGGGAACGCCGGCCTCGTGCCGGCGTTTCCGTTTGCGCGACAGGTCAGTCGCGGAAGTCGTAATCGAAGTTGTAGTAGTGCTTGCCATCGGCGATCTCGATGGCGATGCGCCCGTGCAGGCCGGTGAGTTCGTCGGTGCCGGTGTCGGGCACCACGCTCAGGTCCAGCGACGGCGTGCCGCGATCCATGATGCCGTTGTGCTGCATGTAGAAGCTGCCGCGACGGCCGTCCAGCGTGCCCTCGATGCGCTCCATCGCCACGTAGGCGCCGGAACCCTGCACCGGCGACATCAGTGCCAGCATGTGGACCACGCTGGTGGCCTCCAGCGGGCCGTGGAAGCGCTTGTCGAAGCGCGAATGGCCGACCGTGGCGCCCTGGCCGATGTCCAGTTCGTCCTGCGGGATGCGTTTGACCTCGAACTCGCCCTTGGCTTGCATGCGGGGGATCCTGGGAAGCGGGTGGAGAGCCTAACGCCTGCGCCGTAAAGGCGCGTGCAACCTGCTAGGCTGTTGCGACGCAACATAGATGAACAGGGGCCGCTGCCATGAAGATCCTGCTTGCACGTCATGGCGAGACGCCGTGGAACGCCGAAGGCCGCTACCAGGGGCAAGAAGATATTCCCCTGTCGGACGTCGGCATCGGCCAGGCCACCGCCCTCGGTGAGCGCCTGCGCGATCTGCCCATCCAGCGTGCCATCGCCTCGCCGTTGTCGCGCGCGCGGCGCACTGCGGAACTGGCCTTGGGCGCGGAGCGCGCCGGCCAGCTGATGTTCGACGGAGGCCTGAAGGAAATCGCCCACGGCGAGTGGGAAGGCCTGCTGGCCAGCGAGATCGACGAGCGCGACGGCGAACGCCTGCGCGCCTGGCGCGATGCGCCGGAGACCGTGCAGATGCCGGGCGAGGGTGGCGAGTCGCTGCAGCAGGTGCTGGACCGTGCCTGGCCTGCATTCGCGCGTGCCTGCGCCGGCCTGGGCGCGGACGACACCCTGCTGGTCGTCGCCCATGACGCG